>ENA-UOUJ01000896-UOUJ01000896.1-activated-sludge-metagenome-genome-assembly--contig:-NODE-896-length-17338-cov-11.689869_pt1 | contig 17338 bp, 16 predicted proteins | sample MGYA00249839_ERZ747224 | MGnify/ENA primary metagenome ERZ747224 (study PRJEB28782, sample SAMN03220277) | activated sludge metagenome | biome: wastewater; feature: sewage sludge; material...
AGACGACATACGCCCAACTCTACTATCTGGACCAGAACGAGCGGCTGACCAGGGAAATCCTGGACCTGATGACTCGCCTGGAAAAAGTCGCTCAAGTGCGCTACGCCGGTGGCCTGGCCGCGCAGCAGGACGTGATTCGTGCGCAGCTGGAGCAAACCACCATGCGCAACGAATTGATTGCACTCGAAGCAGAGCGAAGTCAGTTGCAGGCCAAGCTGAAAGCGCTCGTGGGGCGCCCTGCCAGCGAGATGCTGGCTACGCCAGAGAGCATTCGCACACTTCCGGCGCCTGAGACCATGCGATTTGATGTCCTGGAGCAGCGTGCACGGTCCAGCAATCCGCTGCTGAGAACCGAGGAGTCACAAATCCAGGCTGCAGAAAAGAACCGTGAACTCACCTACAAGAACCGCTATCCGGACTTTGCGGTGGGGGTGTCACCCATCCAGTACGGTAAGTCGATCCGGGAATGGGAGTTGATGGTCGAGGTCACCATTCCCTTGCAGCAGGACACCCGGCGCGCACAGGAGCAGGAAGCACAGGCCATGCTGGATGCCGCCCGCTCGCGCCGCGAAGCGGCCACCAACCAGGTACTGGCGGATCTGTATGAAAACTTGGCGGGCCTGGATGCGGCTCGCCGTACGCTGGCGTTGACCACGGACAGCCTGCTACCCCAGTCGGAGCTGACGTTCCGGTCGGCTTTGGCAGGCTACGAATCGGGCAAGGTGGATTTCGCCACCCTGCTGGATGCACAGAGACAGATACGACAAGCCAAACTCAATCAAGTCAAAGCAGGAGTTGCAGCCCAGATGCGTCTGGCGGACATCGAGCGCATCGTGGGAGAAGATCTATGACAACAACTATCAAGGTGGGCGCGCTCGTGCTGGCCGCCACGGCACTGGCTGCGGGAGGCGGCTATTGGTACGGGCAACGCCAGTCCGCTGCACATGGATCAGTGCAGGCGACATCGACTGTTGCTTCGGCAAACGATAAGAAGGAGCGCAAGGTTCTCTATTACCGCAATCCGATGGGCTTGCCCGATACGTCCCCCACGCCCAAGAAGGACCCGATGGGGATGGATTACATCCCCGTCTACGAGGGCGATCAGGAACCGGAAGCCGGAAGCGCCAACCAGATCAAGATCAGCACCGACAAGGTTCAGAAGCTCGGGGTGCGCGTTGAGGCTGTCAGCCTGCGCAACCTGGACAAGATGGTGCGCGCGGCAGGCCGCATCGAACCCGACGAGCGCCTGACCTACGCCATCACCCCCAAGTTCGAGGGCTACGTCGAACGCTTGCATGTCAACGCCACCGGCCAGGCCGTGGGCAAGGGCCAGCCGTTGTTCGAGGTCTACAGCCCAGAGTTGGTGTCGGCGCAACGCGAATATGCGATTGCCGCCCAAGGGGTCGACGCCTTGAAGGGCGCCAGCGAGGAAACACAGAAAGGAATGCGAGAACTCGCCGAATCGGGCCTGACGCGCCTGCGCAACTGGGATATTTCGGACGAGCAGGTGAAGGCGCTGACTCAGTCGGGCACGGCGCGCCGCACCCTCACATTTCGCTCGCCGGTGGCAGGCATCGTGACCGAGAAAAAGGCGGTACAGGGCATGCGTTTCATGCCAGGCGACGCGCTCTACCAGGTCACTAACCTGTCTTCAGTGTGGGTGATAGCCGATGTATTCGAGCAGGACATCGGCATGGTCAAAACAGGGGCAAAGGCCACGGTTCGCATCAACGCCTACCCGGACAAGGTATTCACCGGTTCCATCACCTACGTCTATCCAACGCTCACGGCTGAAACTCGCACCGTGCCCGTGCGGGTCGAATTGACCAATGCAGGTGGGTTGCTAAAGCCGGGCATGTTTGCACAGGTGGAACTGCCCGCCGCCTCCAAGGGCACCGTGCTGACGGTACCGACGTCGGCGGTTATCGACAGCGGAACACGGCAGATCGTTCTGGTGCAACTCAAGGAGGGGCGTTTCGAGCCCCGCGAAGTCAAGGTCGGCGCGCGCAGCGAGGACCGCATCGAAATTATCGAGGGCGTGCAGGACGGTGAGATGGTCGTAGTGGCCGCCAATTTCCTCATCGATGCGGAAAGCAACCTCAAAGCCGCCATCGGAGGCCTGGGGCATACAGGACACGGGACTCAAGCCACTCCTGATGGATCAGCAAGCACCAAGGCCGTCACAGGCGTGGGTCACCAAGCCGAAGGCACAGTAGAGGACATCGATACGAAGTCCTCCACGGTGACGCTGGCACATGGCCCGGTGCCCAGTCTCAAATGGCCCGCCATGTCGATGGAGTTCAAGGTCGCCCACAGCGGCTTGCTCAAGGAGCTCAAGCCGGGTGCCCTGGTTGCCTTTGAGTTCGTCGAACGCGATCAAGGCGAATGGGTGATCACCGCCGCCCGACCCCTGGGCAAAGCCACGGCCAATCCTCACGCCGGTCACAACTGATTTTCGGGAAAAAATATGCTTGCGAAGATCATCGACTGGTCGGGGAGAAACCGTTTCCTGGTGCTGCTGGCGACCCTGTTCGTCATTGTTGGCGGTATCTATGCTGTGCTCAAAACACCGCTGGATGCGCTGCCGGACCTGTCAGACGTTCAGGTCATCGTCTACACCGAGTATCCGGGCCAGGCCCCGCAGGTGGTCGAGGATCAGGTCACGTATCCGTTGACCACCTCCATGCTGTCGGTTCCCAAGTCCAAGGTGGTGCGGGGCTTCTCCTTCTTTGGCGCCTCGTTCGTCTACATCATCTTCGAGGATGGCACTGACATCTACTGGGCACGCTCACGCGTGCTCGAATACCTCAACTTCGCAGCGGGGCGCATGCCCAAGGGTGTGACACCGCAGATCGGCCCGGATGCGACTGGTGTGGGCTGGGTGTACCAATATGCGCTCTTGGCCAAAGATATGACCCTGGCCGAATTGCGTAGCTTGCAGGACTGGTACCTGCGCTACCAGTTGACCAAGGCCCATGGCGTGGCCGAAGTGGCGTCGATGGGCGGGTTTGTGCAGACCTACCAGATCACCGTCGATCCGGTGAAACTGCGGGCTTACGGCATTCCCTTGGCCAAGGTCTCCCAGGTGGTGCGCGACTCGAACCGCGACGTCGGCGGGCGCGTGGTGGAGATGGCCGAAACCGAGTACATGGTGCGTGGCAAGGGCTATCTGCGCGGGGTGGCCGACATCGAGAGCCTGGTCGTCAAGGCGGAAAAAGGCACACCGGTGCTGATCCGTGACATTGCCCGTGTTGAACTGGTACCGGATGAGCGCCGTGGCGTGACCGAGCTCAATGGCGAGGGCGAGGTGGTCTCCGGCATCGCGGTGGCCCGCTACGGCCAGAACGCGCTGGAAGTGATTCACAACCTGAAGGAGAAGATCGCTGAGGTTTCGACCGGCCTGCCGCAGGGCGTCACCATCGAGGCGGTGTACGACCGCTCCGACCTGATTCACCGCGCGATTGAAACGCTCAAGCGCACACTGATCGAAGAAAGCCTGATCGTCGCGCTGGTCTGCGTGGTCTTTCTGATGCATGTGCGCTCAGCCTTGGTGGCGATCCTGATGCTCCCGGTGGGGGTGCTGATCGCCTTCATCTCCATGCGCCTGCTGGGCATGAACTCCAACCTGATGAGCCTGGGGGGCATCGCCATTGCCATCGGTGCCATGGTGGACGCGGCCATCGTCATGATCGAGAACGCCCACAAGCACCTGGAGCGCCTGCCCGAGGAGCACACCAACACTGATCGCGTGGAAGCCATGATTGCCGCCTGCAAGGAGGTGGGCCCGGCTTTGTTCTTCTCGCTGCTCATCATCACCGTGTCCTTCCTGCCGGTGTTCACGCTGGAGTCGCAGGAAGGCCGCCTGTTCTCGCCACTGGCCTATACCAAAACCTTTGCCATGGCCGGTGCCGCGCTACTGTCGGTGACGCTGGTGCCCGTGCTGATGATGCTGTTCATCCGTGGGCGCATCATGCCGGAGGCACGCAACCCGGTGAACCGGTTCCTCATCTGGATCTACCGTCCCATCATCGCCGCCGTGATGCGCTGGAAGAAACTGACGGTTGCCACGTCGATCATCGTGCTGGGCGTGTCGTTCTACCCCGCCAGCCAGCTCGGCTCGGAGTTCATGCCCACGCTCAACGAAGGCACGCTGCTGTACATGCCCGCGTCGCTGCCCGGCATGTCCATCACCAAGGCGGCCGAGCTGATGCAGACGCAGAACAAGATCATCAAGAGCTTCCCCGAGGTGGCGTCGGTGTACGGCAAAGCCGGGCGCGCCAACACGGCCACGGACCCGGCACCGACCGAGATGTTCGAAACCGTCATCAACCTCAAGCCGGAGTCCGAGTGGCGCACGGGCATGACGATCGACAAGCTGATCGCGGAGTTGGACCAGGCACTGCAGTTTCCTGGCGTGTCCAACGCCTGGACCATGCCCATCAAGGCCCGCATCGACATGCTTTCCACCGGCATCCGCACGCCCATCGGGATCAAGGTCTTCGGCAAGGACCTGGGCGAGATGGAGCGCCTGGCGCGCGAGATCGAGACCGTGGTCAAGCAGGTGCCCGGAACGACCTCGGCGTTCGCAGAACGCATCACAGGTGGCTTTTACCTCAATATTGAACCCGACCGGGCGCAACTGGCGCGCTACGGCCTGGGGGTAGGAGAGCTGCAGGACGTCATTGGCACGGCCCTGGGCGGCGAAATGGTGACCACCACGGTGGAAGGCCGCGAGCGCTTTGGCGTGACGGTGCGCTACCCGCGCGAGCTGCGCGCCGACCCGCAGCAGATCGCCCGTGAAGTGCTGGTGCCCACCATGGATGGCGCCATGGTCCCGCTGGGACAGGTGGCGCGCGTGGAAGTCGCCAAGGGGGCACCCGGCATCCGCACTGAAAATGCGCTTCTGTCTGCCTACATCTTCGTCGACATCCGTGATCGGGACATCGGCAGCTATGTGGCAGACGCCCGCAAAGCCGTGAACGAACAGGTCAAGTTCCCGCCTGGCTACTACGCGACCTGGAGCGGACAGTTTGAGTCTATGGAGCGTGCGGTGCAGAAGATGAAGGTGGTCATTCCAGTCACACTGCTCATTATCTTCCTGTTGCTGTACCTGAACTTCAAGCGCCTGACGGAAACCCTGATCGTCATGCTGTCGGTGCCGTTTGCGTTGGTCGGAGGGGTCTGGCTCATGTGGCTGATGGGCTACAACATGTCGGTGGCTGTCGCGGTGGGCTTCATCGCCTTGGCAGGGGTGGCAGCTGAGACTGGGGTGATTATGTTGATCTATCTAGACCATGCTTGGGAGGAAATCCAGGTAAAACGCCGCGCTGAAAACAAGCAACCTAGCGTTGCGGATCTTTATGAAGCCATCATGGAGGGTGCAGTTGAGCGGGTGCGTCCCAAGATGATGACGGTGGTCGCCATCATGGCTGGCCTGCTTCCCATCCTGTGGGGAACTGGCACAGGTTCGGAAGTCATGAGCCGTATCGCCGCACCGATGGTTGGAGGGATGATTTCCTCAACCGTGCTCACGCTGGCGGTGATTCCGGCTATTTATGGTTTGGTCAAGCAGTTTGAACTTCGAAGACAGCGCGCTTCGGGAGTGGATTCGCAATCCATCCGACCCACTCTGGTGCCATGATGCATGAACGATGGTCGCTTCCTTGATGTGCATCACCGCCTTGTCTCCGTGCTGCCCATGCCAACCTTCTTCTATGGCATGAAACCGGGCGACGAGGTGGCGCTGGAGATCGAGGCGGGCAAGACCTTGCTGGTGAGCCTGCAGACCGTCCATGTGGACGAGTGTGTGGCAAAGGTGTAGTTCGAGATGAACGGCCAGTCGCGTATGACCAGCGTGGCCACGGCGGCACAGCGCGAAACTGCGGAACCCGGCAACCCGCTGCATGTAGGTGCACCTATGCCCGGGGCCATCGTGACCGGGGCGGTGACTGCAGGTCAGCAGGTGAAGGCGGGAGCCACGCTGTTGTCGCTGGAGGCCATGAGGATGAAGACCTGAACGGATTGCACTTATCGAAACCGGTTTGGTGTTCAAGCTACCGGGACCACCTCTTGCGAAAGGTTGGAGGAGAACGCTGTCGATTCAACGATAGGGACGCTGCTCTAAGTTACTTGACTCGGAGAGAAATCTTGATAGGGTTTTACCAAGTAGGGCCGTATGCGAAAAACCATCTTCCTCTTCTTCCTGCTGCTGGGCATCGGTCTTGGCTACCTGCCCGCGCGCCATGACGACTGGGGCCTGAAGATCGTCATGATGGCCGTGGGCGCGCTGTTCGGCGGCGCGATCGGGGGCGGCCTGTCGCAGATTGGAAAGCCGCGAGCACAAGACAAGGTTCGCCACTGGCGGACTGAGGAAGAGATCGAGCCGATTCCAGGTGGAGGAGGTTCGGGCCGTGATCTAGCTGTGAACTTCTGGCGTGATGAAGGGCATCAGCCATTCACGAAGCCGCCTCGTCCGGAGCATGGAACCCGTATGTTCGACGCGGACAAGAACATCTGACGGGGCTATTTCTTCAAGGCATCCCTGACCGCTTGCTTCGCGTCGTCGATGAACGGCGCTGCATCCTCCTTCACCTGCTTGCCCGATTGCAGCAGCAAGGAGCGTTCGGATGCCAATGTGCCATCGGGGGTTTTCGTGATTTGCGCCTTGCGATCGAACGCCCCCTGATCGGCGGATGTGGTCGCACGGATGCGCTCGCCTTCCTCGCGGATCGCGCTGCGCATGGGCGACGGCGCTCCAGCCGATGGAGCGGAAGTTGAGGTACCACCGAATCGACGTACCTCACCCTGATTTGAGTGGTGACGCTCCGTGAGGTCAGGTCTCAATGCGGGATCCCCGGAGTTCCGCAGATGCTGGGCCTGAAGTTCGCCGAACGCCGTGGGCACAGCGGCCCCATCCGAGAACACCTGTTGAGGCCGCAGGGATTGCCTCGCCAACTCCGCTTCCATCAACACGCGAGCGGAAGCGCTGCTGCCACCATACTGTTCCGCGTAGCGGGTGAACATGGCGAGGTTGTGGGGATCCTGGGCAATGTCGATCGAGATGGTCTCGCCGCGCTCATAGGCCGTTGAGACACGTTCCGCGAAGGCGCTTCTTTCCGAGAGGCTGGCGTCAGCGCGTTCGGTGCGGGAAGTCGTCGACGCCAACCGCGATGTAAGGTCCTGTGCTTCGCGTGCGTCGCTGGCGATCACGCTCATGAAGCTCTTGTCTCTGGATGCTCGGTCTCCGAACTGTTTGAAATCAGTGATCTGTTCACTTGACATCGAGGCGAGCGCCTTTTGTTCGGCTGCGGTGAGGTTCGAGCTGTAGTTCTTTTCGGCGATGGCATTGCCGCCGAGCCCGGCGATGGGAGTGCTGAGGCCCAGATGCCCGGAAGCTCCTATGGCAATGCGTGCTACCTGTGCCTGCGTAAGTCCTGTCGAGTCCGCCACGCTCTTGCTGATCTGATCCAGCCGGTTGAGCGTCTCGCCGAACTGCTCGAAGCTGCTCGACGTGGAGCCGGTGCTGCTGCGCGACGAGCGCAGCTTGGCGACGCCCTTGGTAAAGGCCTCCGCCAGCACGGACGACCGTTCGCTGCTGGCCGCGACCGCCTCGCTGCGCGCGGCATCCACTTGCCGGCTCGCATCCTGCACGTCCTGCTCGGACACGCGCATCGACACGACGCGCGAGGCGTAGCCCTGGTTGCGCAGCAGGCTCACCGCCGTCCTGCCTGTGAGTGCGTTGGATGAGAAGGTGTTGCCGCTCAGATCATGCTGCCAACTGCCCATGAAGGCCGAGGTGCGGTTTGGCGCGAGCTGCATCTGATCCATGGAGACATTGCCCAGCGACGTGTTCCCCACGGTGGATGCCGAGGTTGTGCCCGACAGCATGGCCTGCAGTCCCGACAGCCCACCCACCAGTGCCGTGCCAAAGTTCTCCATGCGCTTGAGCGCGGCCCAGGCGATGAACGGAATGCTGATGGCCAGATAGCCCACGATGGCCTCGCCCGACAGCGCTCGGGAGTAGATGACCGAGGCCGTCTGCAGGGCCAGGGCCTTTGCGCCAGTTCCGAGATCGGCGGCAGCCGCCAGGTCGTACGCCGCATAGATCGAGGCCATGTAGTTCAGGATCGCATAGAGCGGCGGCCACAGCTGGATCCAGATCAGGATGGCCGCATAGCCCTTGAAGGCCAGCATGGTCTCGCGGCCGCTGGTCAGCAAGAGCAGGAGTACGAACAACGGGAAGAGGGCGTAGGTCACCGCTTCGATCACATTGCGGAACACCGGCAGCGCCTGCTCGGCGACCTTGCCGTAGTTGAGCCACGAGGCGTTCATTTGGGCCACGGCCTGGGCCCTCCCCACCGCCAGCACCATGGCAGCTGGATCGTTGACCTTCTGCCCCACGATCTTGCCCGTGTCCTCGAGGGCGTTGAGCATGGCGTTCTGGCGGATGATGTCCGCGGCGGTGGCCGAGGCATTGGCGATGCCGTTCTTCAGGTAGGCCTGCTGGATCTGGCCCGCGATGGCAGCGGCGGCCGCCGTGCCTGGCAACGTCGGGTTGAGCTGGAAGGAGAGCCGTCCCTGGATGCGCTGCAGCTGTGCCGGCAGCCGGCCGTTCAGGCTCAGGTACACATTGGGGCAGGTGTCCACGCCCACGGCGCCGCCCGCGCCCGTCAATGTGCTGAAACGCGCCGGATTCGGCGAGGCCATCAACGGCCAGACGTCATCGGAGGCGGAGAAGGTCGCCGGATCGAGCGTGCCGTCGACCAGGTCGTAGGTCGTGCAGTTGTGGATGAAGTTCACCAGGTCCGTGCGGAAGGCCGGATCCTGGAACACCACAGTGCCGGTCTCGCGCACGAGCCGGTTGCCGAACATCAGCCCGTTCTGCTGATAGGACAGCTCGGCCGGCATGGCTCCAGCGCCCGGGATCACCTGGAAGGCCGTTTCGAACATCCCCGTGAGTGTGTGCCCGATGGTGCTGGTCAAGCTACCCAGCAGCGCCACGCCGAACGGCACATTGTCCACGACCTTGACCGCGGAGCCGCCGGTCTTGTCGACCACGCCCACCGTCACCTTGGGCACGATCAGGATGCCGAAGACGAGCACCACCGAGGCCAGCCACTTCCAGCCCTGGAGTTTCTCTGGCGCAAAGGCATAGGCGATCAGCGCCGCCACAAAGCCGCAGAATGCCACTGCCGCGACGGCCGAGGCATAGTCATTGGAGGCATGGATGGCCGCGGCCGCGTTGAACACGCCGAACAGGCTGTCGGCGTTCTGGTAAGCGTAGATCTCCCACATGGCTGTGCCGCTTCATCGGTGTCAGCGCGACAGGTAGGCCGCCTGCTGGCCCAGCATGTCCATGACGTGCTGAGGCATGCTGGAGCGCAACTGCCGCTCCAACTGCTCGAGGTGGCTGGCCACGGCCCTGTACGAGCCGACCTTCTGGTATAGCAGGTTCTTCTCCTGCGAGATCTGCAGCAGCATGGCCTGCGCGCGCTGCCGCACCTGGTTGGCCTGGTCGCGCTGGGTCTGCTGCAGCGTGTAGTCCTTGGCGAGGGCCGCCATGCCCAGGCGCAGGTTACGCTCCAGGAACACGTAGGCGTAGTCCGCCGCGATCACGTCGCGGTACTGGCCGATCAGGCTGTCGGCCAGGCCCGAGCCCGGGATGCTGGTGCCGACCGAGAGCATCTTGTAGACGGGCTCGGTGGTCTGATTCACGAAACCGACCTCGGCCGAATTATTGGGAATCGGCGTGCGCGTGGCGATCTTTTCCGCGATCGAACGCATCATCGTCTCCACCTTCGCCGTGAAGGGGACGTGGCTGTAGTTGGTATTGAGCGAGACCACGTCGCAGTTCGTGTAGTCGTTGCAGCGCAGCAGGTGCTGGACGACATTGGTGCCGGAGCCGGCGGCCTGACCGTAGAGCAACTGGCTGATGGAGGTGAGCGTCGGGGCGATGGGCTCCGGATCGCGCTTCGACTCCTCGGGGTAGTAGATGATGGTGCCGACCATGCTCATGATCAGCTCGCGTTCGGCATCGTCCAGGTAGGCGCCGGTGTACTGCAGCGCTCTCCAGGTCAGGTTGCCGACGAAGGGGGCCTTGTTGCGCACATTGGCATCTCCCGACGAGCGCGCCGACGACAGGATGCTGGGCCGGTCGGTGCCGCAGCGCTTGCGCGCCGAGTCCCGGTCGCTCTCCAGCCCCATGTCGATCGCGAGATCGGCGCAGGTCTCCTGCGAGCTGTAGCCCACGGCCTCCGCCGCCGTACTGACGATGGCTTTCGCGGTTTCGCAGGAGTTGATGCGGGCGTTGTTGATCCAGGTCTCCAGGCCCTTGGCCCACTTGGTCAGTCCGCCGAGCAGCGGCGAGACGGCCTCCAATGCCAACTGGAAAGCGATGCCGGGCAGCGCCGCCGTGATGTTGCGTAGCATGTTCTTGAACTCCTGCGCGGAGATGTGCGAGAAGCTGCCCCCGAACACGTCGATCCCGCCGCAGCCTGCTTTCGCGCTCGGGAACTGGATGGCCGCGAGCTGGTAGACCTTGTTTGGCGAGCGCATCATCAGACTGCCGCCGGTGTAGGTGTTGTAGGTCTGGCCGCGGAACGCGCCGGGTGCGGTGTAGTTCCCGATGGCCCCCAGGTTGTTGAACATGTCATTGACCTCGCTGTTGAGATCGGCGCGGCTGGGCATCGCAGCGCACAGCAGCGACAGGGCGACTGCTGTGGCGACCGCCTTGCGCGCAGGAAGAGTGCGGGAGCGGATGGACATGGAAACTTCCTATGGAAGCGCCAGGCGCCGGGCAGCGCCGGGCAGCATGGCTTCGCCCGCGGGTGAAGCCACCGTGGCAATGCGCTCCAGCAGTTGCGACTCGGACAGCACACCAAAGCCGATCGGGGTGATCTTTCCGGTGAAGGGCTGGGCCAGGAACACGGCTGGTACCTGGGTCACCTTCAGCGCGGTGGCGATGCCGTTGTCGGGACGCGCCTTGGGGAAGCCCGGCATCGGGCCTCCGTCCACGCTCACGGCCACCACCTGGATACCGTGGCGTGCCTCGAAAGCCTGCAGGGTCGGCGCGAAGGCGTGGCAATACGGACAGTCCGAACGGTAGAAGAAGAACAGCACATGGTCGCGGCCCAGCGATTCAACGGAGGTGGAGCGGCCTGCGCGCTGCTGCTGGTCGAAGACCTCCAGGGCTTGCGCATTGACCGGGCGGCCCTGCAGCGTTGGATCGAGCTCCGGCGTGGCCCAGGCCACGCGCTGCGCCACGTCGGCGAAGTAGGAGGCGCGGTTCACCACCTGCATCTCCAGCTCCATGTAGCGCCGCACGTTGCGCTCGGTCGGCCGCATGATCGCGATGTTGCGCAGGTCTTCCAGGGTCTTCTGCAGGCGCTCGAACTCCACTAGCGCGGGTGGCCGCGACGGCGCGGTGGGCAGGGGCGGGATGGCCGGCGCGGGCCGGGCGGTGGGTGCGGGCTCCTCCGAGGGTGGATCCTCGTAGAAGTGCCAACCGCGCCAGCCGTCGTACCAGTAGGGGCGCTGGGAGTCACCCAAGGGCGCGGGCGGAACAACGCCCTGGGCGGAGGCCATGCCAATCACCATGGCGGTCACGGAGACCGCCGCGGCTGCCAGAAGCGAAGGGCGACGCGCGCGCATGGTCATCCCCTCAGAGCAGCGACTTGGGCGGCAGGCCCGGGGCGCAGTAGTTGATGCCGAACTCGATCGTCTGCTTGCGCGGCGCCTTGGCATCCGGGAGGCGGACACCCTCCTGCCAGAAGAGCACCTTCAGCCGGCTGCAGCCCGGCGCGCGGTAGCGCTGCTCGGTGGTGACGTCGATGTAGATCGGCGACGTGGCCTCGAAGCGCTTCGTGATGGCATCCGCGCTGTCACCTGTCAAAACGCCATGAGCCGTACCGTCCGCGGATCGCAGCGCAGCCAGCATGACGGGCCGCGCGCCGGGCACCGGGGTGCGGGACGGCTCGGCCTGAATCGGAGACCAGGGGCCGAAAAGCACCGTTCCGGCCAGGCAGACGGCGGTGGAGCGCGCAAAAGCGGCTATTCCAGTCATTGGCACCTTCCTTCCCCAAAGTAACAGTTGCTGGCCCGATTGGCGGCGCCGCCCTGGATGGCAGCGGCGTCAGGCAGCTTTGGAACGATCGAGGCATAGAACTCGGTGAGGTCCATGCGTGCGAAATCCAGCGCCTGGAGCTGGGCTATGCTGAAACCCGAGCAGTCTGGGGAGCGCGCCGAGCCCCAGCCCTTGACGACCTGCAGGCGGCCTTGTTCGTTGATGATCCGGGCCAGCACCGAGTTGAAGCAGCACTTGCCTGTCGTGTACTCGATGCAGGCCACGCACTTGCCCAGCACCCGGATGCAGGAGGAGCAGTAGGTGCCGACCGTGCGGCACAGCTTGGCGCCTTCCTTCAGGGCGAGCTTTCCTTCCTCTTCATTGCAAGACGTCAGCGACATCGCCACATAGAAGACCGCCAAGATCGCAAGGCTCCAGGGATCGAAGGCGATCACCACGCTCTCACCGGAATAGAGGACGGCGGAGCCGGCAGGCAGGGCGGTGCCGTTGATCGCGACGGTAACGCCATAGCTTGTGAAACTCCCGCTGAAGCCGCCTGCCATGAGCATGGCCTGCAGGCCCTGGTACAGGAACTGGCGGTTGCCGGCGTTCATCAGCACGTCGTAGACCAGCCGCGTGCCAACACCGAACATGCTCTGGTTGGTCATGCCGCGGCCTGCGGCGTCGGACATGCAGCAGTTCTTGAGCAGGCGGTCGCGGCAGCTGTTGACCTCGCCCTTGAACACCTGCAGGGTGTCTGTGTCGAGGTAGACGCCGGCCTCGCGCCCGGCTTCGAGGAAGGACATGGCGCGAGCGAAGTCGGCGTCGTTCGTGTACGCGGTGCTGAAGCAGTTGCCGGCGAGACAGAATACGTTGGCCGGGCAGTTGCCGTTGTCCTGGCATCCGCTGTAGTAGCTGGCGAGGTTCTCCAGCGTGGTGGCGGGATTGTTCGCGACGTATCGTGCTCCTTGTACTGTCGGGTTGTCGGGCGAGACAAGCTCCCGCGGGGTGTTGGCCGAGGCCCGAGCACCCAGCAGCGCCTGGCACACAGGGTCGTTGGGCGTGAGCGCGCAGGTGGTGAATTGCGCGCTGGTCTGGCCCGAGAGATTGGGCCGGCCGTAGTAGAGGCGCTCGGGCGGTGCCGTGGTGTAGCCCGGCACCACGGACGAAGCGCTGGGCGCCGTGATTGTTCCCCGGATCACCGGGTTGGCCGAGTGCCCTGCGGCTGTGCCTTCCTCATGCGGACCGGCCACGGCCGCCGTTTGCGTGGCGAGGAAGCTGACCAGCGCGAAGCCGATGACGATCCGGCGCAGCAGCAGGGCAAGAGCGGTAGGCATGCCGTTTTCCTAGTTCCGCAGCCGGGCAAGGAATGGGGCGGCGTCGGCGCGGAACGCCGGGGCGGCGCGCTGCATGTGCTCGAGCGCGTAGTCCAGGCTCACGTCCCCTGCCGTGCGCAGGAAGGCCTCCGGCGGCGCGCAACTGCCCGCGGCGCAGGACTCGGGCCGCGTGCCGTCGCGCACCAGCACGAAACTGGGCACGCGCGCGATCGCAAAGCGGTCGAAGGCCTGCGGATCGATCTGCACCGCGACCTGGCGCTGGCCGATCAGCGGCTGCACCTGGGCCACGGTCTGGCGCAGCGAGCCGTTGGCCAGGCCCCGCAGGATGACCGAGGCCCGGGCGCGCGCCGCCTGGTCGATCAGGCGTTGCAGCGTGGGTCGGGGCATCGCCAGGCTGACGAAGACGAACAGGCCGGGGCCCTTGGCCAGACTCTGGGCCGCTTCCATCGCGTCGGCCTGCAAGGCATAGCCGCGCGCCAGCGCTTCCAGATCCATCGGTGTGCGTGCCACGGGCTGCGGCAGGGCGTCGACGGAGGGGGCAGTAGTCGCGGGGGCATTCGCCGGGAGGTCGATCGGCGGCATGCCGTGCTTGCGGCGCGCCTGCTCGATGTCCTGCTCGGTGACCGTGGGCTGTGCGCGGCGCGCACGCTCGATGTCGGCCTCTGTGATGGTCGGGCCGGCGGCCCAGGTTATAGGCATGGCGGCTGTTGTCGCCAGCAGGGAGAGCGCGCGCCGCAGGAGGGTGGGGAGGTCAGTAGCCGACACAGCAGTTCCTTTTCCTGAACAACATGAAGGCGAAGTCCTCGCCGCGCACCGGGTACTCCTTCCCGGCGCCCCAGGTCACAGTCGTGCGGCCGAAGGGCTGGCAGCACTTGCCGGCTTCCTTGGTGGTGTTGGGGATGGGGTGGGTGAGCTGGGTCTTGTAGGCGGTCTTGTTCATCACGGGCTCGAAGTACGGCCCGCACAGTCCCGCCTGGCCATGCCAGCCCCAGGCGATCAACTCGCGGTGCATCTTGGCCGTCAGGCGCTGGGCCATCAGGGCCGCGGTGCGCACACCGCCCATGTGGTACGGGACATGGCCATTCATTGGATAAAGGCCGCCCTGGCAGCCCGCGCACCAGAACATCTCCCGGATCCCGAAGCCCACCGAGGCGGCCACGCAGTCTGCAGCGCAGGCGGCGACCGCCACCGGGTTGGCGAACAGCGCCGCGTCCGGATTGATGATCAGGGTGAGCTCGTCGTCGGCCCACAGCGGATCGACCTCGGTGAGATAGGCCAAGTCGAACGAGCCTTTCTCCAGGCACGGGAAATCGGTCACCACCTCCAGGTAGTAGAGGACCGGGTTCACGTAGAAGTGGGCCTGGTAGAAGCTGCCGCCGTCGCCATCGCCCTCGGGGCGCGTGAAGCGGGCCGCCTCGGGCGCCGGAATACCGGGGTCGAGGTCGATGCCGCCCAGGGATGTCAGGCAGAAGGGCTTGCGCACGGCCTCGACGTGGCGCGCGGGCTCCCAGAAACCGATCGACAGGCCGATGATGGGATTCACGCCGCAGGTGCACAGCGGGCTGCTCGGGTTGTCGATGTCCTCCTGGTCGCCGAAGTTGCCGATTCGCGCGCCGCCGATGCTCAGCGGCAGGATGCAGCTCCAGCAGATATCGGTGATCGGGTTCGGAAATTTGCCGGTGCAGGTGGCTACCCCGGCGGCCGAGACCGAGGTGGTCAGCGTCAGGAGCAGCGCGGCGAGCAGGCTGGTAGTCAGAGAATGGAGCAAGCGGATCATCGCGGCACCTCCATCTCGTCGATGCGCAGCCGCTTGTCCTCCTGCGAGACCAGGGCCGGCACCTGGGCGATACCGAGCCGGCGGGTCAGCAGTCCCTGTTGGTCGTAATAGACGGGGATGCGCCAGGACTTCATCAGGTCCAGGTAGGAGCCACCCGTCAGGATGGGCTTGACCTTGCCCTGGTACCGCCCCAGCAGCTCGCGCGCCTGGCGGACCTGGCGGCCGTCGCGGGCGTCGAAGAACAGCAGGTGCCGCGACAGCGAAACCACGTCCAAGGGATTGGCCTTGGTGCCGGCGGCGAACAGCAGCTCGCCATGCGCGCCGAGGATGTTGCGGTCCAGCGTGTAGCTCGGGTCGTAGTAGAAGCTGCGCGGCTTGGCCGTGGTCTGCACACCGGCGACGGGGGGCGGGCTGCGCACCGCCTCCGTGCCGCGCGCGCGCGCATCCTGCTCGATCCTGGCCAACTCGCCCGAGCGCTCCTTCTCGCGCAGGCGCTGCTCGATCATCCGCAGCAGATGGGGCTCGGTGATCTCGTAGGTGGGGCCGAGGGTGCCGAGGTCGGTGGCGTGCGTGGAGGCGTTGGTGCCGGCCAGCACGGCGAACGCGAGGGCGAGGGCGAGGCGGGCTTTCATCGTGTGCCTCCGCGCAGGCAGGGGAGTTGCGCGACCAGCCGGTCGCGCGCTGCGCTGTCCTTCTGGTGGGCGGCGCGGATCAGGCCCATCAGGGCGGGATTGCCTTTGCCCTCGGACACGGCCTGTCGCAGCTCGGCCGTGGTCAACGCACGGCCGCAGCGCAACCGCAGGGCGGCGAGGTAGGTGCGTGCACCGCTCTCCGCCGCTGGCGCGATCTGCTTGAGCAGGCCCAGGTAGTCCGCGAGGGGTATGTCGCCTGAGGCCTCCTGGCTGGGCACCGCAGACAGCGGGCCGAACGCCGGGCTGGTCTGCGCGAGCGCAGTGCCAGTGGCCAGCGCGTGGCCCAGCAGTAGGGCGGCGAGGATGGGGACGCTGCGCATAGCCCGACTCCTCAGAAGATCGGCACCACGATGCCCACCACCTGCTCGGCACGCACCAGGCCGCTTTCGGCGTAGCGCGAGTCGAAGCTGTGGGGGCCGACGCCCTGCACATAGAAATGACCGGGTGGAATCACTACCGGGGCAATGGGCGCCAGCGGATGGCCGTCGTAGGCATGGGTCTTGGCCAGGCCCACGGCCTCGCCGTTGACGAAGACCGCGCGGTCCAGGACCGTGACCACGTCGCCGGGCACGCCGCGCACCTGCTTGAAGAAGGGCTGGCCACGCAGGCCAGGGTAGTGCGCCTGGGCCTCGCCCGCGAACGCGAAGACGATCAGGTCGCCGCGGCGCACGGGCTGCTGCTGGAACTGCATCAGCGCCACGTGGTAGGGCAGGCTCGACGTCCAGTTGACCAGGACCGGCATGTGCGGCGTCGGGTCGATGAAGAGCCGCACGTAGGCGAAGCTCCAGATCGCGAAGACCGGCAGGTACAGGTACCAGCGCCGCCGCATGTGGTGCAGGAAATCGCCAAAGGCCTGGGCGTGCCGGTGCCACCAGCCCGGGATCGCTACCCGTGCCGGTGCCATGGCTTCGGTCAGGATGGACTTCGTGGTCATGGCTGCTCCACCTTTCTGCGCAGCAGCGGCGTCAGATCCCGGCTGTTCGGTGCGCCGGCGATCGCGCTCTTGACCATCACCAGGCAGCCGCATTCGCGCGGCAGTTCGTCCAGCGCCGCGGGCAGGCGCTGAGAGAAGCTGCGCGCCAGCGCGAGCGCGCGTTCGCGCTCGGACTCGCTGCCGGTCTGGGTCAGCAACTGCGTGAACTCGGCTTCCTTGGCGCGGTAGACCTCGGACAGGTCCACCACGCCCACGACCAGGGCAGGTCGCAGCACCCAGCGGTCATAGGCGGCGATCCCGAGGGCGACCAGCAGTGCCGAGACCACGGCGTTGAGCAGCAGGGGCTTTGTCATAACGCATGCCCCCGCTGCCGCAGCAGCTCGGCAATGGCCTCGTCGATGGAAAGACCTTGGGCGCGCAGCGCATCGATGGGCGCGTTGTCCTCCAGCTTGTTCGAGAACAGCAGGTGCGTCGCGGGATCGAGGATGTTGCGCGCCACGCCTTCGCCCACGGGCGAGGAGATATACAGCTCCGAGA
>ENA-UOUJ01000897-UOUJ01000897.1-activated-sludge-metagenome-genome-assembly--contig:-NODE-897-length-17328-cov-8.800787_pt1 | contig 17328 bp, 14 predicted proteins | sample MGYA00249839_ERZ747224 | MGnify/ENA primary metagenome ERZ747224 (study PRJEB28782, sample SAMN03220277) | activated sludge metagenome | biome: wastewater; feature: sewage sludge; material...
AAGAGCGACGTGCGGTATCGGTTCGTGATCGATGGGAAGTCGTTCGGGTAAGATGTCCCTGCACAGGGTCTGCCATGGGCTGGAAGTTTTTCTTGGCGTGACCCTGTGGGGACAGCGACGTGCGGTATCGGTTCGTGATTGATGGGAAGTCGTTCGGGTAGGGCGTCCCGGCACAGGGTCCGCTATGGGCTGGAAGATTTTCTTGGCGTGACCCTGTGGGGACAGCGACGTGCGGTATCGGTTCGTGATCGACGGGAAGTCGGTCGGGTAGGATGTCCCGGCACAGGGTTCGCCATGCTTTGGAGGTCTTACTTGGCGTGATCCTGTGCGGGCAGCGAGAAGACCCTAAAAGGGTCTCAGAACGTAGCATGATGAAAAGCTGATCCAATGACCCTGAAAGGGTCGCACAGCATAGAGCCTTCGACGGGGTTCTGACGCCAGTGAGCAATTGTGCAATCCCTCATCCCGCGCCAGGGAAAGGACAAGGCAATTTTAATACCCCACGTGCTCTCACCTCGCGCGAACGCCCTCCGCTTGAGCGTAGTGAAGTCGTTCAGGTAGGATGAAGGATGTGCGAGGTTTCCCGAAACAGCGACAACGTAAGTGAGCTGCGAACTACGAACGACGCGCTACGCACCATTCACCAATGCAGTGCCAGGCTTCCCACGCATTATTATTGCGGGACACAATCACCGATGATCCGCGCCGCTGCGCTATCGATCGCCCTGGCCGCCGCCATTCCGCAGGCACAAGCCCAACGCACACTTTTTTACAACGGCCACATCTTCACCGGGGATAGCCTGGGCAGCTTTGCCGGGTATTTCGTGACGGACCGTGGCGTGATCAGCGAAGTGGGCCGCACTGCGGAACCAGAAGGGACGGAAGCCTTCGACCGGCGTGTGGACCTCGAAGGACGCACGGTGATCCCGGGCATTGTGGACAGCCACATCCACTTTATCGATGGTGCGCTCGGTCTGCTGGAGGTGAGCTTTTTCGATGTGCCTGATCGCCCCGGGTTCCTGAAGCGCATGGCCGCCACGAACGGCCAATTGTTGGACGGGGCGTACGTGGGCCGTGATCTGGGCTATCCGCCGTTGAAGGACCTGTCATCACCGATCGTCCTCCTGGACAGCATATTCGGAAAAACCCCGGCCATCCTGTTCCTCAAGAGCGGCCACGGTGCCATTGCCAACACCGCCGCCATGCAGCTGCTGGGATTCACCGCCGGTACGCGCATCGCCAACGGCACCGTGGAGGTGGATGCGCGCGGCAAGCTCTCCGGCTTCCTCTATGAGAATGCCGCCATGGAGGCCAGCAAGGCCTTCAGCGCGCACCTTTCCGAGGCCACCATTGAGCACGCCATCCTGCTCGCACAGCGTAGGGCGCTGGCCGATGGCATCACCACCATCGGCGACAACACCTTCGATCCATACCACCTGAAGATCTACCAGCAACTGCAAAAGCACGGGTTGCTCCAGATGCGCATCTGGGCGCGGAGCTACGGCAGAGTGCCGGTAACGGCCGGCCTGATGGGCGGCATGGGCCAAAAGAAACTGCGCCTGATCCCCAGCGGCGTGGACCTTTCACAGGTCCACTACCACGCCATGAAGTTCTTCGAGGACATGTCGCTATCCGTGCCGCACAACTCCGGACAGGCCAGGGAGCCGGGAGGCGAGGTCTTCCTGGAAGCACCGGCACTGAAGGATATCTGGCTGTTGAACCCGGACCAGACCTTGGCCTTCCACGTGCAGGGCCAACGCGGCGTGCAGCTTCTGCTGGATGCCGATTCACTCTACAGCCCGCGCACCGGGCACCACCGCCATGTGATCGATCACGCAGGCTATGCCACGCCGGAGCAGGTGAAGCGGATCCATGACCAAGGCCTGGCCGTGACGATCATCGGCTCCCAGCTGTTCGATCATGAGGCGCTCTCCGCATACTATGCCAATGCCATGCGCGGCGGAGCATCACCGTTCCGACCAAGCCAATTGCTGGATGCACGCACCAAGGTGCGCCTGGCCCGTGGCGCGCTTAGCAGCGATCATCCCTATGGCATGGATACGCTTTTTTCGGCCTACCCGGGAATCGACGGTCTCGATCCATTTCCCGCAATGGCGGTGAACGTAACGGGGCGCTATCCGGATGGAACGCCCATGCCCGGTGTGGAGGAGAAGACGTTGTCCGTGGCCGAGGCCGTGCGGGCCTATACGGCGAACGGAGCGTACGTGCTGGGTGAGGAAGACCATTTCGGAACGATTACGACCGGTAAGGCCGCGGACATCGTGGTGCTGGACCGCGATGTCTTCGCCGGTGATTCCATGCAGCTTTACGATGCGCATGTGCTGCGCACCTACATCAACGGTAAAGAGGTGTATAACATGGATGGCAGTGTCAGTCCACCGCTAGAACCGGCCGAACCCTTGCATGTGGCACCGAGCGATTATGCCGTATCCCCGGTGATCGGATACGACCCAGCGTTGGGCCTCATCCTGGGCGGCGCCTACTTCCGCTTTCCGCTTCATACGCCCGGCAGCTTTTTCTCGGCCCAGCTGCAAGCCCTGCTCACCGGCCAAGTGACCATCGGTGTGGAGTACACGCGCTATGAGCTTTTCAGGCGGATAAACCTCACCATCGATGCCTCCTGCTCGAATTACTTCCAGTACTACTTCGGCGAAGGCAGCTGCACGGATGCCGACGACTATGTGAAGCTCTATGCCACCACGGTCTTGGCGCGCCCCGTGCTGAGCCGTGCCTGGGGAAGCACTTGGTACACGGACCTGTTCGCGGACTATCGCGCGCGCCAAACCGGCACCATGCGCAGCAGCGGGGATGTGGACCTGGGGCCGGGCTTTTTCCCCGATGAGCACACCTTGGGCCTCGGGGCCGCCGTGCGGCGCGATACGCGCGACAATGCGTGGAGCACCAAGAAGGGGACCTTGGCGGAAGTGTCGGCGGAGTATGTTCCTGCCGGGACCAATGTGGAAGGAGCCGGGCCAGCAGCGCTCTTCCAGGTGGACCTCCGTGCGTTCCGGTACATCTACAATTCGCGCTTCGTGCTGGCGGCGCGGGCCAGCGGCGGCCACGCGGAAGGCGACCCCAGCTATCTGTTCCGCTATACGCTGGGCGGGGCGTACGTGCTGCGTGGCTTCTATGGCAACCGCTTCCGTGGAAGCTCCTTCTACGCGGGGCAGCTGGAGATGCGCTTCCCGATACGGGGCAAGCTTTCCGGCGCGGCATTCACCGATGCGGGCGACATCACCGATACGCATTTCCAAGGACCGCGAGTGAGCTATGGTGCTGGTATCCGCGTGGCACTCAACGCCAGTGTGAAGCTCCGCCTGGATTACGGCATGTCCAACGACCAGAACGGTGTGTTCTTCACCTTCGGGGAAGCATTCTGAAACCGACCAAGCAAGCGCCATGGAACAAGACCATAACGAACGCTTCCAGCTGGACCGGATCGCGATGTTCAGCGATGCGGTGTTCGCCATCGCCATCACCCTGCTGATCCTGGAGATCCATATTCCCGACCAGCGCCCCGGCACCACCGACCTTGATCTGCTTCAGTACCTGGACGTGAGCATACCGAAGTTCGTCGGCTTCTTAGTGAGCTTTTTCGTGATCGGCCAGTTCTGGATGGCCCATCACCGCATGTTCCGCTATCTCGAAAGATCCAGCCAGGCGTTGCTGGTAAGCAATCTGTTCTTCCTGCTGCCCATCGTGATCATGCCGTTCAGCACGGCATTCTTCAGCGAGTACTTCAACGGTGAACTGCGAGTGCCCTTGGCGGTGTACACGGCCACCATCCTGCTCGCAGGCCTGCTGAGCTTCCGCCTGTGGCATGTGGCGCTGGACCCCGCGAACAAGCTGGGGCCGCCGGTGGAAAAGGTGGTGCTCCGCTACAACAGCGCCCGTGCGCTGATGGCCCCGGCGGTGTTCGTGCTGCTGTTCCTGGTGTCGTTCATCAGCAAGCAGGCGGCCTTCACGCTGGTTCCGTTCATCCTGCTCTCCGGCTGGGCGGTGCGCCGCTATTTCCTGCGGAAGCACGCGGACAAGATCAAACCGCATCTGTGAGGCGGGGAATAGCCTTGCTGCCTTTTCAGCTCGTTTGCTCTACGGGGTTGACCCAACGCTCACAGCATCCCCCTCGCCTTCACCTCCAAGTATTTGTTCAGCACGCTGGTGCTCAACTGCTCCGGCGCAGTAAGGATGGTGAGTACGCCGTGGCGCTCCAGCTCCTTGGCGATGAGTTCCTTTTCGTGGATGAACTGGGTGGTGATGGTCTTGATGTACACGCTCATGGTGTCGCGGTCGGGCTGTTGCAGCAGGCCGTCCAGCTCGGTGTTGCGGAAGATCACCACAGCCACCAAGTGGGAGCGGGAGAGCAGTTGCAGGAACGGCAGCTGGCGGCGCATGGCGGAGAGGCTCTCGTAGTTGGTGTGGAGCACCAGCAGGCTGCGCTGTGGAAGCGTCCGCTTTACGCGGGCATACAAGGCTTCCATGTCGGTCTCGGCGAAATCGGTGCGCAGGGCGTAGAGCAGCTCCACCACGCGCTGGATCCAGCCCTTGTCGCGCGCGGGCGGCAGCACGGTATGCACGGTGTTGCTGAAGGTGATTACGCCGGCCTTGTCGTCTTTTTTCAGGGCAATGTCGCTGAGCACCAGCGTGGCGTTGATGGCGCGGTCCAGCAGGGTGAGGCCGCCGAAGGGCATCTTCATGGTGCGCCCGGTGTCGATGAGCGAGACGATCTGCTGGGCCTTTTCGTCCTGGTACTGGTTCACCATCAGCTTGGCGCGGCGGGCGGTGGCCTTCCAGTTCACGGTGCGGCGGTCGTCGCCGGGGATGTATTCGCGGATCTGCTCAAACTCGGAGCGCTGGGCGCTGCGCCGCATTTTGCGCACACCGGCGGCGCTGAACGGATCGACCTGGGCCATCAGCTCGTACTTGCGCAGGTGGATGTAGCTGGGGTACACGGCGACCTCGCACCCCTGTTCCTGCTTGTAACGCCGCTCGGCCAGCCCCAGCCCCGTGCGCACCAGCACGTTGATGGCGCCGAAGGCGTACACCCCGCGCGTGAGCGGCCGAGCGATGTAGTTCAATGCGGCATCACCGGCCGGGCTGATCCGCGTGCGCAGGTCCAGGTTGCGCTCTTGCAGTTGCGGCGGCAGTTCATCCAGCACCCGCACGGCAATGGGAAAGGGGTAGTTGCTCTTCACTGCAACCGTAACGGGGTTTTCGTCGCCGTTGCTCCACTTGGCCAGGGTGCTGCGTTCGGCCTGGATGCCGCCCTTCACGCTGAACAGGCGCACGGCATCCGCCACGGTGAGCACCGCCAGGAGGGCCAACGCGGCCACGGCCACGGGCCACAGCGCGGGCAGCAGGTACGCGCCCACGAAGCAGGCCACAATGCCCCAGCCGATACCGAAGAAGCGCCGGGTAAGAAAGAGCGATCGCAGGGTGTTCTTCACCGGGGTACGGGGACTTTGGCGATGATCTCGGCCACGGCCTCATCCGGGCGGATGCCCTCCATTTCGCGCTCCGGCGTCAGCAGGATGCGGTGGCGCAGTACGGCGGGCAGCACCTGCCGGATGTCTTCCGGAATGGTGAAGTCGCGGCCCTGCACGGCGGCCACGGCCTTGGCAGCGCGCTGTACGGCAAGGCTGGCGCGGGGGGAGGCCCCGAGCATCAGGTTGCGGTCGTTGCGGGTGGCATGGGCGATCTCGGCGATGTAGCGCACCAGCTTGGCGTCGCACTTCACCTGGAACACGAGTCCGCGCAGGCGGGCCAGTTCGGCGGGCGTGATCACGGGCGTTACCTGTGCGGCGTCCATGCGGTGCGGCCCTTCCTGCGCCCGCAGCAGCAATTGTTCTTCCTCCTCCAAGCTAGGGTGCCCCATGTCGATCTTGAACAGGAAGCGGTCCAACTGGGCCTCCGGCAGGCGGTAGGTGCCTTCGTGCTCAATGGGGTTCTGCGTGGCCACGATCATGAAGGGATCGCCCACGGGGTGGGTGGTGCCGTCCACGGTGACCTGCCGTTCCTCCATCACCTCGAAGAGCGCGCTTTGGGTTTTGGCGGGCGCGCGGTTGATCTCGTCCACCAGCACGACGTTGCTGAAGATGGGGCCGGGCTTGAAGGTGAAGGCGGCGGTGCGCGGGTCGAAGATGCTGGTGCCGATCACGTCGCTGGGCATCAGGTCCGGGGTGAACTGGATACGCGAGAAGCCGGTGTCCACGGTGCGGGCCAGCAGTTTGGCGGCGAGGGTTTTGGCCACGCCGGGCATGCCTTCGATCAGCACGTGGCCGTCGCTGAGCAGGGCGGTGATCAATTGGTCGATCACGTTGTCCTGCCCGATGATGACGCGCTGGATGCCGCTGCGGATGCGTTCGGCGGCATCGCGCAGCTCGGCCAGCGGAAGTGCCGGGGTGTAGCCGCCGGTGGGGATGTTTTCTGGTTCCATGGTGTTGAAATGCGGTGCGAGGGTGATAGGGTGCGAGGGTGAAAGGGTGGGGGCTACAACTTGTGCCGCAGCCGGTCCAAGGTTTTGTTCAGGGTGAGCAGTTGTTGTTCGCTGGCCAGCTCGGCGGTGGCGTAGAAGTCCATCAGGCGGTTGGCATGGTGCAGTTCTTCTTCGCCGATGCCGCTGCGCCGGGCGATCTCCACGAGGGTGCGGTTGTCCCACTCACTTTGCGGCAGACGCAATTTCCGGCGCACCTCTTCGCGGAACTGCGCGGAGAGCTTGCGGGCCAGGTCGGCATGGTCGCCGCGGAAGTAGTAGAGGCGGCCCATGGTGTCGGCAAAGTCGCGGCTGCTGTTGCGCGGCGGGGCCACCACGGGAATGGCCCGCTGGCGGCGGCGCGCGTATACCAGCACGGTGAGCAGCAGCAGGGCGATCACCGTCCAGTACGCCCAGCGCAGCGCGGGCTGCGCGAGGATGTAGCGCAGCGGACTGGTGCTGCCCGCGCGGCCGGCCTTGTAGTATTCATCCCACAGCACGGGGCGGTCCGGCAGCAGGCCGAAGGCCTTCTCCATGAAGCCGCGTGCGTCGTCCTTCAGCAGGTAATAGTTGGTGAAGGCCAGCGGCGTGCTGCACAGGTACAGCGTGCCTTTGCCGATGGGCACGCGCAATAGCACGGGATCGTTCCGCCAGGTTTCCGCGAGTACTTGGGCGCTGTCCTTGGCATACTTGCTCAAGTAGTTCCGCATGTCGCCACGCCCGAAACGGAATTCCCCGGCTTTGCGCACCGGCTCCACGGTATAGTGCAGCACGGCGGTGTCCCCGAGCAGGATCTCCTTTATGCCCTGTGCGCTCAGGCTGTCCAACGGCTCGTAGCGGTAGGCCGTGGAAAGCCCTAGGGTGTCCTCGATCATGCTGCCAAAACCTTCCGCCGCGATGAAGGCGTTGTCACCGGCCTCCACCATTTTCAGCAGGTGCTGCAGGTCCAGCGGGTCCAGGTTGAGCCAGCGCTCCACGAAGACGTGGTTGACGCGCGGGGCGGCGCTGTCCGGCGACAATTGCCGTTGTGCGGTGGCGTAAATCGGTTCGCGCACCGTGGTTATGCCCTGCGGAAAAAGGTCGCCCAAGCGCTGGCGCACTAAGCTGCAGGCGTACGGATCATTGCGGTATTCGGTGTAGGTGGGCGTCCAATTGGGTTCCTTCGGCGTGATGGTCTCCAGCACCACCAACAGCAGCACGATGGCCAAGGTGGCCCCGAGGATGATTTTTTCCGCCCTGGTCATGGCGTTGCGGCAGGGGTGTGGAAGCGGATGAACACCGGCACGAGGCTGCGGTACCGCGCTTCATCCAAGGGGGCATCGCCAAACCAGGCCCATTTGAAGAGGAAGCTGAGCTCGGCGAAGGCGCTGCGCCGGGCGGGATCTTTCAACTGCCGCAGGTATTCGCGGTCGGTGTTTTCGGGTTGGAAACGCAGCTGCCCTTCATCGATCAGGAGCCGCAGGGCTTTCAGGTAGTGGAAGCGGATGGCGAGCGGCCATTGGCCCTTGCGCTCGGCTTCCGCCAGCAGCCGGTCCAGGTCTTCGCGGGGCAAGTCTTCGCCGATCTCCAGCACTTGCCTGGGCCGTGCGGCATCGGTGGAAAAACCGCCGTGGAACAGGCGCTTCCGCAAATAGATGGCCACCAGCACCACGGCCGCAAGCAGGAAGGCCCAGTCTAAGTGACCGAAGATCCAATGGCCGGTCTTGGTGCCGAAGAGTTTTTCCAGTTGCTGGCCGATCCAGCGCTTCAGCCGGTCCCACCACAGCATGTCCATGTGCAGGCTGCGGTCGTAGTCGAAGTCGGGGTTGGTTTGCAGTTGCGCAATTTCCTGCGCATTGAAGCGCACATCCCGAACGTTGACCGGTGCCGTGCTGTCCATGGCTGCCACCGTGGCCGCAGCCGTATCCGCTTGGGCGCGGGCCTGGGCCGTGCCTAAGGCAACCAAGGCGAAGAACAGCAGGGCGAACGCGCGGTACACGGGCAAGGTGCTGCTGTTTCAGGCCGTGGGCGGCATGGTGGCTTGTTCCACGCGTTCCAGCAGGCCGCGTCCTTCCTTTTCTTCCATCAGCGAGAGGGCTTGCAGGCCCACGGGCACCAGCAACAGCGGCTGCAGCAGCACGGTCACCACGCCGGTAAGGAGCATGAAAACGGTCATCACCCAACCCATGCGCTCGCCCATTTCCGCAGGGTTTTCCATGCCGCTCATGGCGCTGAAGCCGGTGAGCATCATGAAGGGCAGGTAGATGAAATAGCCGAGGAAGCCGATCAGCATGCCAAGCACCAGCACCAGCCCGAAGGTTTCCCACCAGTGCCCCTTGATCAGCTTGAACGACCGGCCGATGCAGTCCGTGATCCCCGCGCCCTCAAAGGACCGCAGCGGGAAGGCCATGGTGAAGACGATGGCCAGCCACAGTGCCCCCACGAACAGCAGGAATACCCCGGCGAAGATGAGGATACCGGCCAGCACCGCAATGGCGAAGTAGGCGGGAAGCTGGCGCGACGTGGCTTTCCACAGTTCGCCGGTGGTGGGTGCCAGCCCGTGGTGCTGCATGTAGTGACGCATGTATTCGTACACCATGGCATACATCAGCAGCCCCGAGAGGATCATCAGCACATAGCCCAAGGCCATGCTTCCGAAGGCGGCCCCGGGCGATCCAATGATCCCCGCTTGGGCATTGGTGAAGGCCGTGCGGAAAAAGCTCCCGAAGAAGAAGGAGGCCACCAAGTACGGTGGCAGGCAGATGAAGATCAACGGGCGGTACAGCGTTTTCCAGTTTTGCCTTACGAATTGGAAGCCGGTGCTGATCACCGCGCTGAAGTCACGCTGCTTGCGGAGTTCGATGGTTTCCATGGGTGCGTTGGACATGGTAGGGGTAAAGGATGAAGTAGCCGATGATGAAGGCCAAGCTGCCAAAGATGATGCTGAGGTTCACCGCCGGGTGCATGTCGGCGCTGCGCCGCGTGATGAACGACTCGATGAAGCCCGCCAGGATGAAGCAGGGCACCAAGCCCACCACGATCTTCATGCCTTGCAGCGCCCCGCGCCGAAAACTCGCCAAGCGCGTGTAGGTGCCGGGGAAGAGGATGCTGTTGCCCATCACCAGCCCGGCGCTACCCGCGATCACAATGCAGCTGATCTCCACCGTGCCGTGCAGCCAGATCGCCAGCAGGCTTTCGCGCAGCACGCCCTCCTGGTACATGAAGTACTGGAAGGCGCCCAGCATGATGCCGTTTTGGAGCAGGATCAGCCAGGTGCCGTAGCTCAGCAGCACGCCCAGCGCGAACGCGTAGAAGCTCACCATGATGTTGTTCAGCGTGATGCCGAAGAACATGTCCATCATGCCCGAGCTGCCGTACACGGCCATGGGCTTGCCTTCCTTGATGTTTTCCAAGGTCATGTCCACGTAGCCGTCGCCGAGGATTAGGCGCGTGAAGGTGGTGTCGTAATGCGCACTGAGCCCGCCGATCAGCACGGCGGTAAGGAAGATGGCGGCGGAGAGGACCAGTTGGCGCCGCGTGCCGGCCAGCAGCAGCGGCAGTTCGGTTTTCCAGAAGGTGATGAAGCGCCTCAGGCCCGTGCGTTGGTTGCGGTAGATGCGCCGGTGCAGGCCCGCCGCCAAGGTGTTCAGGTAGGCGGTTACCTGCGCGCCGGGGTAGAAGGTGCGCGCATAGCTCAGGTCGTCGTTCAACTCGATGTACAGCGCGCTGGCCTCATCGGGGGTGATGTCCTGCCCTTGCTGCGCGGCGAGCTGCTCCAGCCGCCGCCATTTCTCTCTGTTCCGCGCTATGAATGCCACTTCCCGCATGGTCGTGCCCGGGATCAAACATAGTGCGCCCATGTTGGCGCATGCGTTGGTTCGTGGCCCGATCTCATAGGTTATTTCCGTTACATCCCGAAAAGGAATGTCCCCCCCTGCTTCAACTCTCCTTTGCGCCACTTTTCCTTCTTCACCAGTTTCCCATTCTCGTAATACTTCCAGTTGCCATGCTTCTTCCCGTCCTTGTAATGCCCCACGATCCCTTGATCGCGAAAAGCCCAAGTGCCCTCGCGCTTGCCAAGCCGGTATTGTCCCTTCACGGTGATGCGGCCGGCTTCATCATATTCCGCCCAGTCGCCGTGGAGGCTGCCCCATCCGTACACGCCGAAGAGAAGCTGCTTCCCGTCAGGATAGAAGGCGCGGTACACGCCGCTGGGTTTGCCGCGCTTGTAGTCGATCGTGACAGCGGTGCGGGTGGTGTCGAAGGCGTATTTGCCTACGAGGCGGAAAGGTTCCATGCCGGTAGGCAGGGGGGGATAGACCACCGCATAAGGGGTGGAGCTTCCTTGCCCGGGAACAAACAGGGTATCGGGCTGGGCCGAGGCCCGGATGGCAAGAAGACAGGCCAGGAGCAGGATGGACTTAAGGTACATGGGTGGCAGGAGGCGAGTTTGCCCCGGATACAATGGTGAAATTGCGGTGCAGGGCATGGCCCTGCCCATCGGTCAAAGTTATCCGGTGGGCGCCTTCGGGCGGGGAGAGCGCCATGCGGTGGATGCCGGTGGTAGTGCCGATGAATGCGCCGTCGAGGTCCCAAAAGAGCATGGCATCGGCGTTGCGGTGCGCTACTTCCACCACCATGTGGCCCCGGGTGCCGTCCAATTGCACCGGTATCAATAGCCGTGCTCCGGGCTCGGGGTAGAGGATCTCCATGGGTTCGTCAGTGCCCATGGTGCCCGGCGCCCATGGCGGCAGCGGGCGGTACCCAGGGTGACCCAAGGCATAATAATGCTCCATGCCGGGTGGAAGAACGAACCAGGTCGCCATGTGGCCGTCACCTTCGTTGATGCGGTACTGCCCCGAGGGATCCAGCAGAACCCGGCAGTGAAAGGCGCAGGTGGGCGTGCGGAGCGATGTGGGCGGAACCCACAGGGTATCGGCCCGTGGGCAGTCGATACCGGCGCGGTAACCGCTGGCGGGGCAGATGGCGGCCCGTGCCATTTCATCGTACGGCGGTTCAAAGGGCGGGGCGTGCGGCAGCAGATTGAACAGGTCGAACAACAGGGGCGCCGCAGCCAGCGTGCCGGTGAGGCCCGGCCTTCCCTCCCCGCTGGCGTTTCCGGTCCATACGGCAATGCAGTAGCGGCTGGTGAGGCCAATGGCCCATGCGTCCCGATGGCCGAAACTGGTGCCCGTCTTCCAGGAAATGTGCTGCTGCCCGGCAAAGTGGTTCCATCCTTGTTCCTCGGCGGGCCGGGCCACCTCGCGCAGTGCCTTCAGGGTGAAGTGGATGGCGCTGGCACTCAGCACGGGTGGCCCCTGCAACGGTGCGATGGGATCCGATGGCCTGGTCTTTTGCAAAAGCACGTGTGGCGGGCGGATGTCGCCTTGGCGGTAGGGCAGGCCCATGCGCCCGTAATGGTTCAGCACGCGGCCCATGCCGGCATAGGCCCCGGCCAATTCCCACAAGGTGGATTCCGCACCGCCCACCACCAGGGAGAGGCCGTAGTCTTCCGCGCTGCGGTCGATGCTGTGCAGGCCCATCCCACGCAAGGTGCGCAGGGTTCGCTCCACCCCGTACTGGTGCAACAGGCGCACCATGGGCACGTTGAGTGAACGGGCCAGCGCGCCGGAGGCGGGCACGGCGCCGCTGTATTGCTCGTCGTAATTGCGTGGCGTGAAGTTGCCGTAGCGGGTGGGCACATCGGACAACAGCATGTCGGGCGTAAGCTCGCCGCTTTGCAGCATGTCCGCATACAGAAAGGGCTTGAGCACGCTGCCGGTACTGCGCCTGGCCCGGATAATGTCCACATCGCCGGCATGCCGCGCACCGGCAGTGCCCAGGTTGCCCACATAGGCCAGCACCTCGCCCGTGGGCACATCCACGATGAGGGCGGCGGCATTGTACACCTCATTGGCCCGGAGGCGTGCGGCATAGCGGTCGGCGGCCTCCGTTGCACGGTCTTGCAGGGAGCCTCCCACGCTACTGTGCAGCAGTTGTCCGTCGTGTCCTTGTGCATGCAGGGTGGCCAACAAGTGCGGTGCCCGCCGGGGCAGCTCGCGCGTGCGCCCAGGCAGCGGTTCTTCCTTGGCCAACGACCATTCCAAGCTATCGATGGCCTGTACCGCCAGCAGGCGGTCCAACAGCCGGTTGCGCTTGGCCAACAGGGCTTCGTGCCCTTTTCCGGGGTAGATGGCGGAAGGCGCATTGGGAAGTACGGCCAGCGTGGCGCTCTCGCTCCAACTGAGGTGGGACGCCGGGCGGCCGAAATAGCGCCACGCGGCCGCGTCCAGGCCCACCACGTTGCCACCGAAGGGTGCGTGCCCGGCAAACAAGGCGAGGATCTCCTCCTTGCCGTGCCGCAGCTCGATCCGCATCGCCAGCAAGGCTTCAATGAGTTTTTCCCCGTACGTGCGCGGGCGGTTGCCACGGGCCAGACGTGCCACCTGCATGGTGATGGTGCTGCCTCCGCTCACAATGCGCCCGGCTGCATGGTTCTGGCGCCAAGCGCGCACCAGTGACTGGGGCCGGATGCCCCAGTGCCTGCGGAACCGGCGGTCCTCGAACTGGGTCAGGCAGGTGGCAAACCGGGCAGGCACCGGATCAACCTGCGGGAAACGCCATTGCCCATCGGCGGCCACGGTGGCACCCAATAGCTCGCCATCCCGGTCCAGCAACACGGTGGAACAAGGGCTGTCGAACAAGGGCGCGGTGGGCCACCAACGTGCCCACGCAGTAAGCAGCACCACCCCAGCGAGCAATGCCGTGCTTCGTGGATGGGCCCGGGCCCAGCTGCATGCACGGCTCATCATTCCGGGGAAAGCGTTGGGTCCATCCGCAGGCAAAGATGATGCGGCCGCAAGGGCCGGGCGACCAGGACCCCTTGGTGGATGATCGCAAAGGCCGAGCCTTGGCCCCGCGATGCCTGCGGCCAGTACCGGGCATGCTGCAGGAAAGGAATCGCGCGGGGCAATGAAGCTTTCCGCCATTTATCCCCCCTTTTCCCTATCTCCGGATAAATTTGAGGGCTCGACCTGTAAACAGACCTCAAGATCAATTGCTGAACTGGAACATTGCCATGAACGTCAGAACACTCTCCATCATTGCTTCAATAGTTGCATGGGCCCCGCTGGCCGCACAGATCTCCACCGGCGGTATGCCCTATTCATTCCGTGCCGGGATCGGCATGGATGGAATCCCCACGGTGCAAGCCGCTCCTTTTGATGCCGTGGCCGTTGCAACGGCCGATGCCGCCAGGCAGGCGGAAGGGAAACTGCCGGCATACGCGCGTGTGCAAGCCCTGGATGCGGGCCTGGAGGATGCGGGAAGATGGGTGCAGCTGGCCAATGGGGACCGGTTATGGCAATTGCGTGTGACCAGCGCTGGAGCCTTGGCCACGGAGCTCTACTTCGGCACATTCCACATGCCGGACAAAGCCGTGCTGTATGTCTATGGCAATGGTGGCGACCATGTGCTTGGAGGATTCACCTCGTTCAACAACCGGGATGATGGCACCTTCGCCACCAGCTTGGTGCCCGGAGAGTCCTGCATCTTGGAATACTACGAGCCCGCTGCCGTTGCCGGGGAAGGGCGGCTGCGCACCTCGGGGTTGGGCCATGCCTACCGCGATGTGGCTGAAGTGACCGCCGCAGGCGCGTGCGAAGTGGATGTGAATTGCAGCGAAGGCAACAACTGGCACCCGCAACGCGATGCGGTGGTACGCATCAGCATTTTAAGCCAGGGGCAAAGTTTTTGGTGCAGCGGGTCGTTGGTGAACAACCTGCAGCAAAACTGCAAGCCGTATTTTCTGACGGCATTGCACTGCGCCGAAGGCAGTTCCGTTTCGGACATGAACCAGTGGAAGTTCTACTTCAACTATGAACGGAGCGGATGCGGGAGCGGTACATCCCCCTCCAACCGGACGGTATTGGGGTGCACCAAGCGCGGTTCCAGCAACGATGGGGGAGGGAACAGTGGTTCCGATTTCCTGCTGGTGGAGGCCAACAACCCAACGATCCCGGCCGCGTACCAACCGTATTGGGCCGGGTGGGACGCCACGGGCACGGGAAGCACGGGCGGTGTGGGTATCCATCATCCCGCCGGCGACCGCAAGAAGATCAGCACCTACACGGGCAATACGGTGAACAGCACTTGGAGCGGGGTGAACGGCACCCACTGGCGGGTGTCATGGGCGGCTACGGCCAATGGACACGGCGTTACCGAAGGAGGGTCCTCCGGCTCGCCGCTGTTCAATGCCGGCAAGCGGATCATCGGCACGCTCACTGGTGGCGGTTCGTGCTGTGTGGCTGGCGCTTGCGGACCGGGAACGTCACCCTCCGCCTTCGATTACTATGGCAAGATGAGCTATCACTGGCAGAGCAACCCCGGGTCCGCCACCATGCGGCTGAAAAAATTCCTGGACCCGCAATCCACCGGTACGCTCACCATGGACGGCAGTTACAACCCTTGCGGCCCCGCCGGTGTCGGTGATGTGGACGGGGCGGTGGAGCGCCTGGCGCTTTACCCCAACCCGGCAAGCGGGGTGGCCGTGGTCGTTCTGCCCGAAAACATAGGCCGTGGGGGCATGCTGGAAGTACGCGACATGAGCGGCCGTCTCTTGGCCGGGCACCTCTTGCCTGCTACGGGTGAATTCCGCTTGGATACAGCCCCCTTGGCCGGTGGAACCTATTTGTTGCGCGTGTTGGATGGCCCCCGGCTCCTGGCCACGGCACCGCTCATCGTGGTGCACCCATAGCCGACTTCCCTGGTACCGCCGGGGTGCGGGGCATTTCATCCGCGCTCCATTCATGGACCTGCAACCTGCGGAGGCCATACTTCGCTTTTAGCGAGGTACGGCTTCCCGCGCCTTCCTCCACGGTGGCGAAACGTTGCACGTCGATGTCCGTGGTGTCCGTGAACGATGCAGGCCATTGCTGTCGCACCCATGCGATCAAGTGTGGCGTGGTATACATCTCCGTGGTCTCGAACAAGGGCGAGATCTCCACCACGGGACCGTTGCGCCAATTGCCGATGGCATAGCCATAGATCGTGTTTTGCGCCCGGGCTGCGAGCGCCGCGAAACTGAACATCAAGGCTGCGAGGATCTGCTTGCTTCCCATGTGGTACGTTTTATTGCAAAGTTGTTGCCGAAGCGTCAATACACGCCTTTCGGCCGGGGCGATCGGGCGCGCACCATGTCGGGCCTTTTCGAAAACCCGCCCGGAAAACCGGCGGGGTAACCCTAAAACGTTCGCCTGCGGCCCAGGCGATGAACAGCTACGCTCGAAAGCCCTGCCCGGTGCGTACCGGGAGAGGGCTCTCGTGTCTTAAAGTTTCGCCAGATATGGGGGAATTGTGCGACCCCGTCAGGGTCGAGTTTCCAATGATCAGGACATGCAACGTTCTTTGACCCCGTTGGGGTCACCTGAACTGATGCCGAAGCTGACCCCGAAGCGGGTCACACAGCGTAGAATCCATATTCAGCGCAGGTTTCGACCCCGGAGGGCGTCGCACATCACAAGCACGTCGGCGCGAATAATATGACGCGATAGCCCTGCGTACCGGGAAAGATCGAACCGGCACGTAGGCTACTTGTTGAAGGCGCCCATCATCCAATGGTGCTTCTCGATCTGCTCAATGAAGCCCTTCACCATGCGCTCGGTGCCGGCATCGGACAGCCCCATGGCCAGGTCCACCGTCTCATACATGCGATCCACCAGGGTTACATAGTCAGCCAGCAGGTTCTTCACCATGTCGGTGGAAGAGGGCACCGTGGCGTCCTCTTTCAGCGTGCTGGCCTTCAGGTATTCGGAAAACGTGCTCAACGGCCGTTCGTGGAACACACGCACACGCTCCGCGATCATGTCGATGTCTGCCTGGGCTTCGGTGTATTGCAGTTCCAGGTTTTCATGAATGTCGAAGAAGTCGCCACCGGTCACGTTCCAGTGGTAATTGCGCAACTTTTGGTAGTGCACCTGGTAGTTCGCCAACAGGGTGTTCAGGGAGTGGGCCAATGCTTTCCGCTCGGCATCCGACCAGCGTAACGAGTGGTTTCGGACGACTTTTCCGGCCGTGCTTCCCTTTTTTGCCTTGATCCCCTTGCCTGCCTTTTGCTTTGCCATGGTGGTTGTGGTTTTTTTGTTCTGGACCAAACTACCCCTCGTTTTGGAGCCAGGGCCTGAGCATGGTCAGCTTCGGTCGGCCGTTCGGGTCTTTTAGGCATTGGGAGGCCGTCCGGTTGTTGCACCGGCATCCGTGCATGGGGCTTGCGCACCCCGTGCGATCAGCCAACGGACCGGCGCCGCTGTCTTTTCCCGTCGATGGCCATGCCGAGCATCACCAAGAATGCGATCAATAAGCCGAGGAACTCGCGCGAGTCCTCGATCACCGGTGTGGAGGCCTTCATCTCCCCGGCAATGTCGGGGAACCCTTGCTGCACCCAATGAATGATACCCGGTGAGGCGATCAGCATCCACGCCCCGAAGATCGCCGTTACAGCGGCTAACCACCAGGCCGGATACTTGCCGAAGGCGGCCATGCCGCAGGAAATTGCAACGGCCAAGTAGCCCAGCGTCCAGTGGATGGGGTCGGGGTCGTTCAACTGGAGGTAGGCAAATGCCAGGAAGATTGCGGTGAGCAGCAGGTACATGGTCTTCTTCATCGGGGTCAGAATTCGATGCGGTAGCTCAGGTTGGGAATGATGCCAAGCTGGTACTTGGTCACCACGCCACCCTGGCGGTGATCGTAGTAGCGGAAGGCCTCGTTGCGTGCATTGGTGGCGTTCTGCAAGTCCAGCGCCCACAAACCGGTGCGCCCTTTGCGGTCCCGCTTCAAGTAGATCCGCAGGTCCAGCCGGT
>ENA-UOUJ01000898-UOUJ01000898.1-activated-sludge-metagenome-genome-assembly--contig:-NODE-898-length-17326-cov-5.282902_pt1 | contig 17326 bp, 13 predicted proteins | sample MGYA00249839_ERZ747224 | MGnify/ENA primary metagenome ERZ747224 (study PRJEB28782, sample SAMN03220277) | activated sludge metagenome | biome: wastewater; feature: sewage sludge; material...
ACCAGCCAATTGCGGCCGGTCGGCGTGATCGGCTCCATCCCGCGCCCGTCGCGGCCGGCTTTGATCATCAGCGGGCTCACCAGAAGCAGCAACACCATCAGCCCATAGAGCCCGAAGTACAGCGCGACGCTCAGCCCGACGATGAGCGCCAGCACATTGATGATGGCGATGAACTCCGGATCCGCGCCCGAAAGCGCCGATTCCATCACATGGCCACCGTCGAGCGGGAGCACGGGCGCGAGGTTAAGGCCGTTGAGGATCGCGCTCACGAACGCGAGCTGATTGAACGTGTGTTCGCCCGTCAGCGCGCCAGCCAGTAGAAACAATGCCGTCGGGATCAGGCTCAGGCCCGGCCCCATCAGCGCGACGAACCCGCGCTCGCTTTCGTTCTCGTGAGGAGCAGCGGCCACGGCGACGCCGCCCATGAAGGGAACGAAGTAAATCCCCTGCACGGGAAGACCAACCCAGCGCATGGCAACCGCATGGCCCGCTTCATGAATCAGGAGGACGAGCAGGAGGTAAGCCGCGAACACGCCATCGAACAGATAGCTGAAGCTCGCGTAGGTCAGCGCGCCCGTGACGAGCGCGGCGAAATATTTGTTCGTCGATCTGGGAGGCGCGCCGACTTCGGCTTCGCAGTACGTCTGCAGGCGCCGGCCGTTCTGCCGCGCGCCCAGCGGCACGAAAACCCGCCCCATAAACGTTTCGTGTGTGATCTCATGCGTCGAGGTCAACAACGTGCCCCGGTCCCTTTCCTCCAGCGTGCACACGAAGAAATAATCCGAGCCAGGCACGACACTCGGGTCGCTGCCATCCTTCAACATCTCGATGACGAGGCCCTCGGGAGGGCGGCGTTCGATCTCGCGGTACGCCATTGGGATGTCGGTGTCGCCCACGCGCACATTGGCGCGATAGATATTCTCTGCACCGTCATGCAGGCCGGTCGTGATCTCGATGGGCACAAGGCCGTCGAAAGAGATCGTTTCTGCGGTCACCGCGTCCCAGACGACGTCGCGTGGCGCCCTGATGTGCGTTGCGCTCACGTAGCGTCTGCGACGACGGCGCAAAACGACATCGACCAGGCCGCGCAGAAAGAAATAGAGGCCCCAGAAGAGATCCGAGAGAAAGCTCATCAGCTGGTCCGTGTCCCGAATACGCACACGCGCTCGCCCCCGTCTTTGCGGTGCGCATCGGGCGTAATTTCGACAATGCGACTTTGAGCCGTTCCGGATTTGGTGGAATCGTGGAACGGCTCGAAGCTTTGGTTTGATCGTGCTTCTTATCGGGCATTGTGCGTGCATGGCTCCGCCATGACCGGTTCCCACTTTTCCGGAAGCATTCTAGACGTGTTCCGACAGATCGGCGATTGTGGGTTTTTCGCCTGTCAGCGGGTTTTCGGGATCCCACGCCACACGCACGGTTTCGAAACGCGGCTCTTTCGCGTCGTACAAGAGAAGACGCCCGGCGAGCCCTTCGCCCGTCCCGGTCAGCTCCTTGATGACCTCTGTGGCCTGGAGCGTGCCGACAACACCTACAACCGAGCCCATGACGCCGGCTTCGGCGCAGTTGGGCACGAGGCCTGCGGGCGGGGCCTCGGGAAACAGACAACGATAGCTTGGATAAGGCTTGCCGTCCGGGCCGGTCTCGTATGGCTTCAGCGCCGTGACGTACCCGTCGAAGGGGCCGACGGCGGCATGCACCAACGGGCGGCGCGCGAAATAGCATGCGTCGGCGACGAGATAGCGGGTTGCAAAATTGTCGGTGCCGTCGGTCACGATGTCGAAGCGGGAGATGACGTCGACCGCGTTCGTCGCGTCGAGGCGGAACGGAAACGTCTCGATGGCGACATGCGGATTGAGGGCTGCGAGCGTTTCGCGCGCGCTTTCGACTTTCAGTGTGCCGACAGATGCCGTCGTGTGGACCACCTGCCGCTGAAGGTTGTCGAGCGAGACGGTATCGTCATCGACGATGCCGAGTGTGCCCACACCCGCGGCGGCGAGATAAAGCAAGAGCGGACTTCCGAGCCCGCCCGCGCCGACGACGAGCACTCGCGCCGCCTTGAGACGCGCCTGTCCCTGACCGCCAATCTCGTGCAGCAGAAGGTGACGCTTGTAGCGCTGGATTTCTTCAGGCGTGAGCGCCATGGGTGTTCGCTTTCCCGACGAGCGGCGCGTCCGTCAGCCCGGATCGCGTCCGGCCGTCGCCAAGCCGTTTGTCGTCATGCCTTGCGCGGCCCGTCCCGGCTCGGCGGGCCGGATCGTGGGCGCCGCCCAGGGCCCCTGGATCCGAAACGCGCCTACGGGCTTGCCGGATTTTTCCGCACCGGGCATTTCGTCGAGCGAGAGTACGAAATCGACGGCGGCGCTGTCGAGATCGGCGGAGCCGATCAGACGCGCTACTCGGCTTCCGATGCGGGCTTCCACGCCTTCAGCCGCGAAAACGCCGCCCAAGGCTTTGAAGTGCGCGGAGAGGCCGGTCACCGTCGTGGTTCCCGAGCCAGCCGTTCCCCATCCTTCGGCGGGCGTCCCCGCTGCAGCCGAGGGCAATGCATCCACATCGATGCCCAGCCGTCCGGCTTCGCGCATTTCGACCGACATCGTTCCCGCGATGGAGCGGATCAATTCGGTCTCGCTCGCCCCTTCGGCGGCAAGTTCGAGCTTAAGCCCGCCGATGCCTTCCAAAACGGGCGGACCGGCTGTGAGACGGGGCAATGTGGCGAAGTCGATATCCGAAAGATCGGCGCGGATCGTATAGCGGGGATCGGACGTCGTCATGTCGGCCGTGACTTGGGCCTCTCCGCCGCCGCCCTGGTCGAGCGCCAGCTCGACGATCTCGCCGTATAGCTTTCCGCTTTTGACTGTGAGGCTTGCGGCGGCGCGGCCGAGCTTGGCCGACTTGTTCGTTACGCTTGCGGCCGATATGCGCAGATCGGCGTCCATCTCGTTGACGAGGGAGGAATCTGCCAGCCCCGGAATACCAAAGCTCGACAGCCACCCAGCAGCACGGGCCATGGCAGTCGGGCGCGCCGGCGTTACATACGGGGCAATGTCGAAAGCGGCGAATGCGAGCGTGCCGTCGATCGAGGGACGCTCCGCCGAATACATCAAGGCGAGCGTTCCGGTCGCAGCGTTACCGTCGAGCGTGATCTTGGCGTTGGCGAAGGAAACGGCGCGCTCGTCGAGCGTCAACTCGCCCTTTGCCGTGAACGGGCCGAGGCCCGGTCCCGCAGGCCACGACGCCCCGAGCCAGCTCGCCGCGCCTCTCACATCGGAAATGGACAGCTCGGCATTCTCCGCCACGATGCGGCTGCGCTCGCCCGGCGGCATCCGGCCATTGAATACGAGGTTCAGATACTTGCCTTTGACATTGACGCGCACATCCACCGGCTCGGCGACGTCTTGCGGCGGCGGCGTGAACGTCAGATCGAAATCGAGCGGTTCGCCGCGGTAGGCCAGGCGTCCTTTCGCCGTCACCAGCCCGCTCCGATCCTTGGCCAATTCCGCATCGATGCGCGAGAACGTCTCCCGCTCGCCGTCTCCATGAAGGAGAACGACCGTCGCATCGGACAGGCTGAGATTGCGGAATCTGAAATCCGTCAACGTGGAGACCACGGACGCCAGCGCTTCGGACAGGTTCTCGTGCGTCGTGCCGCGCGTCTCGCCATCCGTCGCCTTCGTTCGGTCGACGGTGAACCTCGCATCGTCGAGGATGAGATCCACGCCGTGTCCCAACACCAGGGCCCGCACCACGGCGCCGACGCCCGTTTCGTCCGCGCTGCCGGCCGCAAGAGAAACGGTGCCGCGCTCAAGCGTGATAGCTGGCGCGCTAAAGAGCGTGACGGGAGATGTGACGGCGACGACGTCGCGGGATTCCGCCCGGACTGTCGAACCCGGAATGGGTTCTCCCTGACGCGCTCCGATCAAGACTGGCGCGACAAGAGCGGCACCGATCACTGCGACCAGGGCGCTCAAAACAATGAGCGGGCGACGCCTATCAGCTTTGCCGGTCATGAGGCCGCTGTTCCGCGCATGGAGGCTTTCAAAGCATTGACTGTGGTTTGGAGTTCCCGCCCCGTCGATCATTGGTCCGGCCGACGAGCCCTTCCCTACTTACTGAAGGCGGCACACCCACGCAATACGTCATCGTGTCGTGAACGGCCGTCAGAAGCGAGAATTCTCGTCTGCCATCAATCTCATACGTGTCTATACCCAAATTCCTGGATGCGCTGCGCGCGGAAGCCTCCGGCGATAAGATCGCGAGGACGTCACGCGCGCAGCGCCAGAAGCCGTGAGGGGTCGTTCACGGCTTCTTGTCGGGTTCAATCAAGGCGAAACCGCGCCTGCTCCGCTTCATGGCCGGGCAAGGTCAGCGTGACGACAACGGTTGTCCCCTTCGCGGCCTTGAAACTGCCGTTTCCTTCGAGGCGGTTCTCTCCGGCGTGCGCAAGCGTGACCGCTTCCGTCTTGCCCTCGGATAGAACCGTTGCGGTTGCCTTCGCGCCTTCGACCGGCTCGGGCTTGCCCTGCTCGTCCGTGACGTAAAGGCGCAGCGTGCCGTCTTCGGCCACGAGCTCCAGATGATGATGGCTGCTGTGCTCGACGATGCCGCCGTGCTTCGGCGCGTGGTCGTGCGCGTGGTTGTCATGGTCGTGGTCGTCATGCGCGAAAGCGAGCGAGGATGCCGCCAACATCGCGGCAAGGCCGAGTAGAACTTTCTTGAACATCAATGTCTCCTTGGTGGGGTTGGGATGGATCAAAAAGCTTCGGCGTGAGACGGCACACCGTCGTGCTGAGCGACGAGCTTTTCGAGCGGCTTTCGTCCGAACAGCATGAAGACGACAGGCGTCAGGAAGGCGTCGAGCAATGTCGCGGTGAAAAGCCCGCCGAAGATCGTGATCGCCACGGGATGCAGGATTTCCTTGCCCGGCTCGTCCGCGCCGATCATCAACGGCATCAACGCGATTGCCGCAGCCAGTGCCGTCATCAACACGGGACGCAATCGTTCCAGCGTTCCGCGGATCACCATGGCACGACCGAAGGTTTCGCCTTCGAACATCACCAGATTGATGTAGTGGCTGATCTTCAGAATGCCGTTACGGGTGGCTATGCCCGTCAGTGTGATGAAGCCGATCGCGCTCGCGACAGAGAACGGCTGCCCCGCGATCCACAGCGCTGCCACAGCACCGATCAGCGCGAGCGGCACGTTGCCCATGATGATGAGTGCGAGGACGCTCGACTGATAGCGCGTGTAGAGCACGACGAAAATGAGACCGAGCGAGACGAGCGACAAAAGCCCGATCAGGCTAGATGCTTCCTCCTCAGCCTGAAACTGGCCTTCGAGGCTCGTGAAGTAGCCTTGCGGGAGACTGGCGCTCGAAATGGCCTGGCGAACGTCGGCGACGATCCGCGTCATGTCCGAATTGTCGGTGTTCGCCAGCACCGCAATGCGGCGCCTCCCGTTCTCGCGCAGGATCTGGTTTGGGCCGTCGGTTTCGATGACCTCGGCAACGCTCGCGAGCGGAATGCGTCCTGCCGGGCTTTCGATCAGCATGGCACCAAGCGCGTGCGCGGTGCGATCGGCATCGGAGAGACGAAGCACAACGTCGAACCGCTTCTGCCCGTCGATGATCTCGGACACCACGCGTCCGTTAGATAGGGTGGCGAGCGAATCCGTGATGGTGCTCGGGTTGAGGCCGTATTTCTTGGCACGCTCGTAGTCGATGCGCACTTGAAGCTCTGGAATGCGCACCTGGCGCTCGACCTGCAGATCAACGATGCCGGGGATGGCGCGCAGGCGCGTTTCCATGTCAGACGCAAGCCCGCGCAGTGTGTCGTAGTCCTCGCCGTAGATCTTGAGTGCGATCTGTGCCTGCACGCCCGACAGCATGTGATCGAGACGATGGGCGATGGGCTGGCCCACGGTGATCGCGGCCGGCAACGCGGACAGGCGCTGGCGGATGTCGGCCAGCACCTCCTCGCGGCTGCGGGCCGAGTGTTCGAGATCGACTTCAAGCTCGCTGACGTGAACGCCTTCCGCATGCTCGTCGAGCTCGGCACGTCCCGTGCGGCGGCTGATCTTACGCACCTCCGGCACCTGGGCGGCGATGGTCTCCGCAATGCGTCCGATCCGGTCGGATTCGGCTAGGCTCACGCCGGGCTCAAGGATCACGCCGACGAGCATGGTTCCTTCGTTGAAGGTCGGCAAAAAAGCACGCGGCAGCATGGCCGCCGCAAAAATTGCGGCAAGCACGGCCACGACCGGCAGCCCTACGACGAACGCAGGCCGGTCGAAGCACCATTCGAGGCCCCGCTTCTGCCATCGCTTCAAGGCGCGAACCATGGCGCCGTCGCCTTCCGCCAAGCTCTTCATGCGCGGCAACAGCCAATAGGAGAGCACAGGTGTGACCGAGATCGAGACCAGGAGGCTCACGAGAACGGAGACGATGAACGCTATGCCGAGCGGCGTGAACAGCCGCCCTTCGATGCCAGACAACGCGAAGAGCGGGATGAACACGAGGACGATGATCGCCGTCGCGTAGAGGATGCCGCTTCGAACTTCGATGGAGGCTTCCGCAACGACCTGCTCGATGCTGCGTTTGTCGCGCCCGCCCGCGAGACGATGGAGGCCCAATCTTCGGAAGATGTTCTCGACATCCACCACCGCGTCGTCCACCAGCGCGCCGATAGCGATGGCGATCCCTCCGAGCGTCATGGTGTTGATCGAGAGCCCCATGAAGGCGAAGACGATCACCGTCGCGAGAATGGAAAGAGGGATCGCGAGCAAGGAGATCAGCGTCGTCTGCCAGTTGAGAAGGAATGCGAAGAGGACGATCGAGACGACGATCAACGCCTCGACGAGCACTTGCTGCACGTTGGAAATCGACGTTTCAATAAATGTAGCCTGACGGAACAGGACGTCGGTTACGCGGACACCCTGGGGCAGGGTGCGCTCCAGCTCCGGGAGAATTCGCTCGATTTCCCGCGTGATGGTGACGGTGTCGGCTTCGGGCTGCTTCTGCACGCTCAAAATAACGGCGGGCTTCCCGGCAAGACTTGCATCGCCGCGCTTGGTTCGCGCGGCGAAATCGACGTCGGCCACCTGGCTCAGCGCCACGACCTGACCTTCGCGATAGGCGACGACGAGATTGCGCAGATCCTCGATGCGCGCCGAACGGCCGATGTTGCGGATCAAGTATTCGCGTGTCTGCTGATCGACAAACCCGCCGCCTGTGTTCGCACCGAATGCGCGGATCGCCTCTTCGATGGCGCTGAAACCGATGTCGAGCGCCGCCATGCGGCGCGGATCCGGAATGACGCGGTATTGACGGACCTCTCCGCCGATCGGGATCACTTGCGAAACTCCGGGCACCGTCAGGAGCTGCGGGCGCACGGTGAAGTCCGCGATCTCCCGCAACGTCATCGGGTCCGTCGTCTCGCTGGAGCCTGTTTTTTCGGCAGTGAGGGCGATCAGCATGATCTCGCCCATGATCGAGGAGATCGGCCCCATATGCGCCGAGATGCCCGGCGGGAGCTGCTCGCGCACGAGTTGCAGACGCTCGGCCACTTGCTGGCGGGCCTGATAGATCTCGGTCGACCAGTCGAACTCGACATAGACGATCGAGAGCCCGACGCCGGAGACGGAGCGCACGCGCGAGACGCCCGGCATGCCGTTCATGGCCGTTTCAAGCGGGAACGTCACAAGCTGTTCGACCTCTTCGGGCGCGAGCCCCTCCGCCTCTGTCATCAGCGTGACGGTGGGGCGGTTGAGGTTCGGGAACACGTCGACCGGCAAGCGCGCGAGCGTGACGAGGCCGTAGACCGTCACGGCGATGGCGGCGACGAGCACCATCAGCCGGTTGGCGAGGCTGGCGCGGACAATTGCGTTGAACACGGGTGCCCTCCTAGCGAACCTGATTGATCAGCTCGGCGCCATTGACGACGACGCGGTCGCCGATCTCGATGCCGACCGTGATCAACACCCGATCTCCGTCAAGCGGACGGGTGCGGACGGGCCGAGGGCTGAAACGCTCCGGCGCAATCTTGACCCAGACCTGCGGCAGGCCGTTCGCGGCGCGCACAACCGCACCGCTCGGCACGACAACGCCTTCGAGAGGTGTGCCGCCCTGCACCAGCACTTTCACCGCGACGCCGATAGCGAGCGACGGGTGCGGGTCCTCGACACTGAACAGAAGCGGCAACGACTGCTGGCGCAGCGAGGGCGCGCGACCGATGTACGTGAGCGGGATGGCGTGGCCTTCGCCGTCGAGAGCCGTCGCGGCTTTGACGGACGTTTCGTCAGCGCCTGCAACGGCGATTACCTCTATCCAGAGCTTTTCTGGATCAACGATCTCGAACAGCGTATCGCGCGCGGATACGACCTGCCCGGCCCGGACGTTCGCCACGGAAATGACGCCGGACACCGGCGCCGTCATCTCCAGCTTCTCACCCACGCGCGGTTCGAGGGCGCGCTTCTGCGCCAGGAGAGATTCGATTTCCGTTTGCGTGTCGTCGAGCTCGCGTTGCGGAATGTAATCGCCGGATATGCCCTTAAGCCGCACCAGCTTCTGCTCGGCGATCCGCAGCTTGCCATCGACCTCTGCGGTGAGTTGATGGAGCGCACCGCGGTCGTACACCGGCATGGCGGGGGACAGCAGGGCAAGCACGTCGCCGGCCTTTACCTTTTTGCCCACAAACGACACGCCGCCTTCGGCCACTTCGATTTGACCTTCCATAGGCGCTTGCACGCGCCCCTCGGACGACGGATCGGCAACGACGGTGCCGATGAGCTGCGCGGCCGGCGTCACGCTTTCGACCGCGGCGGGCGCAGTCCTCAATTGGAGCAGCCGCTGCGACGGCTTCGGGAAATAAACCTCGCCCGTCGGCAGGCGCACGGGGGCGCTTCCGCCCGCCTGTGCGGCCGGTGCAGGGGGACCGTGGTCGTGACCTTCGTGCGCGCGCGCTATCTCCGGCAGAGACGCCGACATGATGACGGTCAACAGCACGATGCCGGCGGCGTGCCGCGCGCCGTGCCCCCGCAGCTCGGATTTTTTGGAAGCGTCCTCATCCTGCCGAGGTGCATCCGGCGGCAGACGCAGCGGCCGGAATGCGAACGCGATAAAGAAGCCAGCCAGCGCAATCAAGAACGCGGCGATCCATGCTTCGGGTCGCGAGAGGACGTCAATCCATGCGAACGTTGCGCCGTGCTCTTCCGTTTCAGGCGGCGGAATGACGAGGCGAGCGGCCAGAAGGTCGGCGATCTCACCGCCCAGCACCGTGAATGTCAGAGCGTACGTGCCGGTCTCGTGAATCCAATCGGCATCGAGCGTGTAGACGCCGTCGCCCTTGGACTCGGCTTTTGCCGTCGCGATCCCTTCGCCGGCAACCTCGACGCTCGCATCATCAACGGGCGCGTTGGTGTCGCTTCGATCGAGATAGATCGTGAGCGTGTGATCATCTGCGACCGCAACCAGCTCGACCTCGAACCCTGCCGCTTCGACGCGCGGTAGGGACGTGGTTTGGGCAGGCGGAGCCGCACCGTGATCGCCGTGCGCGCGGGCCGAATGAAAGGGAGCGGCTGCGGCAACAAGGGCCGCGGCACCCATCAGTGCCATGCCAAGACGGGTCATGCTTCAGTCCTCGTGAGCGTGGGGAATGAGCAGGACAGATGCAGGAAGGTTCGGGATCAGCGCCGCCCGGCCTCTTGTGAAGAGGCCGCTACAGCGAAAGCTCCGTACGAACGCGCCGCTCAGTCCTGATCATGAAACCTCGCAACCACACGACGGCGTGTGGATCGGAGGCCAGATCAGACCGTGGCGCTCGGTGGACGAAGCAGGGGATAGAAGTGTTGGCCGAGCAGAAGCGGTGCGCTCGCTTCCAGCATTCGCATACTGGCGGCATAGCTGAGCTTCAGACCGTAATCGCCGGCGGGGATGGCTATCGAGGCGCAGCAGTGGGCATGCATGTGCGGGCAGCCGTCGCAATCCAAGAGACCGAACGAGCCCAGCGGATCGCCGTCCGACAGATCGGTCACAGCTTCCGACGCGATTTCATCGCGATCTTGGAGTGACGCTTCGCCTGCGCCGTGGTGGCCGTGTGCGCCGTGATCATGCGCGGCGTGATCGCCGCCCGCGAACGCCAAGGTGTCGCCACAAGCCAAAGCGCCGCTCAAGCTGCCAGTGGCGAAGACCACTGCAACCATAAAAACGCGCAGAAGCTGGCTTGTCATGCGGCGCATCCTTCAAGCAAAGCCGGAAGATTCGAGCGGGGTCAAGGCGAAACTGAAGCCACGGTGTGTCCGTGGCGCCTTATCGCACTGGCGCGCACATTGCCCGAACCGCTGCTGTGCCGGAACATTCGGCACGGGCCAGCGTTTCAGCCGCACGCGCGTCGCGGGGGTCGTGGCGCCGCCCCGCATCAGAGCGTCTTTTGCCCATGTCCGTATTTCCAGAATGGCCCAGAAATCGGCTCTTGCTCGCGCTGCCGCCGCGTATTCGTAGCGACATCCTCGCTTCCGCGGAACGCGTCTCCTGCGAGCGCCACCAAGTGCTCACCGATGCGGACCAGCCGCTTGATCACGTCTACTTTCCGGACAGCGGCGTGATCTCGGTCGTCGCCGTTTACCCTGACGGCACCATGATCGAAATGGCGACCATCGGGCGTGAAGGTGCAACCGGATTTCAGGCTGTGTTCGGCGCCAAAATGTCGTCTGCGCGTCTGCTCGTCCAGCTTCCCGGTACGGCGGCGCGCATCCCACGCCGCGCTTTCGCCCAGGCTATGGACGACATTCCGGTTTTTCGATCTTTGATGTATGCGCACGTGCACGCATTCCTCGAGCAAGTCATGATCTCGACCGGTTGCAACGGCGCGCACAACCTGACGCAACGCCTGGCGCGCTGGCTGCTGATGATGCGTGATCGGCACGACGACGACACGCTGATGATTACCCAGGATCTGTTGGCGGAGATGCTCGGCGTGCAACGTCCCACCATCACCAACGCCATTCACGCGCTCCGGCGCGGCGGCATGATCGAGTGCGGGCGACGGCGCGTGCAAATCCTGGACCGGGAGGGGCTGATCGCTGCCTCGTGCGAGTGCTACCTGCTGACGCGTGCGCGGATTGCACAGCACCTGCCGAAGACTTATCCGAATTGAGATCAATTTCGTAATCTACATGACAGACAGAGACAGACGCGCCAGACCAGAGTGGGCGCTCACTTCGGGATGCGCCAATTCTGGCGCGCGTGCTATCGAGCCTATCATTCATGCCCATACGTAAATTGGTCGAGCGCGGGTCTTATGCCCCCGAAACGCTGGCAGTGATCTTCGGAGCGTTCGACGCGGCTTGGGCCGAAATTTCGGCCCGCTTCGGAACGGACGATCCGGATGCGCTGGAATTTGCGCGCAATAGGCTTGCGCAGGCCGTTCTCGCCGTTGCCAAGCCCGATGTCGCCAACGTCTCCGAACTCAAGCTTGAAGCGATTGCTGCGTTCGAGCAGATGTCGCCTTTCAAGAACGCGCGCTAGAGCGGAGGTTCCTGTCCCTCATTCGTCCAGGATGGGGAGGAAGCCGCCGAAGATCATGCGCTTGCCGTCGAATGGGACGGTGTCGGACTGCGGCTTCATCCGCGGGTCGGATCTCATTTTCTCGTTCGCGGCGTCACGCACCTCTTTCGAGGGGTATTCGATCCAGCTGAAGACGACAATCTCGTCGTCGGTCGCCTTCACGGCCCCGCGGAAATCCGTGAGCTTACCGTCCGGCACATCGTCGCCCCAGCACTCGACGACGCGGGTTGCGCCGAATTCCTTGAAGATGGGGGCCATGCGAGCGGCGAGTTCGAGGTAGGCTTGCTTGTTGGCCGCCGGGACGGCCAGGACGAATCCATCCACATACGTCATGTTGTCTCTCCCATTCTTGGGCTTCACAGCCGCTCCAACAATGCGGCGCGGTCGCCACTGTTCCCCAAGGACGGTCGAGACCTCAGCAATCCGACAGCGAGGCCGGATTTTCAGGAATGATAGGGTGATTGCGAGCGCGCAGCGCGTCCGCAGCTCGAATTTTCGACGAGAGAAGAGATGGAACGGAGCGCGAACGGCAGGCCGTGGCGATGGTACCGCCTCCCCGGTTCGAACGGGGGACCTCTAGATCCACAATCTAGCGCTCTAACCAACTGAGCTAAGGCGGCCCGGAATGAAGCGTGCTTATAGGAGCGCGGCCGTCCGGCTGCAACCCTCATTCCTGACTGAGACAACATATCGGATCATCCCGGCGGCGTCAGCCGTTCCCCTGCCAAGGGCACCGCATCCCCCGGGCTCCGTTTAGCGGCCTGCAGCCATCTTTCGCAGGATCGGGTGAGTTGCTTGACGGCCAGCGCCCTGGCCGCGATGGTCTCGCGCACATGACCCTCAGCACCCCATCGTCCGCACCTCCTGAGCCTGCCGGTCCCCTCGACCCGTTCAAGCGTCTGCTTGCCCGGCGACGTGCACGATCGCAGGCGGTGCCCGGCTGGGGACTTGCCGTCAGCCTGGCACTCGCCGTGCTGGCGCTGCCGGTGCTGGCCGTCGTTTACCTTGCGGCCACGCCTGACGAGAACGTGTGGCCACATCTCGCAAGCTCGGTGCTGCCTGAATCTCTGCGCCAGACGCTGCTGCTCGGTCTCGGCACCGCCATCGCCACGCTGGCCGCGGGAACCGCGACGGCGTGGCTCGTCACGATGTATCGCTTTCCCGGCCGGGCGGCGCTCGACCGCCTGCTCGTGCTTCCGCTCGCCATCCCGACCTATATCGCGGCCTACTGCTACGCCGACCTGCTCGACTATGCAGGCCCGATCCAGAGCAGCCTAAGATCCTTCTTCGGCTGGACGACGCCGAGAGACTACTGGTTCCCGTCGATCCGCTCGCTCGGCGGGGCGATCCTCGTCATGTCGGCGGTGCTCTACCCCTACGTCTACCTCGCCGCCCGCGCGACGTTCGTTCAGCAATCCGTGTGTGCACTCGAAGTTGCGCGTACGCTCGGCCGCAGCCCGATGGGCGTATTCTGGGCCGTCGCGTTGCCGCTCGCGCGGCCGGCGCTCGCCGCGGGCGTCGCGCTCGTGCTGATGGAGACGCTGAACGATCTCGGCGCCGTGCAGCATCTCGGCGTGGAATCGCTGTCTGCCGCGATCTATGCCACATGGCTGCAGCGATCCAACCTCGGCGGAGCAGCGCAACTCGCAACCGTCATGCTTGGCCTCATCGTCGTGCTGCTCGCGGTTGAACGCATTGCGCGGGGTGGTGCCAAGGTCCATCACACGACGGGGCGCTACCGCGCCATTCCCTTCCACGACATCCAGGGCTGGCGCGGCTATCTGGCGGCGTTGCTCTGTTCGATCCCGTTTCTGATCGGCTTCGTGGTGCCGTGCCTGTTGCTCGTCCACTACGCCTTCGGGCACGCGGCTGCCGCGCTCGCGGGCGGTTTCCTGATGGCGGCGTGGAACAGCATTCTTCTTGCGACACTGGCCGCGGTCGTCGCGCTCGGGTTTGCGCTGCTCATCAGCTATGCGCCGCGCGTTGCGCCAGGGGCCGCCACACACTTCGCGGTTCGCTCCGCCGGGTTCGGCTATGCGCTGCCAGGCACCGTGCTCGCCATCGGCGTGTTGATCCCGCTGGCAGCGCTCGACAACAGTGTGGACGCACTCTTCCGCACGACGTTCGGCATCTCGACCGGGCTCATCCTGTCGGGCTCCATCGCGGCCCTGGTCTATGCCTACGTCATTCGCTTCCTGGCGGTCGCGCTTGGCGGGCTCGAAGCGGGGCTCGAACGCATCTCCCCGAATCTCGATGCGGCCGCACGCGCGCTCGGCGAGACGGCAGGCTCCGCACTCTTCCGCGTGCACCTGCCTTTGCTGTTGCCCGCGCTCGGAGCAGCGGGGCTCCTGGTTTTCGTCGATGCGCTGAAAGAGCTTCCGGCGACGCTCCTGCTTCGCCCGTTCAACTTCGAGACGCTCGCGACGCACGTCTATGCGTTCGCCGCTCTGGAGCAGATCGAAGCCGGTGCGCTCGGCGCGCTGGCGATCATCGCGGCAGGGCTCATTCCGCTGGTCGTTCTGCACCGCGCGATCGCGGGACGAGCAGGCAACACATAAAAAAATCCGGGGCGGTGTGGGGCCGCCCCGGATGCAATCCCATAGTCGGTTATGGCGTTACTGCTTCACGCCTTCGACGTGGAGATCGAGGTAGACCTCTTTTCCGGCCGGACCGAGGTCGAACGTGATGCCGTAATCGGCGAGGGCCAGCGTCGTGGTGCCCTTGAAGCCGGCGCGCTCGCCGCCCCACGGATCGCTACCTGCGCCGACGAACTCGGCGTCGATCGTGATTTCCTTGGTGACATCGCGCAGCGTGAAGTCGCCCACGATCTTGGCTTTGCCATCGCCCGCAGGCTCGATGGACTTCGACACGAATGTCGCCTTGGGGAACTTCGAGACGTCCAGGAAGTCTGCGTTACGCAGATGCTTGTCGCGCTCGGCGTGGTTCGAGTTCACGCTGTTGGTGTCGATCTCGACGCTGACCTTGGAGGCTTCGGGCGCGCTCGCATCGTAGCTGAACGTGCCGCCGAAGGTGTCGAACCGGCCGGTCAGCCAGCTGAAGCCCAGATGATTGACGCGGAAGTTGATCGAGGCGTGCGCGCCCTTGGTATCGATGGCGTAATCGGCCGCGGACGCTGGCGTGGCAACCACGAGGGCTGCGACCAACGCAAGAGGGCTCAAGCGATTCAACATGGAAGGTATCCTTTCTGAACGGAGAATTTCTCAACAGAAGCTCAAACTTGGGGCGGGCCGGACCACATGCGCGTGAGGCTAGGCTTGCGGTCGTAAAAGTGATGCTTGAGTGCAGCGAGCGTATGCACCGCGGCGAGAGCCATCACCGCATAGGAGAGCCACACGTGGACCGCACCTGCCGTGCTCTCCAGGCCCGGGTTGGTGCCGGGTGAGGGAATCGCGAACCAATCGAAAATATGGATCGGCCGACCATCGGCCGTGGACATCAGATAGCCGGTCACGACAATCGCGAAGAGAAGCACGTAGAAGCTCCAGTGCGCGACGCGCGCGAGAATGCGCTCAAGCGGAGCGATGCCGTCGTCGGACGGCTTCACATTGACAACGCGCCAGACGAAGCGCGCAACAAGAGCGAAGGCGAGAAGCATTCCGACGCTCTTATGCCAGTGCGGGGCGGTTGTATAATAGGGATCGTAGTAGCCGAGACCGACCATCCAGACGCCGAGCCCGAACAGGCCGAAGATCACGAGCGCGGTGATCCAGTGGAACAGACGGCTCACGAGGCCATAGCCTGCCGTCGTGTCACGCATCAGCATCTTCCGGTCCCCTCACAACAGCGCGCGCCGACCGTTCGCACGGCGCAATCGCCCCTCCGCTCAATCTTCCGTGCTAGGTATTGCTGCGCTGCGAAGGTTTCAAGATGACCGTTAAGACAAACGCGCCGTTCGTTGTCCCATGTCAGGATCGCATGTCAGAAACAGATGTGGCCGCAGGCGTTGCGCCTACGGCCACATTTCGATTCAGCGTCGCAGAGAATTAGAGACCGAAGTAGATCCCCAACCGCGGACGGCGATGGTAGCGGTATCCATAGTAGCCGGGACCGCCGTAATAGTAGCGCGGGCGATAGTGGCGGCGGTGGCCATAATATCCACGATGGCGCCAACCGCGCCGATAGCCACGATGCCGGTGGCGATAATACCGGCGCCGTACCTCGTGAACGCCAGCATTGTCCGTGGTCGCAAGCTTATTTGCGATCCCCGCGGCGCCGCTGGCGGGCATGGCCTGAGCAGGAGCTGCAGCGAAGAAGGCTGCACCGGCTCCGAGCATGGCCACAGCGATGAGCTTTCGCATGGCTTTTCCTTTCTACGGTTATTCCCCTGAGCGTCTACGTATCTCCATCCGGAATGGATCCATCAAATGCGCTCTGAGTAGGGCGAACGCTGACCAATCCCGGTTGTTTGCGATGCCCACAGGTCCCCTCGCGCTGCACAACGGGTTATGCAAGTCATCGACCGCATTATGCCGAAGCGAGAGATATTCCACGGACACCACCTCTTGCTGACTTAAGCAAAAACTCCCCTTGAGGGTTCCCTAAGAAGAGTCGGTTTGTCACATCACATGCAACGCCTGCACGAAGGACACGTGCACGTGTGCACACAATGAAACGCGTCCTAGATGAACCTAACGTGAAAGATCGCGATTTCCGTCGCGCGGAATAAAAAAGCGGACCCGAGAGGTCCGCTTTTTCCGTATCCGCCAATCCTGCTCTGCTTAGTCAGCCCTGACTAGAGCGGGATGTTGTCGTGCTTCTTCCAGGGATTTTCGAGCGTCTTGTTGCGAAGCATGTTGAGGGCGCGGCAGATGCGCCGGCGCGTGCCGTGGGGCAGGATCACCTCATCGATGTAGCCGCGCTCGGCCGCCACGAACGGGTTGGCGAAGCGGCGCTGATATTCGTCAATGCGGGCCTGGATCTTTGTGGGATCGGAAAGCTCCGACCTGTAGAGTATCTCGGCTGCTCCCTTGGCGCCCATCACCGCGATCTCGGCCGTCGGCCAAGCATAGTTCACGTCGCCGCGGATGTGCTTCGAGCTCATGACGTCATAAGCGCCGCCGTAGGCCTTGCGCGTGATCAGCGTGACCTTGGGAACGGTTGCTTCCGCATAAGCGAAGAGCAGCTTGGCGCCGTGCTTGATGAGGCCGCCGTATTCCTGCGCGGTGCCAGGCAGGAAGCCCGGAACGTCGACGAAGGTCACGATGGGGATCTCGAAGCAGTCGCAGAAGCGAACGAAGCGAGCCGCCTTGCGGGAAGCGTCCGAGTCGAGCACGCCGGCCAAAACCATCGGCTGGTTGGCGACGATGCCGATGGTGCGACCCTCCATGCGGGCGAAACCCGTCACGATGTTGCGCGCGTAGGCTTCCTGGATCTCGAAAAAGTCTGCCTCGTCCACGACCTTCAGGATCAGCTCCTTGATGTCGTAGGGCTTGTTCGGGTTGTCCGGGATCAGCGTGTCGAGAGAATAATCCGGGCGGTCGGGGCTGTCAGACGTCGGCAGCACCGGCACGCCGGACTGGTTGTTGGACGGCAGGAAGTCCATCAGGCGGCGCATCTGGAGCAGCGCCTCGACGTCGTTCTCATAAGCCCGGTCGGCGATCGACGACTTGGTCGTGTGGACCTTGGCGCCGCCCAGCTCTTCAGCCGTGACGTTTTCGTTGGTCACCGTCTTCACGACGTCAGGACCCGTTACGAACATGTAGCTCGTGTCCTTCACCATGAAGATGAAGTCGGTCATGGCGGGCG
>ENA-UOUJ01000899-UOUJ01000899.1-activated-sludge-metagenome-genome-assembly--contig:-NODE-899-length-17297-cov-3.551386_pt1 | contig 17297 bp, 14 predicted proteins | sample MGYA00249839_ERZ747224 | MGnify/ENA primary metagenome ERZ747224 (study PRJEB28782, sample SAMN03220277) | activated sludge metagenome | biome: wastewater; feature: sewage sludge; material...
GCGCCTTGTTGAGGAACTCGATGACCTTGGGATCGCCCTTCATGGCATGCCTCCGGCTGGAATGGGGATGCCGGGGACTCTAGCGCCTGCGATGGCACCATGCCGGAACGGGAATCGCGATCATCCGCAACCGCATCCCGGCCGTGGGCCGGGCCTGCGTCGCGTGCGTGGCGTGGGGATCAGGCCGCGTGGGCCAGGGGCAGCTCGTGCAGGACCCGACGCGTGCCGGCTTCCTCTTCCAGCAGCGCCGCCGCGGTGGCCACGCAGCTGCCGCAGCTGGCGCCGCAGCCGGTGCGCATGGTCAGCTCGGCCATGCTGCCGCAGCCGGCAGCCGCCGCCTGGCGGATCTGGTGGTCGGTGACCCCGTTGCAGACACAGACGTACACGGCATGGCTCGCGGAACCTGGGACGCGTGCATTGTCCACGAACATGAGAATGATTGTCAATGCTGAATGAGGATCGTCCGCATTCAGGAGAGATCGCCCGACGAGCGCCGGGTGCCTGCCGGCCGGCGCGGCGCGCTTCGAACGCGCTCGCCCGCCCCCCCGCCACCCCCGCGGCCACGGCTGCGCTGGGTTTCCAGGCTGATGGTCGGCACGGCGACCGCGCCCGCCACCTCGCGTGCGAACGGCGCAAGATGCTGCAGCGCGCGCATGTAGACGCCGCGCTTGAACGTGACCACATGCTCCAGCGGGTACCAGAAGTCGACCCAGCGCCAATGGTCGAATTCGGGCTTGTCGGTCAGGTCCAGGCGCAGGTCGGCGTCGGTGCCGGTGAAGCGCAGCAGGTACCAGACCTGCTTCTGGCCGATGCAGACCAGGCGGTCGTTACGGCGGATGGCCCGAGGCGGCAGCCGATAGCGCAGCCAGCCCGGGGTGACGCCCAGCACGTCGACGTGGGCGGACGTCAGCCCGGTTTCCTCGCGGAGCTCCCGGTACATGGCCTCGAGCGGAGTCTCGTCGGAGTTCATCCCGCCCTGCGGGAACTGCCAGCCGTCACGGCGCACCCGCCGCGCCCAGAACACCCGGCCGTCGGGGTGCATCAACACGATGCCCACGTTGGGGCGATAGCCGTCCGGATCGATCACGATGCGGACTCCTGAGTCTTTCGACGCCTGCGGCGTCACTGCGATCGACTCTGCCACGCGGCGCCGGAGCGGACAAGCCGGAGCCCGGGGTTTGACGCCGGAGCCGGACCGGTGGACAATTGCTGGCTCGCCGCGGGATGCGTGCGGGCCCCATGACCATGCAGCTCGGCCGGTTGGAGCACTGCACGCAGAATGCGGTCGTGGGAACGAAATCTGAAATCTGGCTATGTAGCTCAGACGGTTAGAGCGCGAGACTCATAATGTCGGGGTCATGGAAGTAAAAATCTGAAAATTGGCTATGTAGCTCAGCCGGTTAGAGCACAGCACTCATAATGCTGGGGTCGGTGGTTCGAGTCCACCCATAGCCACCAGGTTTTCCTTGAAATTCAAGCAGATAGCCCGCCATCGACGCGGGCTTTTCTGTGGCAGATCGCCCGTCACATAGAAGTTGGGGGTCATGCGCGAGTAGCTAGCGCAACCGCCGCACCGCACGGGTCGAAATCGCCTGTGACAGTTTCCGTGACAGGTCCATGTGCCACAGGATTCTGCGGGCGGTTGCGAATGACCCTCGCACTCATCCACCGTCCGCTCGGCCGTCCCGCCGCCTGAAAACATCCGTCTCGCCACTTGCGACGGTGTCTTCGTACTATCTCACCATGGTGAACGACGAGTTCGGACAGGCGTTAGCACGGCTCCATGCGACCCGGCGACAGGTGGGTGTTCTTGCGAGCCGCAGCATGGATGAAGATGGCGCGCACAGCCTCGATGCTCACCGCCGTGTGCTCCTGCATCTCCTCGACACCGATGCCGCCGGCCTCATCTGCGAAGCAGTGAAGAGTGCCAAGCAGGCCCTCTTTGCCAAGTCTCCACCCGTGGAACTGCAGGAAATCCACGTCATTCGCCAGTCGACCGGGTAGATGCTGGAGCAAAGGCAGGGCTCGCGTCCCGGATAGAAAAAAACGAGGCTCGACCAGTAGCGAAATCTGCTGGAGAAGCTCGAGCTTGCGCCTGGGGCGAGGTGTAAAGTACCCAGAAGGGGGGGGGGAATCATGGGGAGACGCAACAGCGCGAAAGGCAACCTGTGGCTCATCGTGGGCTTGGCGATCCTCGCCCTCGTCCTGATGATTCCGAAAGAGGTGTGGATCGCGCTTTTCTGGATTGCAGTACTGTGCGGCTGCGCGTGGTGGGCATGGCGCAAGGCCAATGCCCCCCATGGCAACAAACTTCCCTCTCCTGACGTTGAGGCTGCACCACCAACAAGCGGAAAGACCCTCGCCGAGCTGATCGCCGATTCGCGACGACCGGCACCGCGCCACGTGCCAACGATTCGCTCGACGCCAGCTCCACGCGCCCCCACAAGTGCGTCACCTCCGGTTCGTGCCTCCCGTCCCGTGCCGGTGCCCGACAGGCCAGCACCGGCAACGGAGCCGGTTCGGGTGCGCATTTCGTCGCTGACCGACGCGCCATCACCCGCCACCACAATTCGCCAGCGTGAACCGCCACGCTGGATCCCCCTCGGGGAAACGGTGTCGATCCGTGGGCAGGAAATTAGGGGTGGAGGTTTCTACTTCGGAACGCCGCGCCGATACGAGCAGGCGTGGGCATCCACAGTGGATCCGACCCTGCCCTACTCCACGCATCCGGACTGGTGCGGCGAGGGCCTCAACTACTGGCCGAGATACGCCGGCATCGGCGAACGCGAGCGCGGGACCTTCCTTGCGTTCCTCAACTCGGAGCGCAGTGCGAACACGGTCGGCATCAGCTATGTCTTCCTCTACTTCTATGGTCTCGAGCATCGCCTGCTGCGCGGACTGCCCAAGAACGATCGCGGTCGCGAGGAAGGCGAACAAATCATCTCCGAGATCCAGCGGTTGCAGCGATGCTACGGGACGAACGCCTCGTTCCGACGCTACAGCGACGACCTGCTGACGACGGCTCGATTCGTCTTAAGCATTTCGACCCAGGTTGCCACGGCAGTAGACAGCGATCGATGGGGCACAGCCGAGCAACTCGCGGCCGCTCAGTTGGTCGCGGCTAGACAACCACTGCCGACAGACCTCGCCTTCCTCTGGACCCGGGCGATCTCGGACGAAGCGCGCTCGAGTACGTGGGACGTCGTGCTGCCGGAACTCAAGCTGCGCTTTTCACAGCTCTACCGATCAAGTTACCCGGACGGACTGCAGATCCAGCCCGGGCGATCGAAGTACAAGCTCAACTACCGATGGGCTTCGCCTGATGGTGGCTTGGACACGATCGAGACGGATCTTCCGGACATCACCCGGACCGTGGCGCCGATGCGTCCGCTCATCGCCCTCATGCAGCAAGCGGTGAACGACCTGACCCCATTGCGGCGAGTTCGCCGAAGCAAGGATGCCACCGAGTTGGCAGAGCTGGCCGCGATGCCGGAAACATTGCGTGCACTGAACACACCCGAGTCATTCAAGCCGCTGGAGGCGCGCATCGACTCGGCGCTCGCCGACACCGCATTCGCCCGACTGTCCACGAAGGAACTGCTGGAGGCATGCAATCGCGGCCACCTAGCCAAGGTGGGTAAGCGCGACGCCACTACTCTCGCGCAAGCGCTGGAAGCAATCGGTTACGGCATGGAGCCGGATGTGCGCTTTCTCGGGCAGCCGTTGGCTGTCGATGGCACGCTCGTCGTCTTCCGCCTACCCCACGACGCATCACGCAGCCCCTCCCCCGCGTACTCCGCGGCGATGCTGATGATCCAGTCCGCGCTCGCGGTCGCCGGAAGCGGCGACGAGATTTCAGAATCCGAACTGCTGGCCGTCACCCACGCGATCGAAGCGCAGTTCGCGTTGCCGGAACGCGAGCGCCAGCGCCTGGAAGCACATGTGCACTGGTTGCTAAAACATCCACCAAGCATAGGTCGCCTTGATGGCCGGGTCAGGCTGTTGCCGCAACCGCAGCGCGAGGCCTTCGCCAGCGTACTCGTCGATATCGCCGGCGCCGACGGGCACGTCTCACCGGCCGAGGTCCGCATCATCGAACGCTTCTACCGTGCGCTGGCACTCGAGCCTTCGCGCATGCACGCCGACCTGCACCACGCCAGCATGGGTACAACCAACCGCACCACAGGCCGTGGAGCACCTGCCGTACTCGATGCCGACGTGATCGCCGAGAAGCTCGCCGAAACCGCCCGAGTGCAATCGGTACTCGCGAAGATCTTCGCGGACGAGGAGTCCGCACCGAACATACCTGTCGCCGGCTCGATCCCTGACGTCGCATCCACGCCCAGCGAGACAAGACGCCAGGTCGCAGGCCTTGATCCGGATCACTCGGCGCTGCTGGAGTCGATCCTGCAAAGCGATCGCGATGAGTGGCCACGTCAGGAATTCGAGTCGGCGTGCGAAGGTTTGGGATTGTTGCCGGACGGCGCCATGGAAATGCTCAACGAAGCCAGTTTCTCGCAAGCGGGCGAAGCGCTGCTCGAAGGCGACGACCCGCTGTACATCAATGATTACGCCCGCAGCGAACTGCGGGCTACGCTTCCTGAAACCAACACGGAACCCGCATGACGACGAAACAACGTATCCCGCCCAGAGACCGTGATGGCGTATTGCAGGCCCTGCGTGCCGGCGTCGTACCACGACGCGGGCTGCAGTATGTGCAGGTCGGGCGCGCTCGCGAAGTCGAAGCACTCATCAAGGACATCGACCGTATCGCCGACGGCGGCAGTGGCACCCGGTTCGTGATCGGCGACTTCGGAGCGGGCAAGACCTTCTTCCTTAGCCTCGTGCGCTCGGTAGCCCTTGAGAAGGGCTTGGTCACGATGGCCGCCGACCTCAATCCGGATCGCCGCCTGTACGGCAGCGGTGGACAGGCACGCTCGCTGTACAATGAGCTGACCAGGAACATTGCCACCCGCACCCGACCGGAAGGCGGTGCAATGGCCAGCGTGGTGGAACGCTTCATCACCACCGCCCTGCAACAGTCCAAGGCCAGCGACCAACCGGTCGAAGCAATCCTGCAGGATCGCCTACACTCGCTGAGCGAACTGGTGGGCGGCTACGACTTTGCCCAGGTGATCGAGAACTACTGGCGCGGCCACGACCAGGGCAACGAGCAACTGAAAGCGGATGCCGTGCGCTGGCTGCGCGGCGAGTTCAATACCCGAACCGACGCGCGCCAGGCATTGGGCGTGCGCACCATCATCGAGGACGACCAAGTCTACGACGGCCTCAAGCTGCTCAGTCGTTTCGTGCGCTTGGCCGGATACGGCGGTCTGCTGATCTGCCTCGACGAACTGGTCAACCTCTACAAGCTACCGCATGCCACCGCGCGCAACACCAACTACGAGCAGATCCTGCGCATCCTCAACGACACGCTGCAGGGCCAGGCCGAGGGCACCGGGTTCGTGTTCGGCGGCACGCCGGAGACTTTGCTCGACGCACGTCGCGGCCTGTACAGCTACCAGGCGTTGAAGTTGCGCTTGTCGGAGAACACATTCGCTGCCCAGCAGGGATTGCAGGATTTCGGGGGGCCGGTGATTCGGCTGGCGAACCTGTCTCCCGAAGACCTGTACATCCTGTTGACCAAGCTGCGCCACGTACACGCAGGCGGCGACGCGGACAAGCATGTCCTTCCCGACAGCGCATTGCCGGCGTTCCTGGCGCACTGCAACCAGCGCATCGGTGCCGCCTATTTCCAGACGCCGCGCAACACCGTGCGTGCGTTCCTGGATCTGCTGAGCGTGCTCGAACAGCACCCGGAGCTGGATTGGCAATCGCTGATCGAGGATATCGAAATCGGTCAAGAACCCAATACTGAGCTGGATGAGGACGAGCAGGCCCCTTCTGCAACACCGGCAGCGGACGATGAACTCACCTCGTTCCGGCTCTGACACCGGCGCCGCATTCGAACTGCTACACCCCGGCCTTCAGCGCTGGATCTGGCAGCAGGGCTGGCCGGCGCTGCGCCCGATCCAGGCTGAAGCAATCCCGGTCGTGCTGGCGCGAGAGACCGACGTGGTCATCTCGGCACCGACAGCCGGCGGCAAGACCGAGGCCGCCTTTCTCCCGATCCTGTCCGATCTCCGCCAGTTCGAGGGAAACGCACTGCGCTGCCTGTGTGTATCGCCGCTGCGGGCACTGATCAACGACCAGGCCCGGCGGCTGACGTCGATGGCCGAAGCCGCCGACCTGACCGTACAGCCCTGGCATGGAGACGTCACCGCCGGCCGCAGCACGTTCTGGAAACGCCCCGCCCACGTCCTGATCACCACTCCCGAGAGCCTGGAAGCGATGCTGATGCGCCGCGGCCCTCAATTCGGTGCGCTGTGCCAGTCGTTGCGATTCCTGGTGGTCGACGAACTCCATGCGTTCTTCGGCAGCGAACGAGGCGCACAGTTGCAATCGCTATTGCAACGTGTAGAGCGCCTGTCCGGACAGAAACTCCCGCGCGTGGCGCTCTCCGCGACGCTGGGCGAACCGGCCATGGCCGCACGCTTCCTTCGCCCGGACGACAGCCATCCGGTGCGGGTCCTGTCTTCTGCCTCCGACGGCGGCGAGATCCGGCTGCAGGTACGGGCCATCCACCAGCGCCGCGAACCGGTAGACGATATGCCTACGATGGCGGATGCCGAAGCGATCGTCGACCGGCTGCTGGATCAGCTGTCGCGCCTGCCCACGGCTCTGCCCGCTGCGTTACCTGCCCCGCCTGATAGCTTGCAGCAACTGGACGATACCGAGGACGCGCCAGCAGATCGTTACACTAGTGCACTGGGCGAGGTCGCCGACCACCTGTTCGAGCGCCTGCGCGGAGAAAGCCATCTTGTGTTCGCCAATGCCCGGAGCTTGGTCGAACTGCTGGCCGACCAGTTGCGCGAACGCTCCGAGTCGCTCGCACTGCCAAACGAGTTCTTCCCCCACCATGGCGCGTTGTCGAAGGAGCTTCGTATCTCCGTCGAGGAGCGCCTGCGGGAAGGTAAGCCTCCCACCACCGCGGTGTGCACATCGACGCTGGAGATGGGTATCGACATCGGCGACGTCACCTCGATCGCGCAAGTCGGGGCAGCACCGTCGGTCTCCGCATTGAAACAACGAATCGGGCGCTCCGGCCGCCGCGTCGGCCAAGCCCAGGTACTGCGCCAGTACGTGATCCTCCCCGCCCTCGATCCACGCAGCCATCCGGTTGACTGGCTGCGGCTGCCGCTGTTGCAGACGATCGCAACCGTGGACTTGATGCTTGCAGGTCGGTTCGAGCCGCCTAGGGCCGGAGAGCTGCATCTGTCCACGTTCGTGCAGCAGATCCTCTCGGTCATCGCACAACGCGGTGGCGGCGCATCGGCCGCAACGTTGCACGGGGAGCTCTGCGAATCCGGTACATTCCGGAGCATCGGCCGACCGCTGTTCGTAGAGGTGTTGCGTTCGCTTGGTGCTGCAGGCGTCCTGGAACAGGTGCCCGACGGCACGTTGTTGCCCGGCCCCGTCGGCGAGCAATTGATGGACCACTACAGCTTCTACGCGTCGTTTCATACGCCCGAGGAGTACCAGCTCCTCAACAGGGGAAAGCGCCTCGGCTCGCTGCCAGTGACCGAGCCGCTGGTCGCGGGACAGCTCATGCTGTTTGCCGGCCGGCGCTGGGAGATCATGGAGATCGACAGCGCCCAGCGCATCATCAATCTCACCCCGGCGCGCGGCGGCCATCCGCCGAAGTTTGGCGGCGCCGGTATCGGAGTACATCGCATGGTGCACCAGCGCATGCGCTTCCTACTGGAAGATACGTCACTACCTGCCTACCTCGATGCCGTGGCCCAGCAAGCGCTGATTGACGCGCGGGAGTCGTGGCACATCTTCGGCTTCGACGCCTCACCCATCCTCGGCGATTGCGAGAGCGCCTATCTCGCACACTGGGCTGGCACGACCACCGGAGACACGATCTCGCTCTGGCTGCAGGCACGAGGCATCCGCACATCGAATGAAGGCCCATTCGTTTTCCTCGACAAGGTCGCCGTAGACGCCGTTCGGCCTCTTCTGTCCGAGGCACTCGAATCGCCCCCTGAAAGTGCCGAAGCACTTGCCCTTTGCGTGCCGGTCTTGCAGAAGGACAAGTTCGACCAATACCTGTCACGCGAGGTGATTGCCAAGGGATACGCCGCCAGACAGATTGATCTGCAGGGTGCCGAGCAGGTCATGCGGGCATTGCAGTCTCGCGGCGACTAGCGAAGGCCACGGAGATGCCATCGGTTCTGCCAGGGCATGCCATTCGCACCCAGCCATCTCAAGCACAGCGAACCCGTGCCCCCTCATAAACAATAGACGCTTCCAGACACGAATATGGTCAAGACATACGAGCCACTATTGCGCCTGAACACTGGCGGCCACTAGACAGCCAGACTTTCAACGAAATCGGACACCACTAACACCGCGAACACTGTGAAGCAGGCGACATGAGCGAACCTATCCAAGAAGCCCAAGACGATCGCGGCGCAACCGCCACGACAGCCAGCTTCAAGCCAAACGTGACGCGCATCGCGGCATTCCTCGCAGCAATGGGCGCCTTGGGCGGCGTCCTCTTGCATCTGATCGGATACGTTGCCCATCGCACCTACCTCGGGCACATGGGAGTCAATTTCGGGCTCTTCCCGAAGAGTACCGACTGGCTACTGATCAACGGCTACTACACGCTTGCTGACCGACTGTTTCTATTCAGCGAGGCATTTGCGCAGTACAAGTGGCATATCACCGGGCTAATCATCGGCATGGCGACCTACATGCTGATAATGGAAAAGCTCGGTCAGTGGATCAAGAATAAGGGCCCCTTCCTTAACATCACACGGCTACCGCAGTGGTTTTCAGATATCGTGCGAAATCTTCTCACGAGCGCGTTTGTTTTCATCGGGGCTCCGCTGGCGATCATGGCAATTGGTCTAATGCTGCTGATTCCAGCGGTCATCGGAGAGGTCGCTGGAAAGCACGTCGCCCAGAAGAGCGAAGAGCGGATCATCAAGATGTGCGCAGATTCTCAGAGCTGCGCCCGTCTTGAATTCGCTGGCAAGGTGATTGCAGTTGGCTACATCATCGATGCATCCGAATCAAGAATTGCGATCTTCGACCCTGTCACGCGAACGACAAGCATCCACAACACAGACGGCACTACCATCATCGGAGGACGGCTACAGGCCGACAAGTCTCCGACAGACTAACTTGGCCCACGCCAACGGGACACTGTGTGCTCCAAGAAAATAACCAGAATGATTTCGACCAACCGAATCAGAGACTTCGACTCTCCGTCTGATCAAGTAGCGAGTTCAAACAGGGCATCCTCCTTCGAAGCGGCTCATAGTCGGCGCTCTCGTTCCTATGTCTGCTTCCGGCCAAGTAGGGCCATCCGATGAGAACACGAAACGTTCGCCTTGAAGGGCACCGCAGGTGGTTCGGAATGGTGAACCAGATAAACCTGACCGGAGATGCGCGTGGACGCGTAGCGCAGCCAAAGAGCGTGACCGGTCACGAAGGCGGTGCCGCCGCCGTCTTGGCATTGATGCGATCAGGATATATAGCTGAGGTTCTTTGTCCCTGCCTCTTTCCCCTCCGCATCCAATCCATCACTTTGTCCAGCAATCGAAGTTGAGTGTCTTTCTGGAATCGCTCACCGACTTGCGGATGAAAAAGAGTGAAGCCTTGATTCAAACACGGACGAAGCCGGCGGCGGGCTAACCCCGTTCAGGCCATGGTGCTACCACGCCAGATGGCCCACCCTGGCTTTTCGCTGCTCCAAGTATCGGGTCATATGGGCCGCTGCCTGCGTGATCACGTCATTAAGTTCGTAGGCCCCAACCCCCGTCGCTGTCAGCGCCGCAATGACGCAAAGATTGGTCGTGGCTACCGTGTTGACTGTAGTCTGGAACAGGATGGCGGCAGGCACGTGCGCCCCAATCTGTCCGTTGGGATCCTCATACATCACCCGAATGGCCTTGCCTCCGTGAACCAGCCCGCAGAGGGGATCCCAAGAGTTGGTCACCGTGCGGGCCAGCTTCTGCGGCCCGTTGTCCTGGCCGATTCGGGCAATGGTGGTTTCAACCCCGGCCGCCAAGTCCTTCAAGGGGATGGCCACCCACTTTCCCTTCTCGTTCTTCCGCCGGGGTCCGCGGTCTTCCCGGAGGAAATCCTGGAACTGCTCCTCGTCAGCGATGAACTGGACGAATACCGCGCGCAGGAACTGCTCGGTCTGGGATCGATGCAGCCCCAACGCGACCGCGGACAAGTCGATGGGATGGGTTTCGAGCAGGAACAGCAGCGCCCGGCCGTAATCCATGGACGCCCGAAGCAGCTGGAACGTCACGCGATGGCGCTCGCTGTCTGGGGGAATGTTGATCTGCACCATGCCTCCCATGTTGGCTTCCAGGGCCGCTCGGGCCTCGCTCGCCTCCTGGGAGATGTCCTCAGCTGTGGGCTGCCTGCGTTGGCACAGTGCGCCCAAGGCTACCTGGATGCCTTGCTTCAACGCGTCACTGCTCATGCCACGGTCTCATCGACACTGCGATGTTTCGTGGACGCTTGAAGGGCGGCGCTCGCCACCTGGGAGGCGTCAGCCGACCACACCTGGGCCACTTCGGGGAACAGCCGCACCAACAAGGGATCCCAGGCACGCTGCGGCTCAAAGGCCGGCTCTCCCTTCGCGAGGCTGGCCAGCACGTCCTTCATCTTGCCTTGAAGTTTCTTGGTTCGGTCTTGCTCCACCACGGTCTTCAACTGACCGTGTGCCCGTAACATGCAGCGGTAGAACCACAGGGCCTTGGGCCACACCTTGTGGACATGGTGGCCCAGTTCGGCCAAGGTCCCAAACCCGATGCCGATGGGCTTGCCTTGGCCGTGCTTGGCCGAGTAACCCACCACCAGCAACCGTTCCAGGTCGGTGTCGTCCTTTGGGTAGTCCGGCAACTGAATGCCCACCTGGGCGAACGATCGCCGCAGACCATTCCAGCGACGATCCCGTTCCTTGTAGTCGGTGAACTCCCCCCGGAGCATCGCCACGTAGAAGGTTTCGAAAGCATCCCGTCGACGGGCCCAGACCTGCTCCTCCTGCCACGCCGCCTGCTCCTTCTCTACCCGGTCTTTGTGACCCCCGTAGTCGAAGGCGTAGGCCCGCGGGATGCCGCGGCTGCAGGTGTCGAACGTGAGTTCGTCGAAGGAAACTTCCCGCCGCACCTCCACCTCCCGGATCGCCCCATTCTCCAAACGCGGCTCCAGCCAGGCCCCTTCGAGGATGAAGCGGCCTTCGCGTTGCGAACGGGTCACCGTGGCAGGCGTGACCCTGAACGCGTTGCGGTTGTTGGAGAAAAACAGGTCATCCTCCGACAGCCGGAACGCCGCTAGGTCCAGATCCTTGAACAGCCAGAGCATGCGACCACCGCCATCGCGGTAGAACTTCATGCGTTCGGCGATCACGTGTACGAAGGTGGTGGAGAGCTGGATTTCGATGGCCCACCGCTGCCCGCCCCACTGGGTCTGGATGTCGGGCTGGCGCCATCTCGCGCCGTCCAGGTCCCACCAGCGCTTCTCGACCAGGGTGTCGGTAAAGCGGGGATCAGCGTCCAGGCTGTCCCTTACCCATTGCTTGAACGCCTTGTGGAGGGCGCCTTCTTTATGCAGTCCGAACTTTCGGGCCAGAATAGCCTTCGGCGAATAGCCCTTGCGCCCCGTGCACGTGTCCCGATAACGGGCAGTCCGGTGATCGAAGTAGAAACGAAACTCGGTGCGCGCCCGAATGGCCTTGGACCGAACGCCCATCGAATCGGGGCAATGGGGGCATTGGTAACGGGGCGTGCCTTCCAGCAGCTCTAGCTCCGCCGCCAGTCGCCCGTCCCGGATGATCTCGCCGTAGTCGCGGCCGTCCATAAACTCGTCTAAGGACAGGCATTGGCCCGTCACCCGGTCCCACACGAGATCGTGGGACCGTTTCGATGCCGGCACGTATCGGACAGGGTTATCCATTCAGGCACTTTACGGGGCGCCCGTCTCTCCACCTGAGACAATGGGACTAAGCCTATCCTCGTCGGGGCTTCAACGACCCGTCGGCGCAGGCGTGGACGCCAGTGTGGCCGGCCTCGTGGGCCTCGCCTGCAATCAACGCCAGCACCAACGTGCTGGCCCATACACGGTGCTTCACTCTTTCCCCCCATATTCGGACCGTGACCCGTTTCCCGCCCCAGTTTACGGCTGGCAGTCTGCCTGCGGTGGCTCTCAGGGATTGACATAGCCTTCGTGTGGTCTAAGGCGAAACTACCGGGGACTCTCGCGCCCCTTACCATCGGGCTGCCAGCGGTCGAGGATCCCAACGCAGACTTTCTAGGGAGCGTGCGCAGGAAAACCTACGGGTTCTGCGGCTTCCGCACAGAGGGAATACTCGCTCAGACCTCCCGGTATGGATATCCCTTGGCTTTGAACTCCTCGTTTACGAACCTGCCTTTCGAGGGAGCATCTCGGAACCGCTCCCAAACTTCTTGGGTGACCTCGGAATAGATGTAGTGACGACCACTTTTGAAGACAACATGCGCCTCCCCATCGTATTCGTCGTAGCCGATCTGGTCGACATTGGAAGAATCAACGTAAACTAAATCCATAAATTAGTCCTTTACCTGTCGCCGCCAGTTATGCAGAGCTTGGCCATAGAGCTGTGCATCCGGCCTAGGATCCGCCGCCCATCTTGTGGAAACATCTGGGTCCGCGCCTCCTTCCGGCGCCTGCGTCAGACGCACGCGGACACGAGATGGAACGAACATCGCCTCCCCCACGAACAAGCCCTCGCCGGTTCTGAGCGAAGGCAGTAGGTCGACCAGCCCGCCAAGATCATCCGGGAAAGCGGCTGCGACCCGACTTCGGTCTCCAGGATTAGTAGTCCGCAGCGCGATCATAGTTCCGCACTGACTTAGGACTGTGGCATCGACCTCACTGGGGCGTTGCGTGACGACCGCAAGACCGACTCCATACTTGCGGCCTTCCTTGGCGACTTGCGTAAGGATGCGATGGCAGCTGCTGTCTACGCCTTCAGCAAGGAATCGATGCGCTTCGTCGACGACGATCAGGAGAGGTTGCGCCTTCCCCGAGATCCCCAGCGAACCGGCCCAGAGCAACGTGTCGTACACGATCCTCAAAAGCAGCCCGACGACGTCGCTCGCGACGTCCGATGGCAATTCGGAAACGTCGAGAATCGTAAGCGGCTTTTCGTGACCAACCCAAGACGCGACTAGGCCGTCGATGTCAGTGCCTACTTTCCCGGTCAGATCTGGAGCGAATCCGCCTACCGGATCAAAAAGGAATGCGTAGCGCGCATCCGTGAGCCGGCTGCGAGCAAGCTCCAGCTGCTTTCCGATGCCACGAGGAGAAGGGTTTTTGTACGGCTCTTTCGCTCCCGGAGCATGGATCGGGTAGACGTTCGAGATCAGCTGCTGCGGATCACCAGCCTGCTCCACCTCAGTCGGAACGCGCTGGCCACCGTCAGTTCGGAACGTGCGACGCTCGAAATCGTCCAGATCGAACCACAACTGACGAATGCTAAACGGAACCGGGCTATCCGCCGTAATCGCCTGTGTCGGCGGTGGGTTTGCAAGGTGGGTAGCCGCCGCCCGCTTCATATCTTGGACCATGTCGCGAATCACCGCTTCGTTGGTCGGGGACATGCCGCCAAACGTGATCGACAGCAACTCATCGAAGGGAAGCGCCCAATAGGGAACTACGAGCGACTGCTCACCTTCGCCAGGTGTGACCCGGAAGACGACAGAACGACCAGTCGCTACACCCGAGTACTCACCGTGGGGATCGATGACCAAAACCCGGGCTGATGGAAACTCTTCTGAGGCGAGCGCTTCCAAGATGACGGACACTAGATTCGACTTGCCCGCGCCGGTCGAACCGACGATTGCGCAATGGCGGCTGAGAAAGCGGTCCAGGTCAAGCGTTGCTGGGATCCCGCTGGTCGAGGCTACGTTTCCGATCGTCAGCCCGCCCGCCGGCGACGCACGACCGTAGATGACCGCAAGGTCGGCGCTAGTAACAAAGTGAACTTCGTCTCCAACCGTCGGGTACTGACCGACGCCGCGCTCAAACTGTCCACCGTTAGATTCGCCGAACAAGACGATGGTCATCCAACGATAGCCTGCCAGTCCTTCGTCCTTTGCGGGGTCATGTTCGAGGACAGCGAACTCGACGGCTCCGGAGGGCGGCGCTGCGTCTGCGCCAACCTGGGAGCACACCGAATATAGCTGCGTGTAGCCGACTGGGATCCGGAAGAATCCCCCGATCTGCCCAACACGGTACGACTCGCCTTCGACCAAGACCAGGGTCGTGGGCAGATCACATCGGAGGCGAACTCTTACCACGCCCCCAGCCACGGATGCGACCTGACCGACGTATGTTGGGTCTGAGCTGGCCACGTCAGGCAGGCTTGGTCAGCGCGCCAAGAAACTCGGCAAACCGAGCAAAGTCGCCGAGCATGAGCGTTCCGGCCCCACTTGGCTGTTCTCCCTCAGGTGGTGCATCCAGTTGGAATGCCTGTGCGATCTGAGGCGCGCCACGAACTTCCTCTAGCCGCCACTCTCCCCGCCTTCCACCGATGTGTGCAATACGCGGTCCTAGCGTCATTAGGTTCAAGAATCGAGCCGAACGATCAGCCAAAACTGATCCCTCCTCAGGATCGGCATACTGGAGCGCAATGACATGAGGACGACGCTTGGCTTCCAGCGCATCAAAAATGATCGCGTTAATGTGGTCGTCAGAGAAGCTGTAGCCGCACACGAAAAGAATCGCGTCGTCGCGCTCGAGAACGCGCGTGAGCCGGTCAAGCAACGCCGAGTATGGCTGCTTCCGAGATTCGTCATACTTATGGTGTGACGGAAGGATCATTTCACCTTCGCTATGTGGCTCTGTTCGCACTACGCGCTGTCGTCCGCGCACGCTCTCCAGTCGCCAATTGATCGAACCGTGGACTTTCCAAAGCCTCGTCCAAGCCGCACCTGGCGCACTTTCCGGCCGCGTCAGGCTGTCATGGCAAAAGAATGGCCGGTTGCAGCCCACAAAGCCATCGAAAGCGGGGACACGTTCCGCCTCAAGAGCTGTTTCGATCAGCACGTCATAATTGGTGGTGAAGATTTCGACCGGATGCGCACGTGGCATTCGCGCGATCCAGCGAACAAATTCCTCGTGCGGCAACTTCATGGGGAAGCTCGACCGATCTGGATTCACTTGGGCTGCAATCGTTTCCCGGATAGTCTTTTCAAGTTGAGCAAGGTCGCTGGCGGTAAGCCCGGAAAGTGTATCGCCGGCGCCGATCGCCTGTAGCTTCCGTCTGACGCAGGACAGTATGTCTTCGATATTTGCCGGCCGATCTTTGGGCCGAACTTCCAGCTCAATTGCATCGTAAGCTGTGCCGAACTGCGGGGCTTCGCCCTCAGGATCAAGCCTCCGAATTTCCTTCACACAAACGTTAGTTAGTTCAACGACGTTCGGTATCAGCGGCCGAGTCTTGGGACCATGTTCATGGCTCTCGTCCTGCGGCTGCGCATTTTCGCCTTCCGCAGTGATCGGAATCCGCACGGCACAAGATGTGCCTGCCCCGAGCAAGAAAGCGACATTAGCCTCTGGCTGCGTCAAATGATTGCGCAGCGTTTCCAACACCTTCCGAGGATCGTGTGTTGCCATTGAACCCCCATCCCAGAGCAACGGGGCACACGGCCTCCCGCAGTCTTAGGGTACAGAACGCCCGAAAGAAACGCCATGCGAGACAGCAGCTAGCGCTGGGCACGACTCCTATCGGCGATCACTGTGCGAAGTTAGCTATCGCCTTCTGGCATTCCAAGATCGAGCACAAACGACCGCTTCAGGTCGACAGCAGCCTTAAGAAATTCAAGCGTTCCAGATATGTCCGAATCTGCCACTGGGTCTGTGCTCAATCTTCAAGAGCGCCAGCGAACCCACCCCTAAGAAAGAAATCGCTCACACGCCATTCAATTCGTCATCGACGAACGTCATTAGATCTCCGGGCTGGCAGCCGAAATACCTGCACAGCTTGTCGATGATGTCTGTACCGATGTTCGCACCCGGCTGATTGGCCATCTTGGACAGCGTCGCGCGGTGAATGCCCGTCGCATCGGCCACCTCCGTCAGCGATACGACGCGTCGCTCCTTGAAGGCTTTGTCCGCGATCAGCTCGGCCAGGCGGAATCGAAGCATGAATGGCTCTTAAATATCGTCGCCAATAAGCGACATTTGTCGTTGACAGGCGCCTCTTGTCGTCTATGATCGTCAACAAGCGTCGCCCATACGCGACAGCCGTTGACGTCACTCGACAGGAGCGCCTAGATGGAAACTTACATCACCACCGACGAACTTGCCACCCGCATCCACTACGACGCGCGGACCATCCGCACCCGCCTGAAGGACGCCGTGCTGCTCGAAGGCGTCCACTACATCCGTCCTTTCGGTGGCCGCAAGCTCCTCTTCATCTGGGAGACCATCCAGCGGGACATTGGCAAGTTCTCCGCCGGCCGGGCACCGATTGGCTCGGCCGCGGCGGGCGGCGGCATCCCGATGGCCAGCGGCGGCGTGATCCATGGCTAAGGTCCGCGCCCGCCCCGAGTCCGGAATGCTCTACCTCGACTTCTTCTATCGAGGCGTCCGCTGCCGGGAGCAGACCGCCCTTCCCGACACCACCGAGAATCGCCGTCGGGTGCAGACCCTGATGAACCGGATCTCCAAGGAGATCAAGCAAGGCCTGTTCGACTACGCGGCGACGTTCCCGGGGAGCCCGAGGGCGGCTCAGTTCGCTGCAGCAGCGCCGGCGGTCGGCGGCGTTGCCCTGACCACCGCAGGCGGCAATCCCCTACACGCGGCGCCGCCCATTCCCGACACGCCCACCTTCTCGGATTTCTCCGTGACCTGGCGTAAGGAAATGGCACCCCAGTGGCGGCGCCAGCACCGCGACAGCGTGGACGCGACGTTCGCCGCCCACTTGCTCACAGAGTTCGGTGACCGTCCGGTCGGCAGCATCACCAAGGCCGACATCCTGACCTTCCGCGCCAAGCTGGCGGAGATGCCCGGCCGCTCAAGCCCGACGCTGTCCCCGACCACGATCAACCGGACGATGGGACTCCTGCGCCAGTGCCTGACCGAAGCCAGCGAACGCTTCGGTACGCCCGGGTTCACCCCCGTTTTCACGGACACTTACGAGAAGGCCGATCGAGGCCATGAGG
>ENA-UOUJ01000900-UOUJ01000900.1-activated-sludge-metagenome-genome-assembly--contig:-NODE-900-length-17279-cov-3.896133_pt1 | contig 17279 bp, 18 predicted proteins | sample MGYA00249839_ERZ747224 | MGnify/ENA primary metagenome ERZ747224 (study PRJEB28782, sample SAMN03220277) | activated sludge metagenome | biome: wastewater; feature: sewage sludge; material...
CATGGTTGGCAAGGCCAGGCCGCTCATTGGCCTCTATGAAAACATATTCCGGCGACGCCGGGTCTTTTACCATTAAATCTACACCTGCGACAGGAATGCCGATGGCGGTCGCCGCGGTGCAGGCGGCCTCGACGAGCGCGGGATGCACATGGTCCGTGACATCGTGGATAGATCCGCCGGCGTGGAGGTTCGCCGCCTTGCGTACCGTTATTTCACGGCCTTCCTGCAACACCGCATCGAGGCCGAGACCTTGTTCGGCAAGGCAGCGGTCCGTCTCGACATCGAGCGGAATACGGCTTTCGCCACTGGTAGCCGCCGCGCGCCGGCGCGACTGCATTCCAATCAGCTCACGGATAGTTGTATCTCCATCGCCGATCACGCGCGGTGGACAGCGGACAGCAGCCGCAACCAACTTGTAGTCAATGATGACCAGACGCAGATCGGTACCCTCGAAACAATCTTCCAGAAGCACCCGATCACAGATCTGACGCGCCGTCGCGATCGCTGCCTCCAGCGTTTTCATCGAGGTGATGCCGACCGAGATGCCGCGGCCCTGCTCGCCGCGCGCAGGCTTGACGACAACCTTGCCATGCCTGGCAAGAAAGGCGGCAAGCGTGCTGCGATCCCCGTTCGCTTCCATCTGATCCGGTACGGAAAGGCCGGCTGCGGCGACGACCCGGCGTGTGAGGGCTTTGTCGTCGCAGATCGACATGGCGACCCCTGAGGTCAGTTCCGAAAGGCTTTCGCGACAATGAATCGAGCGACCGCCATGAGAAAGACGGAAGAACCCTTCATCGGCGTCCGTTATCTCGACGTGGATGCCGCGCCGGGTCGCCTCGTCCACGATCAGTCGCGCATAGGGATTGAGGACATCGTAGGATTGATGCGGCATCGCGAAGAATTTCTCGTTGATGGCATTCTTCCGTTTCACGGCAAACAGCGGCACGCGCCGGAACTTGAGCTTCTCGTAGAGCTTGATGGCCAGAGTATTGTCGTGCATCACCGACAGGTCGATGTGCGAAAGTCCTCGTGCCTGGAAGTGCTCGGACAACTTGCGCACGAGCTTTTCGCCAATGCCGGGCTGGCGTGCCTGTGGGTTCACGGCAAGGCACCATAGAGAGGCGCCGGCATCCGGATCATCGAAAAGCCGCTGATGGTCGATGCCGGTGACCGTGCCGACGATCTCGCCAGTCGCATCATCCTGGGCTACGAAATAGGTTACTGCACGATTGTCACGTTCCGAGGAGAAGAAATCGGAGCGAATCTGCACCATCCCGCAGGTCGCATAGACACGGTTAATGCCCTCTGCGTCCGTTTCAGTCGCCAGCCGTCGGATCGTGATCCCGCGGGTGCGGCGTGTCTGTGCCCGATAAGTCGAAAGATCCAACCGGAATGTGTGCGACGGATCGAGAAAGATTTCCTGCGGCGCCAGCGAAAGCAACACATGCGGATCGTTTACATAAAACGCTATGTCGCGGCTTGCCGGCGCTTCCTTGCGCAGTTCGTCAAGCAAGGCCTGATTGTCGCCGAAAGTCTGGGAAAAAAGTAGGCGCCCCCACCCGCAGTCGAGCACGACGTTCCGGCGCTTTGCCGAGGGCGACTTACCGATATGGCGGCCGGGCTGAGCGCGTGTGCGCAATCGTTTTAGGCGATGCGTCACCGCCTTCGTTCCCTTAGTGCGAGCGCGCGATGCAACCGGAGGTTCTGTCTTTTTCATCTCACACCCCCTGTTCCTGAAGCCACATTTCAAGAAGACCGGCCTGCCATAGCTCCGAACCGCGCAGGGGTGTAATGTGTTCGGACGGGTTCTCCACCAGCCGCTGAAGATAGCTCTCTCGAAAAATCCCGCGCTGTTGCGTCTTTTGAGAGTGCAGGACGTCTCGGATCATGTCGAGATAAGGGCCGGCAATGTATTTAAGCTGTGGAACGGGGAAGTAACCCTTCTTGCGATCAATGACCTCGTGGGGAACGATCTTGCGCGCGACATCCTTCAGTATTCCCTTTCCCCCATCACGCAGCTTTTCTTCCGGCGGCATGCGCGCGGCAAGCTCTACCAGTTCGTGGTCGAGGAAGGGCACCCGCGCTTCCAGTCCCCACGCCATCGTCATGTTGTCGACGCGCTTGACGGGGTCATCGACCAGCATGACATTGCTGTCCAGGCGTAGCGCCTGGTCGACCGGCGTGTCGGCGCCCTCACGCTGGAGCTGTTCGGTCAGAAGGTCGCCGCTAACATCCCGCTCCACAAGCCAATCATCCGCAAGCTGCGTCGCCAAGGTGGCATGCGAGCGATCACGAAAGCTCTTGCCATAGTCGGCGACGACGTTGTTGGAGTGCATCAGGAGCGGATACCAATGATAGCCGGCGAAAATCTCGTCGGCACCCTGGCCCGACTGCACGACCTTGATGTGCCGTGAAACCTCCTTCGACAAGAGGTAAAAGCCAACATTGTCGTAGGAAACCATAGGCTCGGACATGGCAGCGATGGTGCCCGGCAATGCCCCCATAAGATCGGCGGAAGGAACGAAAATCTTGCGATGGTCAGTACCGAAATGAGCGGCTATAAGATCGGAATAGACGAACTCATCGCCTTTTTCACCGTTGGCTTCCTCGAAGCCGACAGAAAAACTCATGAGACCGCGCTGGCCGGCTTCCGCGAGGAGCCCGACGATCAGGCTGGAATCAACTCCGCCGGACAGGAGCACTCCGACCGGAACATCCGCGATCATGCGCCGCTTGACGGCTGTGCGGAGCGCATCCAGCAGGCGTTCCTGCCATTCCTCGCAGGAGATAGCTCTGTCGCGCGGCAGACGACGGTAGGGTGGATCCCAGTAGCGTCGATCCGCGAAGACGCCGTCGCGCTCATATATGCGGATCGTTGCCGGCGGCAGCTTGCAAATGCCGGCAATGATCGTGCGCGGGGGCGGCACGACCGCGTGAAACGTCATGTAATTGTGAAGCGCTTCTAAATCGACTGAGGTGTCGATCCCCCCCGCCTTGATGATTGCAGGCAAAGTCGAGGCAAAACGCAAAGCAGCGCCATCGACATTTGCAAAATACAGAGGCTTAATGCCGAAGCGGTCGCGTGCCATCGCCACCCGGCCAGTGTCGCGTTCGTGAATAACAAACGCAAACATCCCGTGGAATCGCGAGACGCAATCTTCACCCCAGGCATGCCAAGCTTTGAGGATCACCTCGGTATCGCCGTCCGAGAAGAAGCGATAGCCCTGGCCTTCAAGGTCTAACCGCAGTTCGCGGAAATTGTAAATGCAGCCGTTAAAGACGAGAGACAGGCCTAAATCAGCGTCTATCATTGGCTGTTGGGACTTGTCGGAAAGATCGAGGATTCGTAATCGTCGATGCCCCAGGCCGGCACTTCCCTGCACAACTATTCCCGACGCGTCGGGCCCGCGAGCAGCCAGCACATCGGCCATAGTCGCGACTGCCGAAACTGACGGTGAACTGCCGTCAAACCTGATTTCTCCACAAATGCCACACATAGACTGGGTTAAAACCTCCTTTGTTGGTACGCTGGATGGCATCAGGGCCGTGGAGTGCTCCACGGCCCTGATGCCTGTGAAAACACAATGCCATAGGCGTCGTTATGTTCCGTGTGGCGATCGATCGCCCTCGGCGATCGCGCCCCAACACCGCTGCACTGGCGAACATGCAGGGTTCCGCAAGTCCGCAACAGACGCAACCGCGGATCGGACTGGTCGGAGAGGCACGGCGTTCTGGCGAACGCGTATCCCGCTGGCCGGTCTGGTTTCATTAGCCGCGCTTTCCAACGTGAGACGATTTCGCCTGACCACCGAATCCTCTAGAAACGTCCTGCTCAAGAAACGTCCTGCTCACCTGCCTTGAGGTTCTGCTCTGCCTCGTGAACCTTCTGGTGGGTGAAGCCGCGCAGCTCCGAAACCTGCTCGGCATCGCGCTCGATCTGCACTTCGCTTGCGACATAGTGGACAGTCAGGCGCGCGAGGGAGATCAGAGCATGAAGATGAATGCGCTCATAGCCGTGGGATGCGTCGACGCCGAATGTAAGCAACGCAGTGCGCACATCATGACCTGCCTCGATCGCGGAAGCGGCATCGGAGCGATAATGGCGGAAGACATCCTTTTGAACGGGAATGCCATGTTCGCCGCACAATTCATGGAGCTTTTTCGACAGATGATAGTCGAACGGGCCGGTCTGGTCGGCCATGGCGAGGGTAACGCCGAATTCCTGCGAATTCTGTCCGGGCGCCGTCGTGCCGTTGTCGATCGCCACGAGCGAGGCGATTTCCGGCACAAGCACAGCTGAGGCACCGACCCCGACTTCTTCGCCGATGGTGAAGAGCCAATATGTGTCCACCGGGGTTTCAATCTTCTCCCGCTGCATGGCTTCGATCGCTGCGAGCATGACGGCGACACCTGCCTTGTCGTCCAGATGTCGGGACACGATAAAGCCATTGTCGAGAAATTCCGGTTGCGGATCGATCGCAACGACGTCACCAACATCGATGCCGAGCTGGGCAAGGTCGGCGCAGCTGCGCGCCAGCGCATCAACACGCATTTCGACATGGGACCAGCCAACCGGCAACGTGTCGATCTCTTCGTTGAACGTGTGGCCCGACGCCTTTACCGGCAGGATGGAGCCGCGATAGGTGCCCTTGCCGGAAAAGATCGTCGCGCGGGCGCCCTCGGCAAAGCGGGCCGACCAGTGACCTATGGAGACCAGTTCCAGCCTGCCATTGTCCTTATGCGCCTTCACCTGCGCACCAAGCGTATCGAGATGGGAAACGATGCCACGCGCCGGCCGCTGGGCTTCTCCTAGCCTGAGAGCGCGGATCGCTCCGCGGCGTGTCAGCTTCACTTCCAGCCCGAGATGCTCAAGCTCGCGCGCTGTGTAGCGCACCGCTTCATCGGTAAAACCGGTGGGGCAAGGGATGGCGAGCAATTCCTGCAGCCGGCTGGTCAGGTAATGGGAATCGATCGTCGGTGGATTTTGCATTGTTGTGCGGGGATCTGCCGGGCTTGGGAACCATCGCGAGGCGGCGGGTGCCGCCCCGCAGGATCGCGGTCAATTGGCGGTGGCTTTCGCCTCTTCGATCCAGCCATTGACGAGATCATCATTGGCCTCGATCCACTCGCTTGCGTGGCGCTTGACATCTTCTTCGCTGCCTTCGCCCTCGTTCATCTTCGCATTCTGGGCGAAAATGTCTTCGATGGGGATCGATATGGCTTCCAAAAGCGTCTTCGCCGCAGGATTGTCCTTCAGAAAGGCCGAATTGGCGACCGGACGAATATCGTTGGCAGGAAAGCCGAGCTTGCATGGATCCTCCACGCAACCGGGAACATTCGGAAGCGTTGCGGCGTCCTCCAAGCTCTTCTGTTCCTTGGGCAGGTCCACCTTCGGAACTTCGATCCACATGACGTCTTTGCCAGGCTTCAGTGTGTTTACGGTCCAGTTGGGCGTCCAGGTATAGAAAAGGATCGGCGTCCCCTGCTGATAGGCCGCCACTGCATCGGCCATTGAGGCAGAGTAGCTGGCCTTGATCGGGTTCACGTCGTCGCGAAGCCCATAGGCGTCGAGGTGGTGTTCGATGGTGATTTCGCAGCCCCAGCCCGGAGGACACGCCACCAGATCCGCCTTGCCGTCGCCGTCACGATCGAACGCTTTCTTGACCTCGTCGCGCTTGAAATCGTCGAGTGTCTTGATGCCGAATTTCTCGATCGACGCCATGTCTACGAGATAACCTTCCAGGGCGCCCCCCTTGGCGACGTAACCCACGAGTTCGGCCCCTTGCGAATAGGTGTCCTCATAAGAGTTGTGCAACGGGAACCAGCCATTGACCCACAGGTCGAGGTCGCCTTGCGCTACCGCCTGATAGAAGGGCGGGTTGTCGAGGGTCGTGGGGCCCTCCACCTTGTAGCCGAGCTTTTCCAAAAGCTGTCTGTAGATTTCGGCATGGAACCAGCCGGTATCCCAGGTGGCCTGTCCCATCTTGATCGTTGTGCCGGCTCCTGGGCCTTCCTCCGCATGGAGGAGGGCGGGCGCCGACGCCATCGCGCTCGCAGATAGGACTAGAGCGAGGAGCCGTGGCAGGTGGGGTTTGTTCATGGATAGTCTCTCCTTATCGTCTCTTACGCTCCCCTATAGGGAGCTTGGGAAACCGCGCAGGACGCGGCAGGGCAGGTTCAGTCCGCCCTCTTTGCCCCCGCCGCTGGCGTATCGCGCCGCAGCGAGAATAGGTATCCGATCGTCGACAGCAACGATGGGGAACGAATTGTGCGCTTTTCGCCGATCGCCTGGCTGATCCGGTCCAGGACGATGGCAAGCATCACGATGCCGACACCGCCGGCGGTTGCTTTGCCCACATCGAGCCTGCCAAGGCCGGTAAAAACCGTCAGGCCCAGGCCGCCTGCGCCGATCAGGGCAGTGATAACCACCATTGAAAGTGCCAGCATCAATGTCTGGTTGAGCCCGGCCATGACCGTGCGCATGGCAAGCGGGAACTGAACTTCAACGAGGGTTTGCCAGGCGGTTGCGCCAAAAGAGAGCGCGGCCTCGGTAAGGTCTTCGCGTACGTTGCGGATTCCCAGATCGGTGAGTCGAACGATGGGCGGTAGGGCGAAGATGATCGTTGCGATGATGCCGGGGACTACGCCAACACCGAACAGCATCACGATCGGCACGAGATAGACGAAGGACGGTATCGTCTGCATGATGTCGAGCATCGGTCGCAGCACGGCCCGAAAGGTGTCGCTTTGGGAGGAAAGCACACCCAGCGGGATTCCAATCGCGACGCAAAAGAAAACGGCCGTGACCACCATTGCCAGAGTAGTCATGGTTTCAGGCCAGAGGCCAATCAGGTCGATGAAGCACAATGCCGTCAGCGTGAAGATCGCCGTGCCGCGACCCGCGGTTCGCCAGGCAATCAGGGAAAGAACGAAAGTGAACGCCAACATGGGAGTGGCGTTCAGGAAGCCGGAGAGGCCGTTGAGAACCTGCGTCACCGGCCATTGAAGTGACCGGAAAAAGGGCCGAAAATTAGGCACAAGCCAATCCCGGACCAAGCTGTTGACCCAGTCATCCAGGGGAACGGAAAAGAAATCGGACGGGCTCATCATGGCTCAGGCCTTCCCATTGGCAAGTTGGGCAAATATCGCTTTGGGCTCGACCACGCCAACCAGCCTGTCCGCATCGTCCGTCAGCGCAATCGGAAGTCCCCGTTGGGCTAGATGATAGAGATCGAACAGGCGCGTCTCGGGCCTGACCAGGGGGAAGTCAGTCTGGATTGCATCGGCCAGCTGCCCGCCATTGCGGACGAGGTCGTTGGCAGAGCGGTAGGTGATAATGCCGGCAAGCCTGCCTTTATCCACCACATGGACCGCATGGCGCTTCAACCGATCCATATGTCGGAGCGCCGAATGCGCATCCGCGTGCTCAAGGTCGAGCGTTTCCGCAGGCTGGGCAATGCTTTGCGATGTGAAAACGAGCGAGCGGTCGATGTCCCTGACGAAGGCGCTCACATAATCATCGACCGGTTTGCCGACGATCTCTTGGGCAGCACCGGTCTGGACGATGGACCCGTTGCGCATGATTGCAATCGTGTTGCCGAGTGTCAGGGCTTCATTGAGATCGTGCGTGATGAAGACGATCGTTTTCTTTAGCGAACGCTGGAGCTCAAGCAGTTCCTGCTGCATGTCGGCACGGATCAACGGATCCAGCGCACTGAATGGTTCATCCATTAAGAGGATCTCGGGCTCCGACGCCAGGCCACGGGCAAGGCCGACACGCTGCTGCATGCCACCCGACAATTCATCTGGATAGCTGTCTGCGCGAGCGCCGAGTCCCACTTGAGCGAGTGCCTTCATTGCTCGCTCGCGGCAATCCGCAGAGTTCACTCCCCTGATCTTCAGTCCGAAAGCGACGTTCTGCGCCACCGTCTTGTGGGGAAGGAGGGCGAAATGCTGGAATACCATCGCCACCTTTTCCCTCCGGATCTGTCGCATATCATTGGCCGAGCAGGCAGCCACATCGATGTCGTCGATCAGAATTTCCCCGGCACTGGGTCTGATAAGCCCGTTAATCATCCGAACCAGAGTGGATTTGCCCGAGCCCGACAATCCCATCACGACGAATATCTCGCCTTCGGCGACGTTAAAACTGACACCATTTACGCCGACCGTCTGGCCGGTCTGTTCGAATATTTGGTCCTTACTCTTGCCTTCCCCGAGGAGCACCAGGGCTTCGGCCGGACTTTCACCAAAAATTTTGTAAAGGTTATTTCCTGTAATCTTAAAAGACATGAATCCGGGAATATGCGCGTTCAAAGGAAATGCGTTTTATCGCATTGGTTCACGGGGCCATATTGCCAATACAAGAAGCGCAATCGTCATTGTGGGCGATCGCAATTGCAGACGGGAACATCAGATTATGCCCCCAAGGCCGTATGTGGGGGCGCTTATATGAGCATAAATCTGCTAAGGCAACCCTGAGTCACGAAATTGACTGTGTCGAGGCCCGGTGTTTTCATACCGGTTTGGGCTGGTCCAAGGCACCGTCCGAAGCGTCATCTTCTGCACGCCGATCCAGGGCCACGGTCTCCGGCGTCTGAACCGGGGTTGCAGGAACGACCTGAAAGTCGCTTCGCTGATCCGGATCGATTGCTGCCGCCTGCCGTGAACGCCACAAGGCGTGCAGCCCGTAGAGCCCATAGACGATGGCCATCGCCATGAAAAAACCCGATGGACCGGCGGCGTCCATCAGCCGACCACCAATCTGGGGTCCCACCATGGTGCCGATGCCGTAGACGATCAGAAGCCCGCCCGATACTTGCAGGAATTCTCCGGCATCGGCCTTGTCATTGGCGTGTGCGACATTGAGCGCGTAGATTGTAAACAGAACCGAGCCCAGGGCAAATACACCGCCAATGATCGCTGCCGGCTGCACGGGTGAGGCCATGATCATTGCTAGCGAAACGGCTACGCCGATCGCTCCGGCGAGCGCCATGACATAGCGGCGGTCGATTCGATCCGACAACCTGCCAAATGGAACCTGGAATATCATGCCCCCCACCATGGCGGCCGTCATCATCATTGCGATGCCGGCAGAAGACAGCCCGACGCTCTGCCCATAGAGCGGTCCGAAATAGTTCCAGTTGCCGAAGATGACGCCGGCAAGGAACGATCCCACAAGGGCCGCCGGCGATTTGAAATAGAGCGCCTTCAGATCGAGCGATACCCGGGTCAGCGGCTGCGGCGACTGCGCCGTGGTAAAAGCGATCGGCAACATCGCCAGGCTGTAGAGCAGTGCGGCAATCATGAACAGGGCGGAATTTCCTACCTCGCCGAAGGGCAGGATGAACTGACCTGCTCCGACCCCTGACATGGAGGCGATCATGTAACCGGCGAACACCGCCCCCCTATTGGCGTTGTCGACCCGCTCATTGAGCCAGCTTTCTACGATCATATACGCGCCGGAAAGAGCGAAGCCGCCGATCACCCGAAAGATGCACCATCCCACCGGGTCAAGGATCATGGCGTGGAGCAGGAGCGATGCGCCCAACAGCGCCTGGAAGGCGGCAAAGACGCGAATATGGCCGACGCGCCTGACCAGCAATGGCGTCACGATGCAGCCTGCGGTAAAGGCAAGCGCGTAGGATGTCCCAATCCAGGCGATTTCGGTGCGGCTCCAGCCTTCGGCTGCGGCTCGTAACGGAATGAGCATTCCTTGCAGCCCGACCGCCAGCATCATGACGAATGTGCTGAGCAGCAGCACACTGACCGACCGCAAGTTGCTCACCATGACCGCACCGATCTGTGGATACCAATCGCAGCTATCACGCCGGTCACGCTCGAGCCCCTTGAGAAACGTCTACAACTGGCACTTTCGCGGCATCAAGGAAGCGTCGCGGTCCACCCGCCGGCATCAAAAATGCTCGCCGGATCTGAAGGGGCCTACTCTTGTGCCTGCGGCGACGAGATAGGCAGTGGACCAGCCGATCAGCAGAAAACCATTGATGCCTTCGAGGGCAGCCAGCACACGCCAGTCGCGCGTTGGAAAAATATCGCCGTAGCCCACTGTGGCAAAAGTCACGGTGGAAAAGTAAAGAGCACTTTCAATATCTTGCAGCATGCCGAGTGCGAGATAGCAGGCTGCCCAAAGCCATATTTCGACGGTCAGTACGACGAACAGACCCATGACGACACTGATCATCGCCACCACCCGGCTGCGGTGACCGTGCATTCTGAAGCGCGCAGTCATTTGCGCCATAGCCCGCGTCACCGCCATCAGCCCAAATGTATGAACAAGCACCGTCAGCGTTATCATGACGGTTCCAAGGACGAGATTATGGATCATTAAGCGCGCTCCGGGTCGCCTGCAAGGGCGCATTTATCAGGGGGTCGTTACGACGATTGCCGAGCAGTTTTCGTCACTCCCCCGACGGTAGCTGTGCGGAACGTCAGAATCGAAATACATCGCATCCCCCGCATCAAGCGCCACGTCCTCGCCGTCGACATTCACGTTTAATCGACCGCTCAGAACATAAATGAATTCGGCGCCTCCGTGCTGGTGCGGCTGGGCTGGCTTTGCAGGTTCCTTGAACTCCGCGAAATAGGCATCCATTCGCCGGTCGGCGATCGGATAGTCCAGGCTCTCAAACGAATACGCCGGGACCGCTTCTCCTGCCGGAACCGGAAGCCTCAGGCGCTGTCCCTTTCTGGTCACTGCCAGGCGCGGCCCCTCCTTGCTGAAAAAGTGATCCAGATCGACGCCGAAGACCAGCGCAATCCGAAGCAGCGTCGGCAGCGTGGGGAAAAGCTGCCCCCGCTCGATCTTCGACAGCATCGCCGACGACAGGCCGGTATGCGCGCCCAGTTGAACCAGTCCCATCTTTTTCTTCAGGCGCAGGGCTTTGATGCGCGGACCGATCCGGTAGCGCTCGAGCTCATCAGTGAGGGTGTCAGATAACACGCGTCATTTCCTTTTCATGACATGACAATTGTCGATCAATGTTTTGACTGTCAATTGAAAACTATTTCATGTCACGAAAATTTGAATGGTATGAAAGCCTATGGTCTCTATATGAAAATTATCGCTCGCTGGATCGTGAGCTTTTCAACCGAAGGAGAAGACGATGAGACTGAAGCAAACATTCGCCGCAGCCATGTTCTCTATGGCCGCGCTCAGCATGCCGGCATATGCTGCCGACAAGAATATAGTCGATGCTGCCATCGGTGCTGGCCAGTTCAAAACCCTCGCCGCAGCACTCGACGCCGCCGGATTGGTTCCCACTCTCAAAGGTGACGGGCCTTTTACGGTCTTTGCTCCGACCGATGACGCATTTGCCAAGCTGCCGGCCGGGACCGTCGAAACCCTGCTGAAACCCGAAAACAAGCAAAAGCTTGTGGATGTGCTCACCTACCATGTGGTGCAGGGCAAGGTGATGGCGGCCGACGTCACGAAACTGGATGAGGCCAAGACAGTCAACGGCAAGCCGATCGACATCCAGGCCGAGGGCGGTTCCGTCAAAGTCAACGATGCCGATGTCACCGCGACCGACATCGATGCGACCAACGGCGTTATTCACGTCATCGATAAGGTGCTCATGCCGCCACAGGGCTAACCCCCTTTGCGGACGCGTCCGGCGCGCGGACGGAAGCCACGCACCGGCCCGACAACCGGAACATTTCCACAGGAGAATGTCATGAAGTTCTTGAATGTCCTGACCCTGGCGCTGGTCATAGTGGGAGGGTTGAATTGGGCTTGGTGGGCCTGGCTGATTTCGACCTTGTTGCCGCCCTATTCGGAGCGGGGTCGCTCCTCACCCGCATCGTCTATGTCGTCGTGGCGCTGTCGGCAGCATGGCAGGTGATGCCGCTTGTATCTGCGTTCGGATCGAGCGAACCTGCCGCCGGGCACGTCCGCTAGGCGCAGCATGAGGAGAGGTTGCCTGACCGGCAACCTCTCCTTAGCTTGACACGAGGTATGGTTTCCTTGCTGGCACTATTCGCATTCGGGGCTGCGTCTTTCGCAGCCGGAATTGGTGGGTTCGTTTTCCGGCCGGGAAATTGGTATCAGCGTCTGGACAAGCCGTCATGGCGGCCTCCCGATTGGCTGTTTGCACCGGTCTGGACGTTTCTCTACGCAACGATCGCTTTGGCCGGCTGGCTGGTCTGGCGGAAAACCGGCTTTGAAGGCGCCGTGTTGCCGCTATCGGCATACGCAATTCAACTGCTGTTGAATGCCGCCTGGTCGCCGATCTTTTTCGGCCTTCATCGAATTGGATGGGCGTTGGTCGAGATGGTCCTGTTATGGCTGTCGATCGTCGCGACAATCATCTTGTTTTATCCGATACATCCGGCTGCAGCCGCAGTGCTTATGCCCTATCTTTGCTGGGTGAGCTTTGCCTTGCTGCTCAACCTCTCGGTCTGGCGGCGCAACAGCGTCCTCCCATCCTAGGCAGGAGCACGAGCTTGTCCGACCTATGGATAGAAGTGAACGACCGGATGCAGCAGGGCTACCGCTACTGCCTCACGGCCCCTGTCGGAGGTTATTTGCATCCAGATTTCCATCCTGAACTTACCCCCGAAGCGATGCTCGCTCTTGGGGTGTTCGGCGGCAAGTACATGACCGACTGCCGGGACGAATTCCCGGAAAGCTGGTTCCGGCACGCACGTCTGTCGCCGAGCGGCCGCAATCCCTCGCTGAACTGTTTCGGCGTCGATGCCAGTCAGCCTCTCAGTGTCTGGCGAGCCAAGGGCTGGATCCATCCCGATGACCCGCGCGGATGGTTCCAGTGGTATTGCCGCTATTTCCACGGACGCAGATTGCCGGGAGAAGATGAGCGCCAGATCGGCCGATGGAAAGCCATGCGCCGACACGTCGCGCAGGTCAGTCGCTACTGCGAACCGGGTGACAGCTGGTGCCGCCGCCGCCAGCGTCAAGCACTCCTACATTGGGCTTATGATAGCCGTGCGATTTGAACCGGTTCCGATTTGACGCTTTTCGTTCCGCTGTTGCGGACGCTGCACACAAATTATCTGACGGCTCAAATCGAAGACCTGTATGGGCTGGTGCGACTGAAGCGATCGAGATCACGGCACGGCAGATTGGATGGAAGTAGTTAATGTTGGAGTTGCCCCCCAAAAGGCCGGACATGCTCAGGCTTGAGATTGCGAGCTGATGAACTCGCGCGGGGATTGATATCCTAAGGCGCTGTGCGGGTGAAGATTATTGTAATGCTCGAACCAGAACGGCAGTTGCGCGATGACGGTTTCGGCGTCCGGGGTGGGGTTCACCGCGACGTAATCGCGCTTGAAGGTTTTGACGAAGGCCTCGGCCATGCCGTTCGATTGCGGGCTGCGCACCGGCGTCGTGCACGGTTCCATGCCGATGTCGCGGAGCAAGGACGCGGTGTCCGTGGCGATGAAGCAGGAGCCGTTGTCGGTGAGCCATTCGATGGGCTCGGCCAGCATGTTGATGCGGCCGAAGCGGTTCTCCACGGCGGTGATCACGAGGTCCTGCACGTCCTGGCTCTTGATGCCCTCGGTGGTGGCGACATGGGCGATTGCCTCACGGTCGCAGCAGTCGAGGGCGAAGGCGACCCGGACCTTCTCCTTGTTGTCGCAGCCGATCTCGAAGCCGTCGGAGCACCATCTGATATTCGAACGTTCGACAGCGACCTGACCGTCGTGGAGACGATCATCGGCCGCTCCGGTGTGGCGCACCAATAGCAGGTTGTGCACCTTCATGACCCGGTAGACGCGCTTGGCGTTGGGCCACGAACGCCCTTCTTTCCGCGCATTCCGGCGCAGAATGGCATGGACACGCCGATAGCCGTAGGTGGGCATGTCGGCGATGATGGCCTTGATATCCTCCACCAGTTCCCGGTCCGGGAGTGGCGGGCGTCCTCTGGCTTTGGAAGGGGCGCCTGCGGCACGCGCGGCGATATTCGACCGGGCGACACCTAGAGTTTCGCAGACGGCCTTCATTCCAAAATCCCCCTCGGAAGAGAGATCGAGCGCAACATCCGTTTTTTTGGGCCACCGGCGATTTCGAGGGCTTCCTTGAGGATTTCGCTCTCCATCGTCTTCTTGCCCAGCAGGCGCTGCAACTCCTTCACCTGGGCCTGAAGCGCCCGATATTCGGATGCCGGAACGACCTCCTCTTCGGCGGCCGTCGCCGTCAACGCGCCTTGAGCCGCCAGCCTGCGCCAGGCGAACAACTGGTTCGGCTGAATGCCATGACGACGGGCGACGATGCTCACCGTCGCGTCCGCCTCATAGGTTTCCTGGATGATGGCCAGCTTCTCCGCCGTGCGCCAGCGCCGCCGCCGTTCAGGCCCGGAGAGGACCTCTACCTTATGGTTGATGCTAGTCATAATGCCGACATTACTCCTACACACTTAACTAAGTGGGGGAGCATGTCCGGGCCTTTCGGGGGCTGATTCAGGAAGTAGTTAATGTGAGATCAGCCAGGTGCACCCAGTCTACCAGAAAATCAGCCTACGACCGCAGGCAGCCCCAACAGATGCGAGCACGATGATCGCGCTCGTATACCAAAAGGCAACGAACAGGGGCGAGTCGTCGGTGCAATGCAGTGCATAGAGCATTGCAGCCACACCGCCGGCGGCCAAGCCGGCGATGGCACCTGCCAAGGTCGGACGGGTTGAAGCGCCGTGGCGCAAAGCCAGCATGAAAATTGCTAGCGGGCCGATGCCGATCAAGACTATGAACCCCAGGCAGGCAAGCCCATGAGAGCCCAGCAGGCTTGTCCACCAGATATTCGGGGGCAGGACCACAAGCTCCACGACGACGCCCGCGGCGAGAACACAAGGTGCAACGGCCAGGAGCGGGACTGCTTTGCGCCAATTCGCCCCGGGCCGAGACAAGGCAAATAGAACTCCGAATGCGGTGATGGCGAGGGTAATCATAACCAGGAATTTGAAGATCAGACGTGGCGTTTCCATCGCTGCGGCGAGATCGGGCCGCGGCCCGAGGGACGCAAGGACGATAGTGGCGGCCAGAATAGTTGCAGCACCGGCGGCGGCCCGCCAAGTCGCGGAAAGCGAAATTGACCGCCTCCGGGTGTCCGCGGCCAATTCCCTGATCAGATTGTCAGTTTCCATCAGTTAATGCCCAAACCGCCGTTTGATTGCTGCAAGCCCTCGGTGAAATGCGACCCTGACCGCCGTTTCGGTGATCTTCATCTGGCTGGCGGTTTCGCTGATCGAGCGTCCTTCGACCGAGAGGGCGGTGACAACGGCGCGTTGTCCGGCACTGAGCGAAGCCAAGACGCGTGACATGTCATGTTCAGACACCGCTTCCGCTTCCTGCCCCGCCAAAGTCTCGGAGAATTCTTCGATCGGCACTTCCAGCCTGGAACCGCGTCGCCGGAGTGCGTCGATGAGCTTGTGGTGGGCTATCGCATAGAGCCACGGAGGAACGGCACTGTCTCGCTTCCAGGTGTGACGTTTCAGATGTATGGCCAGCAGTGCTTCCTGCACGATATCCTCCGGGTCGAGCGCTCCGTTGCCAATGGCACGTTTGGCGAAATTGCGGACGAGGCCTGCCGACCGCCGCAGGAACTCGGCATAAGCGCGTTCGTCGCCCTCAATGGCGGCATTCAGCAGAACCTCCAGATCGTTCCGCGCCCGCACCAAGCCCTGTTCCTCTCGCTAATACGTTTAGCGTCCAGACGATGTTACCTGCCGACGCTGTATTTTCAGCAACCGACAAACGGTTGGCGTTCACGAAGTCGTGTACCGGCATCAGTGTAACAAATGACCTCACCGGGCCGAATTCACCATTGCGCGTCCAGCATGAGATGCGTGACCAAACCATCCGGGAGAAGGAAATCATGTCAACTAAGTCAACTTTGAGCGCGGCTGTTGTGGCTAGCGCCGTTGCAACCGCTCTCGCTTTTTTCGCCAACGCAGCTCCGCTTTCGCAAGAACAGGTCAAGGCTGCGATGGACAAGGGTATGGAGAAATGTTTCGGCGTCGCCCTGAAAGGCCAGAACGATTGCGCGGCTGGACCCGGAACGACCTGTCAGGGAACCTCCACCATCGACTATCAGGGTAATGCCTGGAAATTTGTCGACGGCGGCAGTTGCGCCACCATGAAGCTGCCGGGCGACCGCATGGGTTCGCCCGAAGCATTGACCCGCGATATTCCCTCGTAAGCCAAGAACGATAGCGGTGCGGAAGGCGCAGGAGGAACCCGTGAACTTGGCATCGACATATTCCGAAGCTGACGGGCTTTCGACCTGCCGCTTTCCGCGCCACTCCGTGGCCGGTCTCAGCGGGACGAGCCTGAAGCCAGAACATCTCAGCGAGATTCTTGCTGACGGCCCGCAGGCGGGTTTCTTCGAGGTCCACGCCGAAAACTATATGGGTGCCGGTGGTGCCCCCCATGCAGCACTGACCCGTATACGTCGCGACTACTCCCTATCCCTCCATGGCGTGTGCATGTCGATTGGCGGTCCGCAGCCGCTCGACAAAGAGCACCTTGGGCGTTTCAAAAATCTGGTCGACCGCTACCAACCGGCGCTCGTGTCGGAGCATCTAGCCTGGTCAACCCATGGCAACGTTTTTTTCAACGATCTCCTGCCCCTGCCTTACACCAAGGGTACGCTTTCCCGGGTCGCGGAGCATATTGCCGAAGTGCAGGAGGCGATCGGTCGTCCGATCCTGCTCGAAAACCCATCGACCTACATTCTGTTTCGGGAATCGACCTTGAGTGAGACGGAGTTCATTCGCGAACTCGTTCATCGTACCGGCTGCGGCCTTCTGCTCGATGTCAACAACGTCTTCGTCTCCGCCACCAATCATGGCTATTCGGCACTTTCCTATCTGGCCGACTTTCCCCTTGAACATGTCGGTGAGATCCACTTGGCTGGTCACGCCGAGCAGGAGGATGACGAAGGCCGACTTCTGCTCATCGACAGCCATGACGGCCCGGTCGCGGATGCAGTCTGGAAGCTGTTTGAAATCGTCATTGATCGATGCGGGCCGATCCCGACCTTGATCGAGTGGGACAGCGCTATCCCGGAATGGCCAACACTCAAGGCAGAAGCCGCAGCAGCTCAAGCAATTCTCGATCGTCACGACCAATCAGGGACGAGCCGATGCACCAAGGCGTCGAATTGAACGACCATGCCGCAGCCGGCCTGAACTATGCCGAGCATTTTTCGGCCTCTTTGCTCCATCCCGGGAAGGAGCCACCTGCGTCGATTGCAAGCTCCGGCAACGGTAGGACGACGGTCATGTCCCGGAGCATGGTGTAGGAAC
>ENA-UOUJ01000901-UOUJ01000901.1-activated-sludge-metagenome-genome-assembly--contig:-NODE-901-length-17261-cov-10.176450_pt1 | contig 17261 bp, 16 predicted proteins | sample MGYA00249839_ERZ747224 | MGnify/ENA primary metagenome ERZ747224 (study PRJEB28782, sample SAMN03220277) | activated sludge metagenome | biome: wastewater; feature: sewage sludge; material...
TGCTCACGCGCCATATTGTACACAAGGTGGTGCAGAAGGAACGCGGCGGCAGCACGCTCGGCGCCATCCCCGTATGGTTCGATGACACTGTGCGCCGCCTCAACGAGGCCGGGCACGGCCGCTACTTGGGCCGCTTCAGCGGGGAGGACAAGATCCTCGGCATCCTCTCCACCGGCCACTATCAACTGTTTCCCTTCGCGCTGGGCACGCACTTCCCGGACGAAGCGCTCACCATCGTGAAGTGGGACCCGGAAACGCCCATCACAGCGGTGTATTGGGAAGGGGAGAAGCAGCAGTACAACGTGAAGCGCTTCCTGGCCGAGGCCGCACGCGATCCCGTGCTCTTCATCACCGACCACCCGGAGAGCAAACTGGCGCTGCACACCCTGGTGCCCGGCACCATGCTGCACGTGGCCTTCGACAAGCGCAGCAACGACCGTCCGGACGAGGAGGTCAACCTCACGGAGTTCATCGCCGTGAAAGGCATCAAGGCCATCGGCAACCGGCTTACGCCCTTCAAGGTGAAGGACCTGAAGCTTACCGGCGACGTGTTCACCGTGATGACGCCCGAGCTGGAGGAACAACAGCATATGCTGATCACGGAGGAGGAGATCGGCCACCTGCCGCCACCTGAAGCTGAAGGCCTGGAGCGTTCGCCCATGGAGGAGTTCCGCAAGAGCCACAAGGTGGAGAAACCGGCCAAGGAAGACCGCTCACCGGACGACCCGATCATCGGTTACAAGCCCGGCAAACAGATGGACCTGGGGCTGGAGTGACAAGGCGCTGCATAAGGAGCCTTGGCACAGCGAAGTAGGTGCAGGCATTTATCTTCGCAACCATGGATCCGGAACGCTTGGACCTGTCCAGTTTGTTGAATGCGGTTTTTGCGCTTGGAAGTGGCGTTCGCCACAGTGCCGGCGAACGACTTGGAGCGTGATGGCTGCATCCAACCCTTCGAATACACCTATGAGCTGTGCTGGAAAATGCTCCGACGTTAGTTGGTATTGATGGAAGCCGGGGATGCGGACCTGTTGGGCAGAAGGGAATTGTTCAGGGAAGCGGCCCGCAGGGGCTTGATCGATGACCCCGAAGGTTGGTTCACCTTCCAGCGGGCACGCAACCTCACCAGCCACAACTACGACACGGACAAGGCCGGGGAGACCTACCAGGTTGCCCTTTCGTTCGTGCCCCATGCCCGGAAATTGCTGGATGAATTGATCGACCGCCATGCTTGACCTGGAGCAACGGCATTTGGACATGCTACTTCCCATCTTGGGCAAGCATGTGCCCGGAGTTTCCGTATGGGCGTTCGGAAGCCGGGTGAAGGGCACTGCGCAAAAATTCAGCGACCTGGATATTGCCATTGATGCGGGCCGCCCACTGGGCATGGCCACCCTGGCCCTGCTGGAGCAGGACCTCTCGGACAGCGACCTGCCCATCAAGGTGGATGTAGTGGACCTCGCGGCCGTGTCTCCGGCTTTCAGGGCCTGGTGGAGGCGCGGTGCGTGCTGCTACGGGGGGCATAGGCGGCAACGGCTCCACGTAACCAGCCCGCATGTGGGGCATGGGCAGCGCGCAAATGCCCTTGACCGGTACTTGGAGCCGGGCATGGCTGCAGGTCCGGACGAATTGTTGATCGATGCCCGTGCCACACCGTGCATCCACCGCTACCCGATCTCTACCTTGCCATCCATTTATGCCGCATGGCCAAGAAGAAGGAATCCCCCGAAGAACCCATCGAAAAGCAGCTCTGGAAAACCGCTGACAAGCTGCGCAAGAACATCGATGCTGCCGAGTACAAGCACATCGTGCTCGGCCTCGTTTTCCTCAAGTACATCAGCGATGCCTTCGTGGAGCTGTACGACAGGCTGAAGGCCGAGGAAGCCGAAGGCGCCGACCCCGAGGACAAGGACGAGTACAAGGCCGAGAACGTCTTCTTCGTGCCGCCCGGCGCGCGGTGGAGCTTTCTGCAAAGCCACGCCAAGCAGCCCAGCATCGGTAAAACGGTGGATGAGGCCATGGATGCCATCGAGCGGGAGAACGACTCGCTGAAGGGCGTGCTGCCCAAGGTGTACGCCCGGCAGAACCTGGACCCCACCAGCCTCGGCGGCCTCATCGACCTCATCGGCAACATCGCCTTGGGCGATGCCAAGAGCCGCAGCGCCGACGTGCTGGGCCATGTGTTCGAGTACTTCCTGGGCGAGTTCGCGCTGGCGGAGGGCAAGAAGGGCGGCCAGTTCTACACCCCGCGCAGCGTGGTGGAACTGCTGGTGGCCATGCTGGAACCGTACAAGGGCCGCGTGTTCGACCCCTGTTGCGGCAGCGGCGGCATGTTCGTGCAAAGCGAGAAGTTCGTCACCGAGCACCAGGGCAAGGTCAACGACATCAGCATCTACGGGCAGGGTGCGATGGTTTGGGCGTGCCCCCGGCTCAAAAGCAGCCGGGGTCGGGTGCTCCGCTGTAGTTGCCTTGTCCCATCCCGCATCGCATCGGGCTGCGGGGCCTGCTCGTTCCTCGCAGTCTCCTCGCTCCGTGCGCTGCTGGGCCGGTCCTGCGGCAAGCTGCCGCTGCGCCCCCTCACGCAAGCACCCGCAAGTACATACGCGGCCGAAGCGCTGTTGCCACGCAACTATCGATCGCGGACCATGCGCTGCACGAAGGCTCGTCCCTGGCGATCGGTCATGCGGAATAGATACAGGCCATGGCCCAGCATGGAAACATCGAGGTGGGTCGGATCATGGAACAGCGCCACCCGCTTGCCCAAGGCATCGAATACTTCAATGCTCCTCACACTTCCCGGAGGGTTGATATGCACAACATCACGGAAGGGATTGGGGTAGAGGTGGATCGCTTCGTCAACTCCATCGGCCATTCCCACCGTGCCCTCACAATTGCCACTGGTAGCTCCGAAGCGGACAAGAAAGGCGTCGAGGTAGCCACCACTGATCGGATAACCGGCCACGAGCAGGGTGTCGAACAGGATGTCGCCCTGGATATGCGAACCTGTCAGGTATACATTGCCCAACACGTCGACCTCCAGGTCTTCAGGTATCATCCGGAAGGTCGTCCCTGCCTGGCGCGACCACAGGAAATTCCCTTGGCGATCAAGTTTCGCTATGTAGCCTTTGTACGCGTACTGCTCGAAACAGCCCGAACCGCAGTAATCCACGTTCGGCAGCAGGTCGCCAGCGATGGTCGTTGGCTCGATGTATCTGCCCGCGATGTACAGGCAGCCGTTGCCGTCCAGGTCGATGCCGCTCACACCGATCGCCCGGTTGTGGATGTCCTCGGAGGTCACCATCCACTGCGGCGCGCCCGCATCACTGTATCGAGCCACGAACATCAGGCTTCCCCGCAGCGAATCCGGACTGGTGGAATAGGGAATGGCAATGCTCGTGCTACCGAACGTGACCGTCCAGGTGCTGAAGAAATCCAGGCCCGCGTAAGTGCTTCCCACGATGATAGCGCCGCCATTGTCATCCGGGATCGTTTCGGAGATGCTGAGTATGGTCGAATAGCCGAGCGTCGTGTAACTGTTGAAGTCGACCCAGACCGGCTGCCCATCCGCGCCGATCCGTGCAGTGAAGCTTTCGCTGCCGAACACATTGATCCCTGTTGGAATGACCGAGTTGCCGATGATCAGATCCGGGCTGCCGGTAACGCCACTGACATAGAGATCGCCCTGGCTGTCGAGATTGAACCGTGAGATGGATTCCGTGGCCGTGCCTTGTATTCCGATCAGCCATTCTGGGTCGCCTGTTGGCGAAAAGCGTGCGATGAACCGGTCGCCCTGCACGGGTGAGGCCATGGAGGCCGTGAGCGAAAGGCTCCCCATGGTGATGGTTTCAGCAAAGAACTCCCCCGCAACGTACACGTTCCCAGCCGCATCGGTTTCCACCTGGTGGACCATGGCCCCAAGGCTGCTCGTAGTGGGATAAACGCCTTGGGTGGCAAGGATCTTCTGTGACCAGAGCACATTGCCCGCAGCATCCAGCTTCACCACATAACCCTTCCAGAACGCATTGCTCTCCGCGAGTGAATAACTGCCCAAGGCACCTTCCGTGGAAAGCACCGACATGCCTACGAGCATGTTCCCCTGGACATCCGTGGCCACGGACTCCATGATCTCCGCATACCCTCCCGTGGTGCGTTCGTGCCACACAAGGCCGCCGGACTGGTCGAACTTGGCGATGTAGGAATCGGAGTAGCGATAATTGCTGTTCGCATAGGACTGGCCCGGAGCTTCGGGGCTCTGCACGATGATGTTCCCCTGCAGGTTGAAGTCAAGGCCGGGCGTACTGCGTGTACGACCCACTTGGATCACGTTTCCATCAAGGTCCGTGGCAATGTCTGCTGCATAGTCGTCCAATCCGCCATAGTGGATCAGCGCCCAGTCCACACCGGGAGCTTGTGCATTCACCCCAATGGCACAGGAAAGACAGATCATCACGTGAAGTAAGGTTCTGAGCATGTCACATGCATGCAATGAGCACGCCGTATTCGTTCAGGAGAATGGGTCCAGGTGTAAAGATAGACCTGTTGCATGCCAGGGCACTCGGGGGCCTTACCAGCCGATCAGTTCCGCTGCCCGACCGGGCAATGCGCAATGCTGAACCGTTGCCTGGCAGCAACCGCCCCGTTACCACCGCGGCCACGTTGCCCAAGTGGTCGGTGAGTTCGTAGCGCTTCAAGGGTGCCTGCATGGGCTGCACGTAGGGCCATTGAGGTGTCGCGGCTTCGCCCATCAGTTCCATCTGCCGCGTGTAGCTGCCCAGCCGCTGGCTGCCGTACACGGGGCGTTCGGTCACCTTCAGGCTCGTGCCGTTGTTGGCGTATTTGTACATGGCCATCCCTTCGGTTCCGCTCAGGGCATGGCCTTGCGCATCACGAAGGTAATATTCGCGGTAACCGCCGTTGAGCGGATCGCCCACCGTCTTGGAGATCCGCTGGCCATCAGCCCCGTACGCAAACCATAGTCCGGGCTTGGTGCTGCCTGCTGTGCACGTGATGTGCTTCACCTTGCCGTTCACCGTCCATTCGATGTTGGCGATCTCCTCGCACTTATCCGCGATCAGGTTGCCAAGCTCGTCGTACTTGTAATTGTTCAAGGCGTTCATGTGGCCGTGATCTCGCGCATGAGATCCTCATGCATGCCCCGCCTGGGACTTGAGCGCAGGTCGGTCCCCCTATTCCTTCGCGAGCAGCTCAGCGATCATTCCCTGCAATTGCGGGGAGTGGACCGAACCGCTCTGTTGCCTCAGGATCTGTTCGTCCTCGGCCTGCTGGCGATCGTAACCCAGGAAGGCGGGGCAATTGCGCTGGATGGACAGGCGTAAAAAGCGCAGCTCCACGTTGTCCCGATCGATCGCTATGGCCTTATCGATGCGTTGCGTTCCGCGCCGGAAACTGCTGAGCTTGGTGATCGGGTTGAGCGCATGCTGGGCCCAGAGGGCTTCATATGCACCGAGGTAGCCGCTGGTGATGGGGTTGGGCGGAAGTTCTTCCAGGCGATCGATCATTGCGCGGCAACGCCCACGGTCGTGTGCGGCCAAGGGGTAGTTATGCCGGAGCAGTTCCAGGTCTGCGCGATCGGCCGGGCCGCTGAATGAAGAAAGCGTGATCAGCACGCCCAGCCCGAGCGCCAGCGGCATCCCGCGTTTCCGCCACGGTGCGGCCTCGAACAACCACACCGTGAGCAGGAACATCAGCAGGCCGTAGAACACATCCTCCACGGGCACGCTGCCCAGCCGCGGGCCCATGATGTGTACTGCGTTGTACCACACCACTGGTCGCTCCAGGCCGGTGCCGGTGAGGATGCCGTTGGTGATGAAGAAAGGAAGCAGCAGCACTCCATAAGTGAAGTAGGCGCGGCCAGCGGGGAGCAGCTGTGGTCGCAGCAAGAGCAGCACGAAGAACAAGGCGCACAACACGAAGGTGGGGCCCGTGTACATGCGCTCACGAAAGGTCCAAGCCATTCCCACGCTTAACAGCAGCAGGACCCACGTCACCGCGCGTGCTGCCCGCCCGGAAAGGCCGGGCACGTTCAGCACCTGGAAGCAATGGTAGGTGAACAGGCAGGCGTAAGGAATGCAGAAGAAGAAAAGCCATTCCTCCACGGGCAGGCCGAGCAGTTGCACGCCGATGAGGTGTTCATCGTTGAAACCCCAAACACCGCGCGCCGTGGCGAGGATGTCCCATGGGATGAAAAGCAGCATCATGCCGAGGATGGCCGGCCAGGCCCTCCCCCATTCGCGATGGAACCGGAGCCGTGGATGGAAGCTGAACAGGAAGGGAATGATGAACGCGCCGAGGTCCACCCAGAGGTAGGTCCACATCACGCGTTCGCCTTAAGGCCGTATTTGATCCGCCAAGCCTCCCGGAAATAATGCCAGGGCACCACCAGCATGCCGAAGCACTCCCCATCCTCTTTTCCGAGGTGCTTGTGGTGGACCTTGTGTGCGCGGCGCAGGGCCAGGAAGTACACCGAGCGGCTGTTGCGGAACCATTTGATCCGTTGGTGGATGAAGATCTCGTGGACCAGGAAATAGGCGATGCCATAGAGTAAAATGCCGAGGCCGATCCAAGTCCACGGCGCGGCCGGGCCCTTGAGCGCACCGGCCAGGAAAAAGCACATGGAGGGCACGGCGAATACCAGAAAGAAGGCATCGTTCCGCTCCAGCACGTGGTGGTGGTCGCGTTTGTGGTGGTCGCGGTGAAGCACCCACAGGAAGCCGTGCATCACATAGCGGTGCATGGCCCAGGCCACGAATTCCATGGCCACGAATACGGCCGCCACAATGCCGATGTTGAACCACCAGTTCATCTGTTCGGAAAAAGTTCCTGCAGGGCCCGTTGGCGGAAATCAAAGATCTGGTCCAACCGCTTGCGGACAAAAAGCCGCCAGGCCAATTCGCCCAGTGGGCCCAAGGGCATGCGGTATTCCACCTGATCAATCACCACCGTGCCGCCCGGCACGGCCTCAAAGCTGTGCGTATGGCGCCAAAGGGCGTAGGGGCCTTTCAGTTGCTCATCGGTGAACGTGTGCGGCGCCTCCACCCGCGTGATGGCCGTGACCCACCTGAGCGGCACACCGAACAAGGGACGCACCGTGTAGGTGATCCGTTGGCCTTCGCTGATGCCTTGCGCAGGATGCATGCTGCGGATATGGAAGCCCATGTCCGGGGGCGTGATCTTCCCCAGGTTGGCCGCGGCACTGAAGAAGGCCCAGGCTTCCTCCCGGGTGATGGGGAGGAATTGCCGACGTTGCAGCTGGTGCGTGCGGTGCAAGGGCCTGCTGCGGGTGATGATCGGTGCGTGGGTCAAGCCTTCCATTCGTCCAAGGTCGTTTTGTAGCGGGAGATGGTGCGCTTCACGGCCGCCGCATGGTCCACGATGGGCACCGGATAGTCGAAGGTGCCGTACTCCGGCACCCAACGATGCACGTAGCGCAGCTCCGGGTCGAACCGCTCCAGTTGCAAGGTGGGATTGAACACGCGGAACCATGGCGCCGCATCACAGCCGCTGCCGCTGGCCCACTGCCAGTTGCCGTTGTTGCTGCTCAGTTCGAAATCCAGCAAGTGCCGCGCGAACCAGGTTTCGCCGAGCTTCGGATCAATGAGCAGGTCCTTCACCAGAAAGCTGGCGGTGACCATGCGGGCCCGGTTGTGCATGAAGCCGGTTGCCGCCAGTTCGCGCATCCCGGCGTCCACGAAGGGGAATCCGGTGCGGCCTTGGCACCACGCCTCAAATCCAGTTGGATCGTCGCGCCAAGGAATATGGTCGTAGGCGGGCTTGAACGAACGGTCCACCACGTGCGGGTAGTGCCACAGCAATTGCATGAAGAATTCGCGCCAGGCCAATTCGTTCAGGAAGACTTCGCCCTGGCCCATGGCCTGTCTGGCCAAGGCGCGAACGCTCACGGTGCCGAAGCGCAGATGGACCCCCAGACGCGAAGTGCCTGCCATGCCCGGCAGGTTGCGCGTCTTTCCGTACTCCGCGATCAAGCGGTCCGGCACCTCCGGCGGCGGCTCGCGCAGGTCGGTGGCCTCAAACCCGATCTCCGCCAGCGGCGGAAAGGAAGACGGATCATGGACGGCCAAGCGGTCCAACTGCGCTTCCGAGGGAAAATGCTGCAGCGCTTGCTCGTCCAGGAGTGAACGCCACTTGCGTCCGTACGGAGTGAACACGGTGTACGGCGTACCGTCCGCCTTCAGCACTTCGTCGCGCTCGAACACGCTGATGTCCTTGAAGGTCCTGAAGATCACTCCATGCTGCTCAAGCATTTCGCGAACGGCTTTGTCCCGTTCCAAGGCATAAGGCTCATGGTCGTGCACCGCGGTCACCGCGTCCACCGCGTATTGCTGCAGCAATTGCCGCCACACATCCAAGGGTTTGCCGTGCTTCACAAGGAGGGTGCTTCCGCGTTCCTCCAGGCGCCGTTTGATCCGCTGCAATGCCCGATGGATGAAGTCCACGCGGCGGTCGTTGCGTTGCTCCAACCGGTCCAAGATATCGGTATCGAAGATGAACAGTGACAACACGTTGCCGTGATCGGCCAAGGCACGGAACAGCGCATGGTTGTCCTCCAGCCGCAGGTCGCGGCGGAACCAATGGACATTGATGCGCGGCTTGTCCATCATGGCTGCGGCACCTTGAGCAAACGGCGCACCGCAGGCCAGATGATGCGCAGCCAAGGAGTGAAATCCTCCGGACGTTCCTGCAGCTCGCGCTCCAATGCATCGGGCTCCGCCCAGCGGAGATCGGCCACCTCATCCGGCGACGGGCGGAACGGGCCCGCAGAGGTGCCGAAGAGCACATGGTCCACTTCATGCTCCACCAGCCCGTTGCCCACCTCTGCCTTGTAGGTGAACACAAAGCGCTTGTCCAGTTCGCAGTCCGCGCCCAGCTCCTCCCGCAAACGCCGATGGGCCGCGGCCTGCACGGCCTCGCCCGGTCGCACATGGCTGCAGCAGGCATTGCTCCACAAGCCCGGGGTGTGGTACTTTCCATGGGCGCGCTGTTGGAGAAGTGTGCGTCCTTGGGGATCGAAGAGGAATATGCTGAACGCCCGGTGCAGCATGCCCGCGCGATGGGCCTGCATTTTCTCCATGCTCCCGATCTCGCGGTCCTGCTCGTCCACGAGCACCACGCGTTCCCCGATAAAATTTCCCATGTCGTTCAGATCCATCCGATGCGGTATTTGATGCAGCAGGTGGCGAAGAGGCGTACCTTCTCGGGATTGCCCAAGCGGATGCGTTCCTGCATGACCCGCGCCGCGGAGAGGCCTTGGATGCGTTTGAACAAATTGAGGTAGTACACGTAGCTGATGTACACGCCCAGTCGCGCCGTGCGCGGCAACGCCCGGATGCCGACGAGCGCGGCCTTGAAATCATTCTCCATTTCGTTCTCCACGTTGCGCTTCATGCCTTCATCAAAACGCTCCGCCACCACCTCCGGGAAATAGTTGCGCCCCAACGATCCCAGGTCGTCCTGGATGTCGCGCAGGAAATTCACTTTCTGGAAGGCCGCGCCCAGCCGCACGGCCGCCGGCTTCAATCGCTGGTAGTCCGCCTCATTCCCTTCGCAGAACACCCGCAGGCACATCAGTCCGACCACCTCCGCGGAACCCATGACGTAGGTAGTGAACGAAACTTGGTCATGATCCTTGCGCTGCAAGTCCATCGCCATGCTGTCCAGGAAGGGATCGATCAGTTCCCGGCCGATGCCGTAGGTGTTCACGCACTGTTGGAAACTGTGCAGGATCGGGTTCAGGCTGATGCCCTCGGCGATGGCGCGGTAGGTGTCCTCGCGGAAACGGGCCAGCAGCGCCGCCTTGTCCTTTCCGTGGAAGGTGTCCACGATCTCGTCCGCAAAGCGCACGAAGCCGTAGATGGCTTTGATCGGACCGCGCAGCCGGGGATGGAGCGCCCGGACGCCGATGGAGAAGGACGTGCTGTAGCGGCGCACCACGGTGCTGCTCGCCTCCGCACATACGGAATCGTACAAGGCCAATGTGTTCATCGGGATGTGATCTCTCGGTTGATGAGGTCGGCGGCCACCTGGCCACTGATCAGTGCGGGGGGAAGTCCGGGTCCAGGCACGCTGAGCTGGCCGGCGAAATACAAGCCCTTCACCCGGCGGCTTTTGATGCGTGGCCGCAGCGGCCCGGTCTGTGCGAGCGTACTGGCCAGTCCGTAGGCGTTGCCACGGAAAGCGTGATGGTCCTGCTCCAGGTCACGCACGCAATAGCTCCGTTTAACGCGCAAATGGCGGCGGATATCGATGCCGGTATAGCGCAAGAGGCGCTCGGCTACCAGATCGAAGTACCGCTCGCGGGTAGCATCATCATCCACGGCACCGCTGGCGATCGGGATCAACACCACCAGGTTCTCACATCCAGCGGGTGCGGTGGAAGGATCGGTGACGCTCGTGCAGCTCAGGTAGAACAAGGGTTTGCGCGGCCATCGGCGATGCGTATAGATATCCTCGCCATGCGCATCCAGGTCTTCATCGAAGAAAAGCATGTGGTGATCAGCGCTTGGCAGTCGGGTGTCCAATCCGACATAGAAGAGCAAGGTGCTCGGGGCCATGGTGCGCTTTTCCCAGAAGGCCGGGCTGTAGCCGCGCTGTCCATCGCCGAGCAGGTCCTGTTCCACATGGTGGTAATCGGCGCTGGCAAGCACCGCATCCGCACCATGCACGCCCTTCGACGTGCGGAGCCCTTTGGCACGGCCTTCCTGCACGACGATCCGCTCCACTTCTTCACCCAAATGGAAGACCACGCCTTGTTCCTCCGCCAACCGTTGCATGGCCTGCATCACACGGCCCATGCCGCCCATGGGATACCAGGTGCCGAGGTCGATGTCGGCATGGTTCATCAGGCTGTACAGCGCCGGTGTATGCTGGGGCATGGCGCCCAGGAAGAGTACCGGAAACTCCATCACGCGCCGGATGCGCGGGCTGCGGAAATGGCCGCGGACATGTCGCCGCAGCGAAGACAGGACCGACGTGCGCAGCAACCCGGCCAAAACGTTCGGCTCCATGTATTCCCCCCACGATAGCGAGGGCTTGTATACCATGTGCTGCATGCCCACGCGGTATTTCAGCGCGGCCTCGTCCAGAAAGGCGTCCAATCGCCTTGCCGCGCCGCTTTCCTCGCGCTCGAACAAGGCCTTGACAGCTGCACGGCCCGCTGGCATGGGCCAACGGTCATCTTTGTTGAACACCACTGTATAAGAGGGGTCCAGGCGCTTGAGTGAGTAGAACCGGCCAGCCGAGGTGCCGAAGCGGGCGAAGAAGCGCTCGAAGACGTCCGGCATCCAGTAGAAGCTGGGGCCCATGTCGAAGGTGAAGCCGTCCTGCCGCCAGGTGCGCGCCCTTCCGCCCACCTCTTCGTGCCGGTCGAACACGCTGACGCGATACCCGTGTTGGGCCAGCACGGAAGCTGCGGCCAGGCCGGAGATGCCAGCGCCGATGACCGCCACCGAACGGGATCGCTTCGCTTCCATTTGTTCGACAAACATACGCTTTTGTTGAACTTCCATATCGCGACGTTGAACATGTGGAGATATCGACCTGCTGTTCATCGACGGAACGGTGGAGCCTCGAACCCTCTTCATTTAGTACTTATAGGCACTTTTCGACCGGATCGGAAATCGTTTGTACAATGGGCCGAAATTAGTTCTGTTCATTTTTTTTCCGCATTTCTTTGAACATTCCGATTGTTTTGAATGTACGTTTGCCAAACCAAAAACCCAGAACGATGAAACTCAGCACTCCTCTCTTCCTCGCAGCGGTATGCTGCTTTCCTGCCGGAGCATGGGCCGGCGGTGGTTCTACCGCCCAGGTACAGATCATCCACAACTGCGCGGATCTCGCCGCCGCATCGGTGGATGTCTATGTGAACGGCGACCTCCTGCTCGACGATTTCGCGTTCCGCACGGCCACCCCGTTCGTGGAGGTGCCTGCCGGTGTGGCCTTGGATGTGGCGATCGCCCCTGGAACCAGCAGCAGCGCTGCAGATGCCATCTTCCAGCAGAGCTTCACGCTGGCTTCGGGCGGATCCTACCTCATCGTGGCCTCCGGCACCGTGAGTCCGTCGGGGTATGCTCCGGAAACGCCATTCTCGCTTGCGGTCCATGACATGGCGGAACAAAGCGCCTCCGCAGGCAATACCGATGTGCTCGTCTATCATGGCGCCACCGACGCACCCACCGTGGACGTTTACGAAAGCGGGGTGTTGAACGCCACTGCCGTGGACAACATCAGCTATGGCGAATTCGCCGGATACCTCGCATTGCCCACCGCCGACTATACACTCCAGGTGCGTGATGCTGCGAACAGCACCATAGTAGCGGCCTACTCTGCTCCCTTGTCCACCCTGGGCCTGGACGGCGCAGCGATCACCGTGCTGGCCAGTGGATTCCTCGACCCGTCAATGAACAGCAACGGTCCGGCCTTCGGACTTTATGTGGCGCTGCCCGCCGGTGGTCCGCTGGTGCCGCTTCCTTCGGTGGCCATTCCCACGGCCCGCGTGCAGGTGGTACACAACTGCGCCGACCTGGCCGCCGCGACCGTGGACGTGTGGTTGAACAACACCTTGCTGCTGGATGACTTCGCTTTCCGCACCGCCAGCCCCTTCGTGGACGTGCAGGCCGGTGTGCCCTTCGTGGTAAGCATTGCAGCGCCCACCAGCAGTGACACGACCGGGGCGATCGCACACTACACCTACTCATTGGATGACGGTGGTAGTTACCTCTTGGTGGCCAATGGCATCGTCAGCTCCAGTGGCTACTCTCCTGTGAAGCCCTTCGACCTCTACGCGACCGATGGCGCACGCGAGGCGGCCACGGATCCTATGCAGACCGACGTGCTCGTCTTCCATGGGGCCACGGACGCGCCTACCGTGGACGTGGCGGAGACGGCCGTGCTTGGTGGAGCCACCTTGGTGGATGATCTTCCGTATGGTGAATTTGCAGGCTATCTGGAAGTGCCCACGGCCAACTACACCCTGGAGGTGCGCACGGCGGACGGGCAGCCCGTGGCCTCCTTTGCCGCTCCACTGGCCGATCTCGGGCTGGAAGGCCAGGCCATCACGGTGTTCGCCAGCGGCTTCCTCGATCCCTCGATGAACAGCAACGGACCGGCTTTCGGGCTGTGGGCCTCGCTGGCCACCGGAGGGCCCCTCGTGCCGTTGTCAAACACCACAGGGATCAGCGAATCCGATCTGAGCGCGGCTTCCGTCCAGCTCTTCCCCAATCCGGCCACCGACCGGGTACACCTGCAATTGACCGGTGCGCAGGACCTGCCCGTGCTGCTACGCATCGCGGATGCCACCGGCCGCATCGTGATGGACCTCGGTGAAAACCAGCTCCAGCAGGGACATTTGGCCTCCCCCATCGACGTGCAGCGGTTAAGCCCGGGGCTCTACCGGCTTCTGGTGCGGCAGGGCGATGCATCAACTTCGCTTCCTTTGCAGGTGGTACGGTGAAGACCCACGAACAGCCGTAAAGGTGAAGAGGCGGTCAAGGACCGCCTCTTCACCATTGGCCAACCCATGAAGACCAAACGCCCCGCCTTCTACAGCGACCGGTTCAGCATCAAGGACCTCGAACTGTTCTCCGGGATCAAGGCGCACACCATCCGCGCGTGGGAGCGGCGCTTCGGGCTGTTGGCGCCGGAGCGCTCGGACACGAACATCCGCTCCTACTCCATCGAGGACCTGAAGACGCTGCTTAACACGACCCTGCTGCTGAAAGGCGGGCGCTCCATTTCAGAGGTGGCGGCCATGACCCCGAAGCAGCGTGAACAGCACATCCTGTCCAGCGCGGACCGGGTGGACCTGGGGCAGAGTGAAGCGCTGAACACCTTGAAGATGGCCACCCTGGCCTATGACGAGGCCCTGTTCGAACAGACATCACGCAACTACCGCGTGGACCATGGATTCGAGGCGTTGATCGAGCACCTCTATCTGCCTTTATTGCAATTGCTGGGGCTGTTCTGGCAAAGCAGCGCCATTTGCCCGGCGCAGGAACATTTCGCCAGCAGCCTGGTGCGCCAAAAGCTGATCGGCGCGTTGGACGCCTTGCCGCTAGGGAACGACAGACATAGGCCCATCGCGTTGCTCTTCCTTCCGGAGAACGAGATCCACGACCTGGGCTTGCTCTACCTGCACTATCGTTTGCGGCGCGGCAACATGCGCACCATCTACCTGGGTGAGAGCGTGCCCTTGTCGGACCTGGGCCAACTGGCCGCTTCCCTGGGCGAACCTACGGTGGCCTGCTGCCTTTGCACGGTGCAGCCGATGCCTGGCACCGAACGGACCTTTCTGGAACGCTTGTCCAAGGTCCTGGCGCACGGCCGGTCCCGCATCCATTGCTGCGGGGCCGCGTTGCTGGACCTGAACGTAGAGGATATCCCCGCCCCGGTGCGGGTGCATGCCTCCATTGGACCGATGATCGCCGCAGTGCTCGCAGAAAAGCACTGAGGCCCTGCCTTATGGCTCCCGCTTGCGGTGCTTCGGCTTGCGCTTATACGTCTTTGTGCTCGGCTCCACTTTTTCGCGGAAAGGTCCGTCCAGGGCGCCTTGGTCCTTCTGTTCCTTCCGGACAGCCGCGCGCTAGATCCGGTGTAACTCTTCCTTGCCGATGCGTTTGTTCGCCATGCCGCGCTGATCAGCCTTTCGTCCGGCCATTCGTCAAAATTACGCGGTCATGTCCAGTGATTGCTTGCTCTCCCGTCTACATTCGCCGTCCAAACCATTGAGCGAAATGAAACGGCTGGCGAAGATCCTGGGCGTGCTATTGATCGTGTTGATCTTGGTCATCGGTGGGGCCATCATGTACATCACCAAAGCACTGCCGGACATCCCGGTGCAGAAAGATCTGAAAGTGGAGCTCACCCCGCAGCGCGTGGAACGCGGCAAGTACTTGGCGAACCACGTCACGGTCTGCATGGACTGCCACAGCACCCGCAATTGGAACAAATTTTCAGCTCCGTTGGAGCCCGGAACGCTCGGCAAAGGCGGGGAGGTCTTCGACCGGAACATGAACTTCCCGGGCCGGTTCGTTTCGAAGAACATCACGCCTTTCAACCTCAAACACTGGAGCGACGGGGAGATCTACCGCGCGATCACCAGCGGTGTGAGCCGCGACGGTCATCCTTTCTTCCCCGTGATGCCCTATCCGTACTACAACAAGTTGGCGACGGAGGATGTATACAGCATCATCGCCTACCTGCGCACGCTTCCCGCCATCGCCAGTGAGCCGCCGCATCGCGGCAGAACTGTACAAGGAGATCATCGCCTTGCGTCCGGATTGGCATGACAACGACCTGAGCAAAGGGAAGATCAAGGTGGTGATGACGGCCGCCTCGTCGGACGGTCCGGCCATGGCCAAGCACCACAGCACCAAGGAGCAGCGCCGCGCCCTGGCCGAACGCATGAAGGACCCGGACGACCCACTGAAACTGGTGATCGTGCGCGACATGTGGCTCACGGGATTCGATGCGCCCAGCATGCACACGTTGTACATCGACAAGCCCATGAAGGGCCACAACCTGATGCAGGCCATCGCCCGTGTGAACCGCGTGTTCCAGGACAAGCCCGGCGGCCTGGTGGTGGACTACCTCGGTATCGCAACCGACCTGAAGAAGGCGCTCTCGTTCTACTCCGATGCGGGCGGTAAGGGCGACCCAACGATCGCGCAAGAACAAGCCGTGGCACTGATGCTGGAGAAGTTGGAGGTGGTGGCGAACATGTACAGCGGCTTCCCCTACGAGGAATACTTCCGAGCGGACACGGCGACGAAGCTCTCGATGATCCTCGGCGCCGAAGAGCACATCCTGGGTCTGGAGGACGGCAAGCGCCGTTACATCAACGAGGTCACTGCACTGTCCAAGTCCTTCGCCATCGCCATCCCGCACGACCAGGCGATGGATGTGAAGGACGAGGTCGGCTTCTTCCAAGCCGTGAAAGCCCGCCTCGTGAAGTTCGACAGCACCGGCAGCGGTCGCACCGATGAGGAATTGGAGACCACCATCCGGCAGGTCATCGATCAAGCGCTCGTGAGCGAGAAGGTCATTGACGTCTACGACGCGGCAGGCATCAAGAAGCCGGACATCTCCGTGCTCAGCGATGAGTTCCTTCTGGAGCTGAAAGGCATGGCGCACAAGAACGTGGCCATCGAGGTGCTAAAGAAGCTGCTGAACGACGAGATCAAGGCCCGCGCCCGCACCAACATTGTGCAGAGCCGATCACTGATGGACATGCTGGAGGACAGCATCAAGCGCTACCACAACAAGATCCTTACCGCCGCCGAAGTGATCGAGGAGCTGATCAAGGTGAGCAAGGAGATCACCGCCGGCGACAAGCAGGCCGCCGATATGGGTCTCAGCGAATACGAGTACGCCTTCTACACCGCCGTGGCGAACAATGACAGCGCCAAGGAGCTGATGCAACAGGAGAAGCTCCGCGAACTGGCCGTGGTCCTCACCGAGCGCGTGCGCCAGAACGCCAGTATCGACTGGACGATCAAGGAGAGCGTGAAGGCGAAGCTGAAGGTGATCGTGAAGCGGACACTGCGGCACTTCAGCTATCCTCCCGATATGCAGAAGCTGGCCACGGAGCTGGTGCTGCGGCAGGCGGAGATGCTGGCGGGGGAGATCACGGGGGCATAGTGCCGCAACCCCTACACCGCGCACAGCACAGGCACGCCCAGCTCGTTGGTGAGCAGTTCCTGCTTTTCCTTGTCAGCGATCTTCTTGTGCTCGCCGCTGGCTTGTGCCATGATGGCGATGCAATCCACGTTGTTGTTGCGCGCGTAGCGGATGGTGCGCAACACGAAGCCCTCGTAGAACTTCTCCACCGGCTCATTCACCTCCTTGTAGGGAATGCCTTCCTTCTTCAGGCGCTGCAGCATCTGCTGCTTGTTTAGCAGGAGCTGGTTGCTGGTGGATTGCCCCTCCACCAGCTGCTGGTAGACCTCCACTTCGGAGCCGCAAGATCTGGCCAAGGTGCAAACCGTGGTCAGCAGGGGCGAAATGTCGTCATGTGCGGCCACGGGCATCAAGATCTTCTTCATCCGCACCTGGCGGGGCGAATAGGCTTGCACCACCAACGAAGGAGCGGCCACGGAGCGTACCAACCGGAGCATGTCGGAGCCCAGGATCTCCTGCCGCAGGCTGCGCACACCATGGGTGCCCATCACCACCAAGCTGTGGCCCTTGGCGGATTCGGCGGCGATCTCCTTCATGAAGGGACCTGC
>ENA-UOUJ01000902-UOUJ01000902.1-activated-sludge-metagenome-genome-assembly--contig:-NODE-902-length-17243-cov-3.743775_pt1 | contig 17243 bp, 18 predicted proteins | sample MGYA00249839_ERZ747224 | MGnify/ENA primary metagenome ERZ747224 (study PRJEB28782, sample SAMN03220277) | activated sludge metagenome | biome: wastewater; feature: sewage sludge; material...
GGCTCGAACCCCGCAGGCATGGAAACCCGATTTACCGATGCAGGCGACCATGTAATTCTCAACGGTGCTAAAATGTGGATTTCCAACGCCCCCTTTGCGCAAATAGCTGTGGTATGGGCAAAAGATGAAAACGGGGAAATTCGTGGACTAATCGTAGAGCGGGGAATGGAGGGATTTTCTACACCCGAAACCCACGGCAAGTGGTCGCTGCGGGCATCTGCCACCGGCGAGCTGGTGTTCGACAATGTAAAAGTTCCCAAAGAAAATTTATTTCCAGAAGTGAAAGGTCTTAAAGGACCCTTGAGCTGCCTATCGAGCGCGCGCTACGGCATTGCGTGGGGGGCACTGGGCTGCGCTATGGATTGCTACGACACTGCGCTGCGCTATGCAAAACAACGTATTCAGTTCGACCGACCGATTGCGGGCTTTCAGCTACAGCAAAAAAAACTGGCTGAAATGATAACCGAAATTACCAAAGGACAGTTGCTGGTGTGGAGACTTGGGGTGCTGCGCGACCAGGACAGGGCTACCCCTGCGCAAATTTCTATGGCGAAGCGAAACAGTTGTGAAATAGCATTGAACATTGCCCGCGAAGCGCGTCAAATACTGGGTGGCATGGGCATTACCGGAGAATTTTCCATTATGCGCCACATGATGAACCTCGAATCGGTAATTACTTATGAGGGAACGCACGATGTGCATCTGCTAATTACCGGAATGGATGTGACCGGGTTGAATGCTTTTAAATAGAAAGAGATAGTTTTATACAAAACACAAAAGCCGCATCAATTGCGGCTTTTGTGTTAAGATGATTTATGCGGCATTCCAGGTTTGTGCGCCTTTAGGTATAATGAAAGGTTCATCCGAAAAAAATCCTTTCAACGAAAGATCTTCATCAATTTCTTCCCAATGTATGCGTTGCCCGGCGCGCTCTAAGGTATAACGCAGTCGCTGCGCATCTGAGGCATTGTAAAGATTGGGAAACCATCCCAAAGGCAAGCCCGCTTCCCGACCATCATTGAGTTTCACGAAGATCATCTCCCTGTCGAACCACACTTTAATGATGCTTGCTTCCATATTCTAATTATTTGAACCAAAGTATTCTAAACATTTGCTTTCTATCAATCGCTTGTGTTGTTTCACAATCTCCTCTGCTTTCCGCACATCCGGTTCCTTCATGCCTTTATTCCATATAAGCTTTACAGGGTTTATCTCAAACTTACATTCGCTGTCTGCATTTTCTATATGCACGTGAATTGGCAGATGTTCAAGGCTGAAAAAAAATAATCGAAAACCCTGAAAGCGAAGAATAGTAGGCATATTTATAAAGATACCAAGCTTTAACCTTTAATCAATTACGAGTTTCCTTCACTTTGCATCCTTTCTCTTTCAACTTACATCTTATCGCCATCGAATTGCAACCTATCGCTATCAAATCACATCCTACTACTTGCATTTTACACCTTTCACGGCGTTTACGACAAACATTCTACCAATTTGTACCGTTTAGCTATCCAAAACATTGCGTTTAGCATTTAAAATGCAAGCTAAAAAGTCAGGTCGAAAAAACATATGAATCGAATAGTTTAATATGACTATATGTTCGTGCCCGTCTCTCTTTTTTTCTTCAACCATTCCTCCATTCGTTCTTTTTCATTCACAGCTACCGAAAGTTCAATTTTCCACTTATCGTGCTTATCGAGGCGGAGGATATACTGATAATCGCAGTTGTAAATTGGTTGGTTTTCCTTGTCGAAATACTGCCAGTTTACCTTCACTTTACAAATTTTTTCCGTCCACATACGCTTGCTCCACACTTGCGGACGGGCGTGGGCTACGCCAAATTGTTTGTAGAAAGTAGTGCCTTGCACAAAAAGTCCTTCAAGTTTGTTGGCTTCTTGAAAAATATTGGAGGCATCGTCGGAGAGAAAAGTGCAGGGCAGGGCGTATTGCATCGCCATCATTTTGGCATCATAGTTTTCGAGCGCGTGCGCATAAGCTTCGAAAAAATCGTTTATCTTATAAAATACGGTGGTGCTCATTTTTGGTTTGTTGCTTGTGGGCAAAGCTATCGCAAAGCATCATTTTAATATCAGTTTCTGAAATTTTTTTAGCTCTTCAATTTCTTTTGTAGAAAGGGTTTCGTGGTTTTCAATTTTAGAATGAAAGAATAAAACGCGCTTGTGCTGTGGGTATTTTTGTAAAATGGATTGAATGATGTGCACTGCTTCGGTGTTTTCCTCTGGTTCCGGTGCTATTTCTGGTAGTTCCGATTTAAAACGGTTGGGTAGTTTTTTAATCATTGCCTCGAGGGTTGCCAATCTTCCGGCATTCATATCGGGCACTTGTGCGGCTTTGATGTGTAGCGCCTGTAGTTGTTTTTTGGTAAGGAAACCGCGCTGTTGGTATTGCTGGTAAAGGCTTATGAGCAAGCCATGCACAGGAAACGCCATGAGACAATCTTCGATTATTTCGATTATCACATCTATCTGTGGCTTTCTGGGTTGCATAGGTGCAAAAGTAATGGCTGACGGGGTATGCCCTTGTTTTTGTCGCGTTAATACAGCTAAGTTTTAGGTAGGGAAATTTATGTTTGCGTAATAAAAAGTATCAGCTATGCAAAAAATTACACCATTTCTGTGGTTTGAAAATCAGGCTGAAGAGGCAACTGATTTTTACGTTTCTATTTTTAAAGATGCGAAGAAGGGAATAAGCGCTAAAGGTGCCGAGGGACGAATAATGACACAGACTTTCTCACTTTTCGGGCAGGAGTTTATTGCTCTAAATGGTGGACCTATGTTTAAGTTCAACGAATCTATTTCCTTTGTTGTAAGCTGTGAAAATCAGCAGGAGATAGACTTTTACTGGAAAAAACTGAGTGAAGATGGGGGAGAAGAATCTATGTGTGGATGGGTGAAAGATAGATTTGGATTGTGGTGGCAAGTGGTGCCTGCAATCTTGTCTCAGCTCTTTACCGGCGAGCCACAAAAAGCCCAACGTGCTATGCAGGCAATGATGGGAATGAAAAAATTTGACATTGCCTTGCTTCAAAAAGCATACGACGGAGAAGTATAGCTAAGGACTTAGGCGCTCTGCATTTTTCAAAGTATAAATAGCATTTGCTTGATTGGTGCAGGTAAGTGTGAGGTCGTTGATGCAAACATGTGGCGGCAGGGTAGCGCAGTAATACACTACATTGGCAATGTCTTCAGCCATTAGCGGTTGCAGATCTTCATAAACTTTTTTGGCTCTTATATTGTCTCCTTTAAAACGCACAATGGAAAATTCGGTTTCCGCCATTCCTGGGTTGATAGCTGTAACCTTAATGCTGTAAGGTAAAAGATCAATGCGCATAGATTGGTTGAGTGCATCTACTGCAAACTTTGTTGCGCAATAAACGTTGCCATTTTTATAGGCAGTTTTCCCCGCTGTAGAACCAATATTGAAAATGTGAGGGCTTGGAGATTTTTTAAGAAGTGGTAATATTTGTTTTGTTACGTACAACAATCCTTTGATGTTGGTGTCAATCATTAGATCCCAGTCGTCGGTATCGCCTTCATCTATGGGTGCAAGTCCGCTGGCAAGTCCTGCATTGTTTACAAGAATATCTACGGCGCTATTTAAGTTTTCGATTGCTGTTTTTACTGCGCCTTTTTCTCGAATATCAAATTTCAAGGAGGTTACATTTACCTTATAACTTGCTTCGAGTATTTGCTTCAATTCATTGAGGCGATCTTCTCTTCTTCCTGTTATTATTACATTATAGCCATTGCTTGCAAATATTGTTGCAATAGCTTTTCCAAAACCAGAAGTGGCACCGGTAATCATAATTGTTTTGTTCATCGCAAAAAATATTGGCAGTAAAAGTACACTGCGGTTTATATAAGGAGTTCTGCTTCACCACTTTCTTTTGCACGGTCTCGCGCCGATCTTGCGAGCAAAATGCTAAGGTTGAGTTCATAGCCCAGCAAAATAGCCATAGTATTGAGCCACATCCAAACCATAAATGCAATAAGGGTTCCGATGGGGCCATACACCTGATTGTAGTGAATGAAATTGTTGACGAGAAAAAAGAAAACAGTGGTGGTTATAGCGTTGGTAATTGTGGCAAAAACAGAGCCTGCTGATATAAACTGAAAGCGGTTGGTGAGGGAAGGTCCGTAAGTGTAAATGATGGAAATAGAACAGAAGATGATAGCAAGCACTATGAATAAACTGAGCAGCTTCACGGCAATAATACTTTCGAAAAGGGCCAACAAGAATTTATTTACTGCACTTGTTTGAATGATCAGTACACCGAGTGAAATTAGCGCCACGCACATCAGCATAATTGTAAGTTTTATGGCTGTCCATCTTCTCCTTAGTTTGGTGCGTTTCACATACACCGGCAGCGTGCGGTCGAAGCTGCGCATCAAACCCATCATCCCATTGGAAGAGAAAAACAGTGCGAGTATGATACCAAATGAAAGTAAGTCGCGACGCTCGTTGCTCAAAAAATCGTTGATAACGTTAATCAGGCTGGTACGAACAGGTGTTTGAGGCATCACCTGCATAATGGTTTTGTTGATCGTTTCCTGCACGTCGCCAAGCGGCAGGTAAGGAACTAATGAAAAAAGGAAAAGTAGGGTAGGAGGGATTGCCATTAAGAAGTTGTAGGTAACAGCGGCGCTTCGTTCACTCAACCGGTTGTTATTGATTTCCTTAAAAAAGAGCACGCTTACTTCATACAACGACAAGCCTTTAAATCCTGCCGGATAGGTACGTTTTGCAAAAGCCGCCAGTAAACGTATGGGAGTCCATCTGGCGAAAGCCGTTTCAAACCTCGTCATTCAGACGGCAAACTAAAGATTATTCAGTATAAACTCGGTCATTCTTTTATACAAATGAAACCTTGTTGCCCCCCCAGAAATGCCGTGTGCTTTATTTGGATAAAACTCACTGTCAAATTCTTTGTTTGCTTTTATCAACGCATCTACCAGCGACACCTGATTTTGAAAATGAACATTGTCGTCGCTTGTGCCGTGTATCAGCAAAAACTTTCCTTTAAGTATCTTCGCCATTTTCTCAGGCGCATTGTCATCATAGCCTTTTGGATTTTCAGCAGGTGTTCGCATGTAGCGCTCCGTATAAATATTGTCGTAAAACCGCCAGTTTGTTACAGGCGCTACTGCAATTGCAGATTTGAAAACATCGTGACCTTTAAAAATGCAGATGCTACTCATAAATCCGCCATAGCTCCATCCCCAAATACCAATTCGATTTTTGTCAACATACTGCAAAGATCCGAGGTGTTTTGCCACAGCTATCTGGTCGTTGCTCTCCAAATTTCCGAGTGTGAGATAAGTTTTCTTTTTGAAGCGCTCACCACGAAAACCAGTTCCAGTTCCGTCTGCACAAACAATTATGTAACCTTTTTGCGCCAGCATCTGATGCCAGAAAAAATCTGCAACCGGAAAACGATCAGCTACATTTTGCGAACCTGGCCCGCTGTATTGAAACATCAAAACCGGGTATTTTTTTGAACTATCGAAATTTGGTGGCATAATCACCCACGCATTTAGCAAGGCACTATCGCCGGGAAATTGTTTGAATTGAATATCACCCAGATCATATTCCTTCATTTTGTTCGCAAGGTCTTTGTTGTCTTCCAGTGTGCGAACAATTTTTCCATTTATATCGCGCATATAAAATGCAGGCGGTGTGTTTAAACGTGAATGTTTATCGAGAAAATACTTGTAACCATTAATTGGTGTAATAGCGTGGGTGCCTGGCTCTGTCGTCAATACTTTTTTATTCTTGCCATCCCAGTTTACAGAGTAGAGTTTCCTTTCCAACGGCGATGTTTCTGCGGCTGTGTAGTACAGTGTTTTTTTGGCTTCATCAATTCCTGTGAGTTGGTCTATATCATAGTTGCCACTGGTAAGTTTAGTGAGTTTTTGCTTCTTCCAATTCCAGCGATAAAAATGGTTGTAACCACTCATTTCACTATTGAAAATAAAGCTTTCATTATCTGGCAGAAATTGAATGTTGTCATTGATCTCGATGTAATAAGGATTCTCTTCTTTGTAAATAACATTTGTGGTTCCGTCTGCGGCATTGGCAAGTAGTAATTCCAGTTTATTCTGGTGCCGGTTCATCCTGAAAATGCAAAGGCTATTTGGGTCTTTTGTCCATTTTATACGGGGTATGTATTGATCCGTTTCGCTACCAATATTTGCATTGGTCACTTGCTTTTTGGCTACATCATAGATCTTTATCTGAACAATTGAATTGGACTCACCCGCTTTAGGATACTTGTATTTATAAGGAGTGGGGTATAGACTATCGTAAACAGTCATCGTGTATTCGGGTACTAATCGTTCATCAAAACGATAGTATGCAATGTGTTTGCCATCAGGTGCCCATTCGTATGCCTTTGTGAATTCAAATTCCTCCTCATATACCCAGTCGCAATTACCATTAATTATTTCGTTGCGCTTGCCATCGGTTGTCACTGTTACCACCTCGCCATTTTGAAGATCGCGGTAATAAAGATTGTTGTCCTTTACAAATGCTACCTTGTTATTGTCGGGAGAAAGGCTTGCGTGCAAAACTTTATTTTCATCAATAAGCACCAACGATTGTGTAGCTATATTGTACAAATAAGTTTTGTACAAAACAGAGCGACGATAAATATTTTGAGCTTCGGTAAACAACAGCATTTTAGTTTCATCATTACTAAAGCTGTAATCGTGAACGACTAAGGTTTTATCGTTGAATTTCTGTGCATTGTCGAACAAGGTTTTTTCCTTCTCGCCTGTTTCAAGGTTGTAAACATTTATTACCTGCCTGCCGTCAACTGCATCATTTTTTGTGTAGCGCACACCATCATTCATAGCATTAAATCCAGGAACTGACTTCACCGCAAATGTTCCATTACGCCAGATGTTCTCAAGTGTTATTTGCTTTTTTTGAGCAAAGACAAAAGAGGTGATCAGCAACAACGGAATAAAAAATAGACGACGCATAATGTGTGACTTAAACGATCAAAAATAGCTTGTGCAGCGCACAGGAAAAAATAACATCAAGGCGAATTATAGGGTGAGTTTCATGGAGAAAAGACGAAACAGACGCTATCGAATTCCTCTTTTATTCAAAGCTTGCTGATAGAGACGAGCGTTTTGTTGGTGTTCCGCATAAGTGGCAGCAAAACGATGCGAGCCACTAAAATCTTCTTTTGCACAGAAATAGTAGTAATTGGTTTTGGGAGCGTTGAGTACCGCCTCCACAGATTTTTTTGAAGGCGTACAAATTGGACCCGGCGGTAAACCTGTAACATAATAGGTGTTGTAGGGAGAAGGAATTGAGGTGATTGCGGAAGTAATTCTCCGAACAGTAAAATCTCCCAACGCAAACTTTGCTGTAGGATCAGCCTGAAGTTTCATTCCAGACTTAACACGGTTGAGATAAACGCTGGCAATGTTAGGCTTTTCAGGATTGTAGTTGGTTTCTTCTTCAACTATTGAGGAGACTGTTATCACTTCGGCTGGAGTCAATCCTATTTTTTGGGCTTTTTGTAAGCGTTCCTCTGTCCAATATGTTTTGTAATACTTCGCAAACTTCTTGTAAGTTTTTTCAGCATTAGTGTTCCACCAAAATTCGTAAGTATCGGGAATGACAGCGCACATTGCGGTATTGCTGTCTAATCCAAATTGGGAAAGAAAAGCATTGTCGTTAAGTATCTGTTGCAACACATTTGAATCTGCTTCAAGTTGATTACTTATCAATCGGACAAAATCCTGTTTAGTACGGAGCTTATTGATTACGAGTTTCACAGGCGTTTGCTTTCCTGCGCGCAATAGACGAATGATGTTGTAATTGCTCATTCCTTTTTTTATATGGTATTTGCCCGCTTTTACCATTGACGGATATTTTGACTGCTTCGCAAGAAAATCGAAGGTTTTTATGTCTTTTACAAAGCCTTCTTTTTCCAACGTTTGTTTCACTTGTTCATAAGTAGCTCCGGTAGGAATGTATAAGTATTCTCCCTGGCGAAAGCTATCTGTATTAGGGCCAAACAATTTGAACCCAATGAATAGCGCAATTAATCCCACCACGGATAAAATCCATAGCCAGATTTTCTTACCAGATTTTCTACTCTTGCTTTTAGATATGCCTTTTTTAGCCAAACTCATAGTGTGCAAAATAAAAATACCCGTTCAAACCGAACAGGTATTTTAAGTGATGTTGAAAGTTAATTTTTTCTATTTAGCAGGAGAAGCTGGTGCGCTACTCTTTGCCGGTTGCTTTGCTTGTTGTAATTCTTTTGGAGTAGTATAGAAAATCACACAAATAATGCACAATGCAGCGATAATACCCATTGAAGTCCAGGTGCCTTTTTCCATTACGTCACCGCTCTGTTTTACACCCATAACCTGCGAGCCAATACTACCAAACGCGCCAGTCAATCCCCCACCTTTGGGGTTTTGTACCAGCACGAAAAAAGCCAGTATCGCGCAAACTAAAATGATAACTACAGTGATAATGATAATCATGATTCTTTTTCTTTTTGTAACTCGTCAATTTTGCGTGCAAAGTAAGTTTTTTTCTGAGGATTGCGCAAACTTAATTTACGATACATATCTATGGCTTTGTCTGATTTTCCCTGCTTCACAAGGATGTCTGCAAGCGATTCGCTGGCAAGATCTTCCTCCTTTGTTATCGAGTTTACAGCCATCTCAAAAACTGTTTCAGGTATCTCATCATTTTCCTCCTCCAATGCAGCAGCAAGTTTCTCTTTTTGCCACATTGTCTTCAAAGCCTTTTGATCTTGCTTTTCTTCTTTTTCTCTTTCGCCCTTCGTTTTTAAGTGTAGCAGCCATTCTGAAAAGCTCATTACCACCATCAATGATTTATCTTTTTCTTTCTGCTGATGATCTTCAGACAACTCGTCGGAGACATGCAAACCCTGATGCAAAAAATAATCTTCAGTATAAATAGGTTGTATTAAAGAGTCATTTTTTCTGTGTTGGTAAAATAACGGTATCTCGTCCTTTCGTTTTTCTGTGTGTTCTTTTTTTACAGGAGCTTCTTTTGTTTCTGCCGGGGGAACAACAATACTTTCCTGAGTCGTTTCAACTGGAATTACTTCTTCCTCATTTTCATTTTCAGGCAGTTCTACTGTTACTTCTTCTATTTTTGGTTCTTCTATTTTTGGTTCAGGTTTTTCAGGGGCACTTTTTTGCGCTGCTTCTTTTTTCCTTGCCTTTTGCACAACAGGCGTTTCTTCTGGTTTTTTTTCAAGCTGTTTTGCTTCGGGTAGTGGCGCTTCGGTTACAACTTCTTCACTGATAAAAGCAAACGGTTCTTCCTCTTCGAGTATCTCCTGGGCTATCGCTTCATTTTCACTTTTATCTTCTTCTAAAATCACCTCTTCTTCATAATCTCCAAAGGTTATAACATCGTCAAACTCCGTCTGCGACGAAGAATCTAATTCATCAGAAATGTCGTCTTCTTCATCTGTGGCTACAGTAATCGGCGTGTTTGAATATCCGCTGCCCGTAGAAGATTGCATATAATCATGAAACAAAAGCCAGTTGCCTTTGTATAACTGCATCATGTTCATGAGTGCGGGCGCAAATGGTTGCTTTTTATGATGTTCGGCTGCTTCAACGTAGCGTGTAGCAACGAAGTAAGGATATGTTTTTATCAACGAAGCTGCATCTTTTCTGTCTTTGTCAGAAAATTTTGCGGGCTGCATTAGCCATTGTGTGATTGTGGAAGGTTTTATCATAAAGCCGGAACGATTACCAATTTACAAAAGCTTTATTAAAAATGTCGTCAGCAAGTTGGTTTCCTATTTCCTGAATTAGCCCTGCCTCTGCTGCCTGCAAAGTTTGCGTGGCAGAAAAGTCGGCAAAACGAGTAAAAGTTTGATTAAAACTTGCTTTCTCATCCAGTCTGTTTTTAAAATTTATTTGCACACTTACCGTCAGTCTGTTTTGCGATGCCTGCTGCGTATTTTGCACGCCAGATACCGTAACCTGATACATGGTAATAGCCCCTGAAATATCGTAGTCTGTGCTTTCATTGTTTTGAGGGGCGAGGCCTGTTTGAGATAAAATGCGTGTTCTGATTTTATCCGTTAATGTAGCGCTGAGTGTAGGAACCACATTTTGCGCACGGTTTTCCAACACACGAATATTGATCGTTTTTCCCTGAATGGATGCACCCGTGAAGCTATAAACGCCACATGAAGTTTGTGTTATAAAAAAAAGGAGAAAAATGAGGATAAAACTGCGACGCATAATTGGGGGGCAAAGTTACTCTTTGGAACATTTATGCACAGAGTAACGTGCGTTTTTATTTTTCTACAATTCCAGAAGTTCTATAGCTACCGTCAATTGTTTCTAACTCACTCCTTTATATCATACTCCTTGATCTTCCTGTAAAGCGTTCTCTCCGAAATGCCTAACTCATTCGCTGCATCGCGCCTGCGTCCTTTGTGCTTTTTCAACGCTTTTGCAATAAATTCTTTTTCTCTGTCGGCCAACATCAGCGTTTCCTCTACCTCTTCATGCAGCTGCACCTGATGGTCGTTTTGTATTAGGATGGGAGTATTGTTATTGGTGTTGTAGTTTTTTGGGGACATTGGTAACGACTCTTGCCCGCCGCTGTATGCCGGGAGCAAATTATCTGGAAGCGGCGCTGCATTAGTTCCGAAATTTTGGCGATGAACCATTTCCAGCAACATCTGCTTCATTTCGTTTAGGTCTTTCTTTAGCTCAAAGAAAAGTTTGTACAAAATATCTCTTTCTGTGCCGGTAAAATTGTTGGTGCTTCCGGTACCCGCTGACATAGAACTTACAGCCGGCAGCAGGGAAACCGCACGGGTATCTTTTTGTGGAAGGAATTTTCCAAACGTCTCTGCGTTCAGTAACTTTTCTATTGAAAGAACAGATGTCTGCTCTGCTATATTTTTCAATTCGCGCACATTGCCATACCAGGGATAGCTCACCAACAATTGTAATGCCGATGAATCGAGCTGCACCGTTTGCGTGCGATATCTTTCTGCAAAATCGGAGGCAAATTTTCGAAACAATAAAGGAATATCTTCTTTCCTATCTCTTAAAGAAGGAACACGAATGGGCACTGTACTCAAACGATAATAAAGGTCTTCCCGAAATTTTGTTTGTTGGGTATATTCAAGTAGGTCGCGGTTGGTAGCAGCTATTACGCGCACATCGGTTTTTTGCACTTTCGATGAACCAACGCGAATAAACTCTCCTGTTTCGAGCACGCGTAGCAAACGTGCTTGTGTGCCCAAAGGCAACTCTCCGATTTCATCGAGGAATATTGTGCCGCCATTTACTGTTTCAAAATACCCTTTGCGACTATCTACAGCGCCGGTAAAGGAACCTTTTTCGTGTCCGAACAACTCGCTATCAATTGTCCCTTCGGGAATTGCCCCGCAGTTTACCGCAATAAAAGGGTTATGTTTTCGGGGCGAAAGGGTATGAATGATATTGGAAAATACTTCTTTGCCCACACCGCTTTCACCTACAATCAATACTGTAAGATCGGTACCCGCTACCTGCACAGCAGTACTAAGCGCATGATTAAGAGCAGGCGAATTTCCTATAATTCCAAACCTATTTTTTATGCTTTGAATATCCATTTTTTAAGTCAAAAGTTGAAAGTCAAAAATTCCAAAACGCATATTATCTCCTAGCAATCTCAACAATCATTTTTCCAATTTCAGTTATTGCTCCGCCTGTAAAATATCAATCTATTTCCTTCAGATCGAACAACTTTTTTTCACAACGAAAGCAAAGGATACGATGTTCACAAAGACTTAGTTTCTTCGTCTGCTTGGTTTTCTTCGTGTGAAACTATTTATGCCATAATACTCCCAAGCAAGGTTGCCGAAGTTGCATCGCTTATTTTCACCCGCACATAGTCTCCCTTCTTCAATTCTCTTTCTCCTTTCGGAAATACAACCATTTTGTTCTGACTATTTCTTCCACTCCAATGCAGGTCGCTGCGTTTGCTATTTGCTTCAATCAACACTTCAAACTCTTTGCCTATATCGTTTTTATAACTTTCCCGCGAGTGGTTGTTTTGAAGTTTAATGATTTCCTCAAGTCTGCGCTTTTTTACATCTTCAGGCACATCATCGGTATAGCGTCTTGCAGCCAGTGTTCCGGGACGTTCGCTGTAAGAAAACATATACGCCATGTCGAATCTGCACAATTCCATCAGGCTAAGCGTGTCCTGATGTTCTTCTTCCGTTTCTCCGCAAAATCCTGAAATCACATCGGTACTCAGTCCACAGTCCGGCATATATTCGCGGATGCGTTTTACCTTATTCAGATACCACTCTCGTGTGTAGGTGCGGTTCATCAATTGAAGAATGCGGGTATTTCCGCTTTGCACAGGCAAATGAATGTACTTGCAAATGTTCTCGTACTTGGCCATTGTTTCAAGCACATCATCGGTAATGTCTTTAGGGTGTGAAGTGGAAAAACGAACACGCAGCAATGGAGAGATCAACGCCACTTTTTCCAGCAATAGAGCAAATGTTACGTCCTTTTCCCAGTAACTATCCACATTCTGCCCAAGCAAAGTGACTTCCTTAAAGCCACGATCAAAAAGATCCTGACATTCCTGTAAAATACTTTCGGCATCGCGGCTCCGCTCCCGTCCCCGGGTAAAAGGAACCACGCAAAAAGTACACATATTATTGCAGCCACGCATGATACTAACAAATGCAGTGACACCATTACTATCCAACCGAACCGGTGAAATATCTGCGTAAGTTTCTTCACGACTCAAAAGGACATTCACAGTTTTTTGTCCGCCTTCTGCTTCCGAAATTAATCCTGGAAGGCTGCGATAAGCATCGGGGCCAACAACTATATCTACTAACTTTTCTTCTTCTAAAAACTTTGCTTTCAACCTCTCGGCCATGCACCCCAAAACACCGATCATCATTCCCGGCTTTTGATCTTTTACTTTCCGAAATGCCTGAAGCCGGTTTCTAACAGTTTGTTCCGCTTTTTCCCGAATGGAGCAGGTGTTCAATAAAACAAGATTTGCTTCTTCAAAGTTTCTGGTAGCGCCGTAACCTTCACCCTGTAAAATAGAAGCCACTATTTCACTGTCACTGAAATTCATCTGACAGCCGTAGCTTTCGATATAGAATTTTTTACCGTAATTATTAGGGTCTGCTGCAAACGGTGCGTAAGCTTCTCCCTGCCGCTCTTCACGAATATCTTTCACGAGCATCTCTGCCATAATTTCCGAAAATGATTTGCGCAAAGGTATAGATAAAACGTTGGAGCAATGCTGCAAACAAGGTGTAGTACCCGATTAGTTTCTCAGATAGTTGTTAACTATCGTAACGAGTTCTTGTGTGGCAGTTTCAAGATCGTCGTTTACAATTACCTTATCAAATTCATCAGCAAAGGTTAGTTCATATTCCGCCTTTGTTACCCGTTCTTCAAGACTATGGTCGGTTTCTGTGCCTCGTTTGTAAAGTCGCTGACGCAGTACATCGAGCGATGGAGCTTTGATAAAAAGACTCAGCGAAGTTTCAGGAAAAGCATCGTGAATGGCAAGTGCGCCTTTCACATCAATATCAACTAAGGGATGACAGTTATTTGTCCAGATTCTTTCCAACTCCGAACGTAGCGTGCCATAGTATTTACCGGTGTAAACCATTTCCCATTCCACAAAGGCATTTTGCTCAATAAGTTTTTTGAAATCTTGCTCGGTATGGAAATAATAATCTACGCCATGTAGTTCGCCCGGACGGGGATTGCGGGTACATGCCGATACAGAAAATGCAAGTTGCGGACAAGCGCTCAATAACCGTTTTACCAGCGTGGTTTTTCCAGAGCCCGAGGGTGCGGTGATAATGATGATTTTACCAGAGATCAAACTGAGAAAAGAAAATTTGGGCGCTAAGATAGTTGTTAGTTTTTGAGTTGAACCTAAGCGTTACGGATAAAAAAAGCGCACAAAAAATGTACGCTTTTAGAAATGCCATTGAAAAAAATTAGCAATGCTGCTCAAATGCCTGCATAAGGTTCGAAGCAATCATCTGTGCGGGACGGCCTTCTATCATGTGGCGTTCAATCATGTGAACTACCTGACCATCTTTTAGCAACGCTATGGCAGGAGATGAAGGAGGATAAGGAAGCAAATAATTTCGCGCAGCTTTCACTGCCTCTACATCATAACCTGCAAAACTCGTAAGAAGTTGGTCGGGCTTTTTGGTAGCATTTTGTACAGCCATCAATACGCCAGGACGTGCAGTGCCGGCAGAGCATCCGCAAACTGAGTTAATGAAAAGTAGGGAGGTGCCCGGTTGTTTTAATACATCAGCATCTTCGGCAGTTAGCAATTCTTTAAATCCTTGTTCAGTCATTTCTGACTTCATGGGTGAAATTATTTCTTTAGGATACATGTTTGAATCATTTAAGAAGGCAAATTTACACCATCTGCTTGTTCAGGAAAAGATAAGTTTATAGTAAAAAATAATGGCAGCATGAACATGCATAAACCTGAAGCTTTCTTCACTAAGCTTACGCCTTATTATCTTTGAAAACAACACAACTTTAATGAGCAATCTGAACATTATTTCACAACAGGAATTAAACCAGCTTTTTACAAAACGAGATGGAGAAACTAAACTTGGTGAAAACGTTCAGGTGGTGGATGGTGTGGACTGGCAGACAAGTTTAAATCGGTCGGACGCTCAATTTGTATTGTTGGGTATTCCTGAAGACATTGGTGTTCGCGCAAACTATGGAGTGGGAGGCACGCACACACTCTGGGAGCCTGCATTGAAAGCAATTTTAAACGTACAGCATACAGATTTACTACAAGGAGAAAAATTGTTGATTCTTGGTTCTTTCGATTTTAGTGAGATGATGAAACGCTCCGCTAATATGGAGGTCGAAGGGATGAGAATGTTAGTAAATGAAATTGACGATTTGGTGTATCCGGTGATAAAAGCGATTTGCGATTCGGGAAAAACTCCCATTATTATAGGAGGCGGGCACAACAATGCTTATCCAATATTGAAAGGAATTAGCAAGTCGAAAGGCACTGCTATCAATTGTATCAATCTCGATGCACACACTGATTACCGGGCAATCGAAGGGCGGCATAGTGGCAATGGATTTCGCTATGCAAAAATGGATGGGTATCTTAAGCGCTACGCGATGGTTGGTTTGCATCGCAGTTATAATAGTCAAAACGTACTCAACGATATTACTTCTGATCCTGACATTCATTTTTGTTTTTACGAAGACATTTTCCTGCAAATGAAATCTGAGTTGTATGGTGCAATTGATGAAGCTATTCGTTTTACTGCGGGAACTGTAACAGGTGTAGAATTAGACCTTGATTGCATCGAGCATACATTAAGTAGTGCAGCAACACCATGTGGATTTACTACGCTTCAGGCAAGGCAATTTTTGTTGCAGACTATTCACTTTGCCAACGTTGGTTATCTGCATCTAACAGAGGGAATCGTTTCTCGAAATGATGGCAGAGAGGATCCGATGACTGCGAAATTGATAAGCTATCTGGTAACCGATTTCATCAGGGCTGCTACAAATAAACCAACCGTTTTTATCAAGGAGACAGAAATGTAATCTTAGTTAAAACATGGAACTGTAAGTTTTCATTTCAATTGTGAGTTCAGTGACCATTGAGTTCGCTTAGTGCGGCACTGAAGTCATTTATATCGTCTTCGGTGTTATCGAATGAACACATTAGTCTTACCTCATTCGTGCTTTCATTCCATACATAAAATGGAAACTTCTGTTGCAGAGGTGCAATCCATTCGTGCGGTAGTATTGCAAATACCACGTTAGCTTCTACAGGCATGGTTACTCTCACTTTTCTAACCTTACTTATAGCTTCGCAAAGTTTTTTGGCCATAAGATTGGCGTGTGTAGCTGGTTTTTTCCATAAATCATTTTTTAGCAACGCTTCGTATTGCGCTGCGATGAACCTGGTTTTTGACGCAAGCTGCATTACTTGTTTTTGCTTGTAGAAAATATATTCAGCGAGTTTTTTGTTGAACACCACAACTGCTTCGCCATACATCATTCCCAGCTTTGTACCTCCCAATGAAAGAATGTCAATTCCTACATCTGTGCTTATTTCTTTCAAACTACAATTCAATCGGGCTGCTGCATTGAAAAACCGTGAACCATCAACATGAAAATACAAGTCATGATCTTTAGCAAGTGTACTTATTTCACTAAGGTGTTCGGGAGTATAAACAGTTCCATATTCGGTGGACTGCGTGACAGTTATTACCTGTGGTTGGGCAAAATGAATATCATCTTTACGAATTATTTTCTTTTCCAGCGCAGCCACATCAAGTTTACCGTGCTGGTTACTTGTTATCGGAAAAAATCTACAACCGGTAAAGGTTTCCGGTGCAGACGATTCGTCGTTGTAAAAATGAGAAATATCGGCGCATAAAACAGAATTGAAAGTTTGTGTGGCACTACTGATGCTAAGGACGTTGGCACCTGTTCCATTCAATACAAACAGCACCTCTACATCCGCCTCAAAAATTTCTTTAAAAAATTTTCGTACCCGATTCGTCAGTGTATCATTGCCATAAGATATCGCGTGGTCGTGATTTGCCTTTTGCAAGGCTTCCATTATTTCGGGCAATACGCCGGCGTAGTTATCACTTGCAAAGCTTTTCATTTTCTATAAAAATATGAGAGCCGCAAAGATATTGTTTGTAAATGCTCTCTTTCAGGTACTTAAGTCAACTTAAATGGAGTATTTTTTGGTTTTGTTTTTTTCTTACTTTTAACCCATGCAAACAAAAGAGAGGGCAGCCTGAACAACTGCTCCTAAAATTTACTAAAGTATCGCAAGGCTACTTGCAATTCAATTTTAGAAAACAACTGCAATATGAACGCAACGCCACTTACTCAAGAGCTTTACAATGAGCTAAAGCAAGAGAACTACAAGTATCTCATTTTTAAACGTACAGACGAAAACAAAGAGGAAGGCATTTACGAACCGGTAAAAGAACTACCGAATCATTTTGTAATTCGCATGAACTCCTTCGATGACGAAGCGATTAAAGCCTCCCTACAAGAGGAGAAGATACTGGTGGACTATTAATATTTTTTACGGAAATCTCCTCGCTTCCAGGCTTCAAAAAATTCTGCCCATGCCAGTGGGTTGAATACATTTGACGGAGGCTGCTGACCATAATA
>ENA-UOUJ01000903-UOUJ01000903.1-activated-sludge-metagenome-genome-assembly--contig:-NODE-903-length-17240-cov-4.189817_pt1 | contig 17240 bp, 10 predicted proteins | sample MGYA00249839_ERZ747224 | MGnify/ENA primary metagenome ERZ747224 (study PRJEB28782, sample SAMN03220277) | activated sludge metagenome | biome: wastewater; feature: sewage sludge; material...
TACCCTGCCGGTTTGTATTCTACAGATGTAGTTTACACTGCAACACAGCAATAATTTTTCCCACGCCCCATTTTTCCTAAACCAATAGAGAAAAACTCCGCCACCGCGCGGAGTTTTTTGATTTTTTAAAAATCCAAAACTGACAATTATTTCAGTCCCTCTTCTTTAAATAGCAATGCAATTTCCTCCAGCGCTTTATTCAGTTCAATACAGTCCCTTAACACAGGCTCAAACAGGTCTCCTGTTTTTTCAATTCTTTTTACCCTCATTTACAGCGCTTAGATTCCGTGTTTTCGCATTCGACAAACTATGTTTTGCCATCTTTTCAACATGCAACTAAATGTGACAGGACTTTTAGATGTTGAACCATCTTTTATCTAAGTTGCCGGAGATTAACCTTTGTCAGATAGATTTCATCGCCTTTATTACGGAGATTCTGATTTGCAAAACCAGCAAAACAATACTTAAGAAAACCGCTATCCAAACAGGGAAGCCCGGCAACGCGGGAAGTTGGAGATTCATTCTGACAATAAAAATGGAAGCTAACCACTGCGCTATTGCCGCAAAAATTACAGCAACAACAATCGCTGCCAGCATGAGTGGAATGAACCGCTGCATCATAAACTTTCTGAGGTACCCGGGATCATAACCTAATTGCAACAGCAAGGATAAAGATTGCTGCGCACGGGCAATAGTCAGCTCAATAAAAAGAACAAAGACCAGTACGCTTATACCCATTAAAAGAATGGCGAGCAATCCTGTAGCCGAGGCTATCACTTCTACCACCGCACGTACTTTATTCCAGCGGAGTTGTTCGGCATTAGTTGCATAATTCTTGCTTTCAAGAAACTGAACGAAATGCGTGTTGGATGGATCCTTCACATTCAATATGAGCCGTGACGGAAAAGCTGCCGCGTTGCGTCCATATTTTTCGTTGGCAAATTCTATAAATGATTGCGGCACTAACACCGATGTTATTCGGTCTGAAAATCCCACCACCCTTGCACTATAAGTTTCGCGCAGTTCGGGCGAACCTAAAACCAAATCGAAGGCGAGCGCCTGAATGGAAGATTGTGAAAGTTGTGGCAAGCCTTGACTCAAAGCAAATCCGTAGTTGTAGAGGTTTAAAAACTCACGCGATAAAATAATGGGAATTTCACGATTGCCCTGTTGCCAGTTCCATTCCAACGGCTTCTTATCAATAAATCTATCGGGCACAGCTTCCAAAAAAATTTCGGATGAGAAATCCATGTTTGCATTTAGGGCGATATACGCAGGAAAACGATTGGAGGTAAGCACACCAACATCCTGCACTTGGGGCGCATTGCTTAAGGCAATAATTTCCGATTGGGAGAAAACCGTGAGATCGGGTCTGCCCATGTTGTCATTCGTCACACTTTTACTGAGGATAATGAAACTATTACCGAGGCTATCATTTTCATTTTTACCATAAAGCAATTCCTGAAAATTCCACCAGATCATCACCGACAAAAGCAATAAGGTGGTTCCTGCGCAAAGGCTCAACCATGCCATCCACAATCGTGACCGACTGCTCTTTTTCAACAACAGATCTCGTAAAAGTTTTTTCTGTGTTTTCACTTATGTAAATTCCATTGCTCGCAAAGATCGCAATGAAGTGAAGACCGCAAAGTAAAAAAAGTTTTCGCGCAGAGGAACGCAGAACAAAGCGCTGACAGCGTTGACATTTGGCTTTCCTCTGCGAAAAAAACACCACATGTCTCCAAGTATCTGCGGGGAAATTTGAAAGGAGTCACAGTAAAGACAATTATAAGAACAGCTTTTTATGGTAAAGGAAATAATCATTCCTTTCAAGATCGGCTAATATAATTCCTGCATTGTTTGCTGCCGATACCTCTGCAATCAGTGAAACTGCTTTGTCAATATTTACACTATCAAGATGGCTAAATGGTTCGTCCATCAACAACCAATCGAAAGGCTGAAGTAAGGCGCGAATAATTGCTACGCGTTGTTGTTCTCCATAAGAAAGCGTTTTCGCAAGTGCATTTTTCTTTTCAAGAATACCAAGTCTTTGCAACATTTCTTCCACTCGCTGCTGTGCAACTGTATTTGTAAGTGTTCTTTTGATCTCAAGATTTTCCCAGGTTGTAAACTCAGAAAACAAACGAAGATCCTGAAATACCACACTTAAAAATCCCGCACGCAAATGAGCTTGCTGCGTCTCATTCATTCCATTCAACAATTTTCCATCCCAATGCACTTCACCTTCATAGTCAGTACGCAAGCCATAAAGAATATGAATGAGCGTGGTCTTACCCGTGCCTGAAGGCGCCTGAATAAAAACATGCTCGCCTTTATGAAAGCTCAGTGTCTTCTTCCACACATCAGAACTGTTTTCTGTGATCTTATCTTTTAGAGGAGTGGGTGCGAGTTGTTGGAGGATAATTTCCATGAACAATTTCGAAGGCTTGATTTAACTGTAACAAATGAGTTGCAGTGTTTGATTATAGCACAACAATCGGTAAATTTAGGTATGATCACTCGTCTTTTCGATATAGCAGCAAAGAGAAATGAGGAAGAACCTGATGCCGTGATGCTCGGCGCAAAGGAAAATGGCACATGGCGCACGTACTCGTGTAGTGACGTGTGGCAGACAGCCAATAAACTATGCGGTGGATTACTGTCTTTGGGTATTTCCCATGAAATATTGCAACCGGAACAGCAGGAAAAAATAGCGATCATTTCTCCCAACAGACCAGAGTGGATTATTACAGACCTCGCTACACAACTATGTGGCGCTGTGCTCACGCCTATTTATCCCACAATTAGTCCGCAGGAAATAAGTTTTATATTGAATGAAGCGGAAGTGCGGATTCTATTTGTAGCAGATAAAGATTTGTATGAACGGTTTAAGAGTGCGTTCCATAGTGTGAGCACACTGAAGCACATTATTTCGTTTGATGAGATTGCAGGAGTGGCTAATTGGAAGGAGTTAATTCATAAAAACCTTACGCCCGACCAATCGGTGAGTGAAAGAATAAACGAAGAAACACTTGCTACCATCATCTACACTTCCGGCACTACAGGCGATCCGAAAGGAGTGATGCTCAGTCATAGAAATATTGTAAGCAATGTGCAGGATAGTATGCCTGAATTTTGCTTTGCAGAGAAAGGTGGGAAGGCACTGAGCTTTCTTCCACTCAACCATATTTTTGAGCGAATGGTGAGCTATGTATATCTGCAAGCAGGAATTGCCATTTACTATGCAGAAAGTATGGAAACGATTGGCGATAATCTGAAAGAAGTGAAGCCAATTGTCTTTACAACAGTTCCGCGTTTGCTGGAAAAGGTTTACGAAAAAATTCTTGCTAAAGGAATGGAACTGACGGGCATCAAAAGGGCATTATTTTTCTGGGCTTTAAATCTTGGTTTCAAGTACGACAATGTAAATGAAGGAAGCTGGTGGTATCAACAACAACTCAATCTTGCCAATAAACTTATTTTCTCCAAATGGCGGGAAGCGCTTGGCGGAAAAGTGAAAGCAATAGTTACCGGTTCTGCACCCTGTCAGGAAAGACTGATAAGGATATTTACAGCAGCCAATATCATCATAATGGAAGGTTACGGATTAACGGAAACTTCGCCGGTAATTTCTGTAAACAAATTTGTAAGTAGCGGAAGACGAATTGGATCAATAGGTCCATTAATACAGAACGTGGAAGTAAAAATTGCTGAAGATGGAGAGATTCTTACAAAGGGAAACAATGTAATGATGGGTTACTATAAACGACCGCAGCTCACCGAGGAAGTGATGAAGGACGGTTGGTTTCATACCGGCGATATCGGAGAATGGATTGAAGGAAAATTTTTAAAAATAACAGACCGGAAAAAGGAGATATTCAAAACCTCAGGCGGAAAGTATGTAGCGCCCCAGCCTATTGAAAACAAGATGAAAGAAAGTGTTTTTATTGAACAACTTATGGTAATAGGCGCAAACCAAAAGTTTGTGAGCGCATTGATTGTACCAGCTTTTGTTCATGTGCGTAAATATTTGCAGGATCACAACATTCCGGTTCCGGAAAGCAATAAGGAAATTGCAGGGATGAAAGAAGTGCGCGATCTTATTCGAAGCCAGCTTGACAAATACAATGTAAACTTTGGGCATGTAGAGCAAGTGAAGAAATTCGTTTTACTTCCCAGCGAATGGACTGTAGATACCGGCGAGCTTACTCCTTCATTAAAGATTAAGCGAAAAATCATTGAACAAAAGCAAAAAGAGGAAATAGAAAGAATATACTCCTAATGCACGATTTACGTTTTTGAATTCTCTTATTATCTTCGAAGCAGTTCAATCATCAACTCTCTTTTTTCTTCCTGGCATCCCTTAGTTTTTTAGCACCATAACCTACCCCTGCGGCAATAAGTAATGACACACCACCATCAATTGGGACATTATCAACATCTCCTCCTGGGTCGCCGGGATCTTGTGCATAGCTATTTATTGTAGACATAACCAAAAGCACGACGATAAAAGCAAGGCTAATTTTATTTATTAGTCTCATTATAATTTTAGATTTTAAATGATTACTGAACTCTGATGGTTTTAACTTCTTTAAACAATTCATTTTCAGAACTGAACTCTAACTGGTAGAGGGTTGATGCCAAAGCAGGCAGGGTGATAAGGTATATATCATTTTGCCCATTATGCTCTATTTCTTTTTTATACACAACTTTGCCGTCCATAGCCGTGATTTTTACATAGTACATTCCGCGCGTCAGGTTAGTTAGTTTTAAGTTTACCTGATAATTCTCTACCGGGTTTGGAAAAACACTGAGGCTTGCTTTATTAGTAATGGAAGCATTCGCTAATGAAATGGTATGACTATAGATGTATTCATTTTCCACTTTTAATGCCTTTATCCGATAGTATTGAATCTTGTGCGTAGCTTCTGCATCTTCATAATTGTAGGTTGCTGCTGTGCTGTGGTTATATTTGGCATTGAGTTTATGAATTGACGTAAAAGATTTCCCGTCCGTAGATTTTTCCAATTCATAGCTTAGAACATCTTTCTCTTGTTGGTTGATCCATTGCAAATCTGCTACCGATTCTCTCAGCCCACCCTGGAATGTTATTTTGTTTAGAGACAAAGGCGCATTTCCCATAAATACCAAGCTGAAACGAAACTGATCCCATGAACCTGTCGCAGTGGTAATGGTAAAGTTATAATCGGTGGTGCCGGTTGTGCTTACAGGTGTTAGCGTATTCAGATATGCATCCCGGAGGAATATTGTTTGAGAGGTGCTATAATTATTGGGTTGAAGGCTGATTTTATAGTTCATCAGACGCGTGTTGTTAAACTTTAGTTGCACCGTATCATTGTTGGTACCAATAAGAGACTTACGTTCGATAGATAAACGAGTTGAATCGGTATAAATACCAATATTTTCATTTACGTTTTGCATTTTAGGCGCATCCAAATCATCTATAGTATCGGAGAAATTCGCATCACGTTGCAAGGTAAATCCATCGAATACTGTTGCATTGTTTGATGCGTCCAAACCATATAATACGCCGTTCAAACTTTCTATGGTACTGGTAGTTTTGAAAACATTGTTTACAGTGCCTGTTGATTTGTGTGCTTCCTGAAACGTAAGACCAGAAGTGCCTGAGGAAACAGTTCTTACAAAGAATGCCTGGCCCGATTGGATATGATGGTTCTGTGAGGAACCTGTACTGGGCGTGTAGGTATATGTACCTGTGTTGCCAGCATCATCTACTAATACATAACCACCAACAGTATTCAGATTCGGATCCCACACCCAAAAACGTTTGCCAATATTATTTCTGGTGATTAAACCAAAATCTACTGGCGAAGCGTAAGGATTACCAACTGCCCAGAACCTGTTAGCAGGCAAAGTTGCTTGATTAAACTGTTGCTGACCTCTTTGTAATTGCCCTACAGCTTTTAGTACAGTGTTGCTTGTTCCGAATGTGCCTGTCGTTTTATCTCCTCTCACAAAAATGAAGAACGCTTTGTTAGCTATGGATGCAGAATTGTTGAACAGTGTTTCCGTACTGATGTTTGTTACGCTATCCAGTTTTTGATTGGTTACGTTGTATTTTTTAAGAGAATAATCTGCAGAAATAAAATCTGCTCCGGTTATAGGGTTAGGACCAGTGATGTTGGTTCCTACACCAGGAGTAACAGTATTATTATCCCCGTCAAAATCATTCTGCCAGTTCACAGACATTAACCCGTTTGCACCTGTATTGCCTGTAAGCGGCGCTGTAAGTAATCGCCATGCACGTCTTGCAGAAGGAGCGCCTATGTAGCGTTCCACTACAACATTTCCGATAATGGGTGAGCCAGTGACAAATGGCGCTACACGTGCCGTGTTGCTTGCCGTGCTTTTCAATACCAAATTGCTATTGGTGGTAAGCGTACCGCTTGTAATTGTTAAGCTATTTGTTACATTGAGTTGGTCGGCTGCACCTGCATTAATAGCTGCCCCTGTGTTATTATTCAGTTCTATATGGTTGGTAGTACCTATACCTCCAATTGCTATTGTAGATGTGCCTCCGGTAAGTAGAATCTTACCGTCTCCTGTTGTGGTGCCATTGTTAGTAAATCCTTGATTTATTGATATGATATTACCGCTATTAATGGTAAGGGTGCGTCCTTGCGAAATTATCAGTCTTTTATGCGTTTCGTTGGTAGCAAGTGTTGGTTCATTGGTTACACCGGTAGCAGGTATATGGATGACGCTATTGGGTATTGGTACAATATTATCAAACCAATTGCTCGCCGTGTTCCAATCAGCGCTTGTAGCGCCAGTCCATGAAGCTCCGAAAGAACTTTCATAAGCGCCCATATCTACAATATTTCTTTGAATACGGTTTGCTCCCATAAAATCTGTTGCAATACCACTGGGTATAGAATCGTTACTACCTCCGCTCACCGCAGGCGAGCTGACAGTTAGCTGTAGCCCGTCGTCTGTAGTGCGGAAGATATTGTCAGGTCCATCTGCATCTGAGGTATCTGCAAAGGCGGGATTTTCTCCAAAAATATTATGTGATCCAACCCCACTGCCAATAGTTAGGGTTGTTTGTAGTAAATTAAAATCTGCATAATAAGTAGCAGTGCCAACAACTTTATATATGTCTTGACCGAAAAGTGAGGCAGAATTACCAAAGAAAATATTATTACTAAAATAATTAGTGCCCACTTGCATATAACACCCTCCACCACTGTTTGTTGCAACGTTTTTTACGAATGTATTGTTTACTAGTGAAAAGGTTTTGTTTGCGCCATTCGTAAAAATGGCTCCTCCATTATTGCCAGCGGCATTGTTATAGAAGATGTTATTAACAATAGTAGATACTCCAGATAAATAACAACCTCCTCCTCCTGCACTTCCGCTATTACTATAAAACACATTATTTATAATGACAGAACTACTATTCAAACCGGAATATAATCCACCTCCAGTATATACGTTTCTATTATTGCTAAATATATTATTTCGTACAATTATATTACCATCCTCGTTACGCATACCTGTACCTACATCATTTCTTATAAACGTATTGCCATTAATGGTATAATTAGTAAAGAGATTGCCAACTCCATTCCTTATTGTAAAACCATCCACTATAGTAGTGTCGTTATAACCTCCTGTCCAGTAAGTAGAAGTATCTGTATATAAGATGTGATATGCGGAATCTGTTGCAACTCCACCTACACCCGCGCCGCTGAGAATGGTAGTGTGTGTTCTAAAATCTCTTGTGCCTCCTCCGGTTGGGTAGCCACCATATAGCTCCAAGCCTTGCCGTACATGGAAAGTTTTGTATCTATTGTTACCAAAAGGTGCCATTTCTACCCCTGTGCCGTCTGACTGCCACGCATAAAAATAACTTTGGGGTGCGTACGTGCCTTGTGCCACCAATATACGCTCTACAGTGGTACAAGACCAGGCTTTATCAAGGGCTTCGTCAAGGGTTTTATAAGCCGTAGCCCAGGTAGTACCGAGACCCGATGCAGTTATAGAACTATCTACATACAGTGTTTGAAAACCCGAGCAAGGATTGTATTCATACGCACCCATATCTGCATTGGCACCGTAGATGCGAACCGCACCGGTAAGGTCTGTACTAATACCATTTGGTATGCTGTCGTTGCGACCCGTATTTATGGAAGGTGAGCCGACTGCTAAGTGAAAACCATCATCTGCACTACCCCAAATATTGTCTGCCCCCACGGCGTTTGAGGTATTCTTAAATGTTGGGCTTGTGTTGATATTTCCTGTTCCGGTTTGAACTGATCCACTTTCTATGTTACTATAACTTACATCGAAGGATCCATTCAAGCTTGTTCCGTTGTTTGACCAAACAATAGAATTGGAAATAATGGTGGGAGCACTGCTGGCAAGGCCTATGATGCCACCGCCAGTAGTATTATTAGCAATCGTCGTATTGATAAATCTGGGGTAAGAATTATAGGTCAAAACAGTATATCCAATAGACCCGCTCACTATTTGATTACCTGTAAGTAAACAGTTTACAAAACTTGGGTTTGCAGAATGTTGTATAGAAAACGTTGAACCGTCCAATCCTGCATTTTGTGTAAAAACACAGTTTTTTATAAGGGTTCTACTGTGGGCACCATTTGTATGAAGTCCACCTCCGTTATTTCTATAGAAAGTAGTGCCATTCACACCTAATCCTCCGGATCCATTTGCATAGCCATCCTGAATAATGAAACCATCAACAATTATGCTGTCTGTATTAGCCGAATTAATACCCCCAATAACCATTACATGGTAAGCGTTATCTGTACTTTGGTTTAGCAGACCGACATTTCCGCTTAGGTAAGTTGGGTTTGCTGTAAAACTTCTCTTTCCTGTACTTGCGTTGTAGCCACCTATAACACGGAGGCTACTTCTTGTTATGGCAAAAACTGCATCTCTCGGATCAGAACTGTTATAAACATTGGTAGGATAGTAAGTACCGCCTGCTACACGAATTTCAAGAACACTATCGCAGCTATTTGCTAAAGTCAACGCCTCCTCAAGAGTTTTAAAAGCTGAACTCCAGGTTCTGCCATCACCACTGGTTGAAATGGCTTGGTTCACATAAACTGTAGCGGGTGCACATTCATAAGGATCAACTCCTCTAAAATTTCTTGCAGGTAGCCAAGTATTGGAGGAATTAAAAATTGAGTTTACATAGTTATAATCGCTTGGGGTCATATCCGCTCTGCTTTCTCCCTGAGTATTTGAAAACTGACTATTGAACCACTGCTGTGTTATCCAGGGAAACCATTCTGATTTGTTACTGGGATAGGGATTACTGGAGCTGTTCGTTGTATTTAATCCTCCAAGTGCATCAATAGCATGGGTAAATTCATGTACTACCTGATCAAATTCTCTGTACGTATTATCAGATGGTCTGTTGAAAACACCCACTTTGCACATCATTTCTTCGGTAACAATAATGTAGGCTGTACTATTATTAAAAATAACGCCGCCTCGCAGTTGAGTCATCTGAGTTGTGGTATAACCCGCTCCGTGTAGATAAGGTGTTGTTGAAGTTATTAGGTTGGGATCGCCTTTAGAAATTATTAAGGACATCCTTTGAAATGGATGAGAATCAAATGCGCTTGCTACAGAAGGCAGCAATGAGTTAAGCATATTCTTGTAGATAAGGTGGGTGTTTAATAGCGCCCAGTCGCTGGTAGAGGGTGTTGCTGCAATTTTTATTGCATATTGGGTATCGGTAAGCGTTCTGTAAGACACTCCGGTTATATCTGTTGGAGCAGTAGGCATTGTGTATCCTGCCACGAGTTCTACGGGTTGAAATACCCAGCATTGGTTGGTATTACTGGTGTTTTTAGTATTTACCACAATGCTTGTACCCGATAGCTCAAAAGCATTTGCGGCCGTTGTAGCAGTAGTATTGAGTTCATAAACATTGGTGCCGTGTAAAGCCAAGTTCGTTTTTGCAAGAAACCATTCCTGATCTGTAGCAGTAGTTATAGATGCCATTGCTAAAGTATTGCCAGCAGAACTAAGCGCTTTACTGCTTCCTTCCTTTTTATTGATCAGTTGATACTTTCCTCCCGGTAGCACATTTGTACGCCACAAAAATTCATCATAGTTTGTAGCAGAGTCCATAGGAATAACATCCATTACCGCTACTCCCGAATTGTTTATTTTAAGAGCCTTTCTGACAGCAGGCGTAGTAATAATATCCAGATCAACATCCGACTTATTTTGAATGACAAACCAAATTCCTTCAGATATTACTTCGGGGTCGTTTACGATAGTTTGAGCCTGACAGTAAGCCGCTTGGAATGCGATTGCCCACATCATAAATAGTAAACCTATTTTTCTCATGTCCAAGAATATTATTAACGTTATAAGAATTCATTGCGAATATGTATCCTAATGTTGGACTTCAAAAATTGTTGGGATGAAAAGGTCATTTTCAGGGATAGAAAACATAGAAACCATACTCATGCAAGGAAAATAATAAGCACAACTCTATTGTCAGTACAGGGACAGAGACTGATTTTATGGGATAAAGAGTTGAATAACAGTGGCGGAGAATATTCTATTTTGCACTTTTTAGGAAGAAGATATTGTTGAGATTATTTATCATATCATTTTGCTTGCTCGTAAGCGCTAACACTTTGGCACAAAGCAATAAATTGAGTGGAGTGCTGGGGTATGTGGATAGCATGTTGCTTGCCGGCGATATAAGAAATGCTGACAGCGCATTAACTACACTTGAACAAAATGGAAAAGCCTTAAAACAAGCTTCAAAATCCCAACAACTGTTAGCCGCCTACCTGCGTGCTAAACTATACAGCAGAAAAGGTGATGCAAAAAATGAAGGAGCCATATTGCTGAAAATAGCAGACGAAGCTGAACAGGAAAATCTATCTTATCTCGCATGTAGAATTCGCCTTGCACTTGCAGGCACGCGAGAATATTATCAGGACTGGCAATTGTGCCGGGCAAATCTAAGCAAAGCCCTGCAACTGATACAACAACATGGCTTTGACAGCTTGTACGGCAAATACTATCTGCGGCTATCGTCTTATTACCGTGTTACGGGCAAGGCAGATTCTGCATTACATTTCATACGAATAGGAGTTCCTTTTGCAGAAAAATCGGGAGATGCAGTAGTATTATCTGATACTTATTTAGTACTGGGTATGTTACTGAGTCGAAAAAAACCGCAGGAAGCCATTGCACATTATTTGTCAGCCAACACCGTATATAAACAGATAAAAGATTATAACAACGTAGCAAATATCTACAATAATATTTCGGGCCTTTATTCTAATAACCAAAACATAAAAAAGGCTTTGCTCTATAACGACTCGGCGCTGCTGGTGGCTGAAACACAACAGTTGAACCTTTCAGAATTTTATAGGCCGTGGTTAAGACGTTCCAAAATATTTGAAACACTGAAACAATATGATTCTGCTTACTATTATTATAAGAAATATTCCGAAGCCTCTATAGAGCAAATGATAGTAAAGGATGGAATAGAATTAAAAAAAATAACGGAACAATATGAAAGTGATAAAAAAGAAGCTACTATCAAATCTAAAAACAACTGGTTGTTTTTTTCTACAACAATAGCTGCGCTTATTACGATAGCCTTAATACTCCTGTATTTACAAAACAGAAAAATAAAAAAACAAAACAAAACCATCAATACGCAGGTAACAGAATTATCTAAACTTTTAAGTCATAAAAATATTCTGCTTGCTGAAGTGCAGCACAGAGTAAAAAATAATCTGCTACAGATGCAAAGCTTACTGGATATTCAGGAAGAATCTGCAGGACACAATACACTGGAAGAAGTAATAAGAGAAAATAAAAACAGAATAGAGTCCATGGTATTGCTGCAAAAAAAAATAAACAATATGGAAAGCTTAAGCGAGGTGGATGGTGAATCTTACCTGTGCGAACTCGCAAGATTAGTGGAAGAATCTTACCGCAAAAGCAACCAACATATAACCCTTCATGTATCATGCAGCCTGGGAAATATCTCTATGAATATCGCTATGCCGCTGGGACTGATAATGGTAGAGTTGATAAGCAATAGTTTTAAACATGCCTTTAAAAATAGAAATACAGGCAACATATACATAGTTGCAAGCGATGATTCTTTAACCCAAAAAAATAAATTAGCATACCGTGATGACGGAATTGGATTTGACTTTCACAACACCGTTTCAAAAGGATTAGGCTTTGAGCTGATACGTGGTTTTACAAACCAAATAAACGGTAGAATAGAAGCTACACACAATAATAGTGGCTCTTCTTTATTCATCTATTTTTAAATGTAGCATTTATGAAAACACAAACTATACTGCTAATTGAAGATGATTTTTTAAACAGAAGACGCATAAAAAAAGTATTGGAAAAACAATACAATATTATAGAAGCAGGCAATGCAGCACAGGCTTACGAAGCGCTTAACAACAATCAAATTCACCTAGCTATAGTAGATATCAATCTGGGGCAAAATGCACAGGAAGAAGGAATAAGAATAGGTAACAGTATTAAGAATGAATACCTAATTCCTTTTATTTACCTTACTGCATACGATATGCCGGAAATAACAAGCAAAGCAATAGACACTGCTCCAAAATCTTATATCACTAAACCTTTTAAAGAAGTAGACTTGCTGATGTCAATAAGCATAGCATTGCATCATAACGCTACAACTACGCTGCAAAAAACATTAACTGTAAAAGAAGATCAATACTATACAGAGATACCAATAGAAAACATTGATTATTTAGAATCGGAGGGTAATTATGTATTGCTCTACACAGATGAAAAAGTTTACCGATACCGTTCTACCATTAAAGAAATATATACCATGCTACCGCAGAATATTTTTATTCAAGTACACAGAGCTTTTATAGTGAACAAAACCAAAGTAGAAAAATACAATCAGAAAGAAATAGTGATTTGCAAAAAAATAATTCCCGTTTCTATAAAATATAATGGCTGAATTATAGAACTAAAACCCTCACAATTTTCCTATCACGAGCTTTTTGCCTTTTACCTTTTACCTTTTTGCCTTAAGGTTTACATGCTTCCCACAGCCGCACCGATAATTCCTACTACAAACATCAAAGCGTAAAGTCCAAGAATAATGAGGAACAGAATTCCAATGAACTTAAACATTCTTCTCTGGTAAGAAAGCGCAAGATTAAATTGCTGCTGATTGCTACCCATAATGGCGGGCTTTATCAATACCGAGTATTTGTAGAGGTAAAAAATTGGAAAGAAGTAGAGCACCGCTATTACAAAATACACTGCCATCATTCCCACTCCAAAAGTGCTGCCTAAACCGTTACTGCCATAGAATTCTGAAAAAGCCGAAAGCCCCAGTCCCATGAACAAACCAAGAAGGATGAGCAAACCCATAAACACAAATCCGATGATCGCAATAAATTTCGTCCACCTTGAGGTTTCGAGCAAATGCGCCTTTGCTTCTTCATCAATTGTGAGATTGAAAATATCCTGACGTTGGTTGTGACTTTCCATGCTTTTTATTTATTCCGAAAAATACTGTTGAAAAATCAAAAGAGAAAGATGTGCTAAAAAATTTCCCGCAGAAAAATGCAGAAAACGCATCTGCGAATCTCTGCTGGAAACCTTAAAATTTCCCGCAGAAAGCGCAGAAAAAATGCGCAGACAACGCAGAAGAATGTTTGCTATCTACGAGTTTTCTGCGGGAAGTTATGAAACCTAAATCTGCGAGTCTCTGCGGGAAACCCTTAAAAACTATGCTCTGCGAGTCTCTGCGGGAAATACAATTTTTAATAAGCCCTTGCAAACAACACTCTTTCTTTCGACGGATTTCCGGTAAGAATACACTTCCCTTCTTCTTGCTCATTGTTTAATGGAATGCAGCGGATAGTTGCCTTCGTCATTTCTTTTATCTTCTCTTCTGTTTCAGATGTGCCATCCCAGTGTGCAGCAATGAAGCCGCCTTTGTCATCCAGCATTTCCACAAACTCATCCCAGCTATCCGCTTTTCGTGTGTTCTCTTCACGGAATTGCAAAGCACGATTGTACAAGTTTTGCTGAATATCTTCAAGCAACTGAGCCATGTTTTCGGTTAAACCATCTAAAGAATAAGAAGCTTTTTCTTTAGTATCACGCCGCGCAACTTCAGCCTGATTGTTTTCTATATCGCGAGCACCCAGCGCTATACGCACCGGCACACCTTTCAGTTCATATTCTGCAAATTTCCAACCCGGACGGCTGGTATCGTCATCATCATATTTCACGCTGATCCCTTTTGCACGTAATTCCGACATCAGTGTTTGCGCCTTATTGTCTATTCTCTGGCGGGCTTCAGCATCTTTATTAAAAATTGGAACTATCACCACTTGCAACGGAGCAATTCTTGGAGGTAACACTAAACCCTGATCATCACTATGCGCCATTACCAACGCACCAATCAATCTGGTAGAAACACCCCACGACGTAGCCCACACATATTCCATCGTGTTGTCCTTCGCTGCAAATTTCACATCGAATGCTTTTGCGAAATTTTGTCCGAGAAAATGTGATGTGCCTGCTTGTAATGCCTTCCCGTCTTGCATCATAGCCTCGATGCAATAGGTATCTTCAGCGCCAGCAAATCTTTCGTTCGGTGTTTTCACTCCCTTTATCACCGGCAGCGCCATGTACTCTTCTAGAAACGTTGCATACACATCGAGCATCTTCACAGTTTCTTCTATCGCTTCCTCTTTTGTTGCATGAGCGGTGTGCCCCTCCTGCCAGAGAAACTCAGCAGTGCGTAAGAATAAGCGTGTACGCATTTCCCAGCGAACAACATTAGCCCATTGATTAATGAGTAGTGGAAGATCGCGGTAAGATTGGATCCAGCCTTTGTAAGTATTCCAAATAATAGCCTCACTTGTAGGTCGAACGATCAATTCCTCTTCAAGTTTTGCAGCTGGATCTACAATTAGTTTTCCTTTGTTGTCGGGGTCTGTTTTTAAACGATAGTGTGTTACAATGGCGCACTCCTTTGCAAAGCCTTCGGCATTTTTTTCTTCTGCTTCAAACAAACTTTTAGGAATGAAAATCGGGAAGTAAGCATTCTGATGTCCGGTTTCTTTAAACATGCGATCAAGTTGGTTTCGCATGTTTTCCCAAAGTGCATATCCGTACGGCTTTATTACCATGCACCCACGCACGGAAGAATGGTCTGCAAGTCCACCCTTCAATATTAGATCATTGTACCATTGACTGTAATCGTTTGCTCGCGTTGTTAATGTGCTCATAAAAAACTGGCATACTTTTCGATACCTTAAACGGTTAAGGCAGAGTGCCGCAAATGTAGTAATTTCACAAGGCAAATCTTAAAGCAAATACACTGCAAATATGAAAAGGCTCCTATTAGTTTTTCTGTTGATTTCCGGCATTGGACAGGTAGCTTCTTTTGCTCAAAACGACGATATCTACTTCAATAGTTCGGACATAGAAAAACAAAAGAAAGAAGAACAGAGAAGGGCTAAGGAAGAGGCAAGCCAGCGCGAGATTGAAGATGAACGCGATTATCATAGCGCGCAGAATGGTTCTGGAAATGAATATCAATCGTACAACAGAAGCTATGATAATGATGGCTATGTTGATTACGACAACGATTATTATTACGCCACGCGCATCAATCGTTTCAGCAATCCTTTTTACAACCGTGGCTATTTCAGCACTTTCAATAATCCCTATTGGTACGATCCATATTGGTCTGATCCTTATTGGGGATGGAGCGCATGGAACCGCCCAGGCTTTTCTATGAGTTTTGGTATGGGACCCTATTGGAACTCTTATTGGGGTTGGTATAACTGGTATGGATATCCCGCTTACGGCAGCTATTGGAATTCACCTATGTATGGTGGTTGGTATGGCAACAGTTATTTTTCGGGCTACTGGAACGGATACTATGCGGGTTTGTATAACACAGGCGTAGGTGTAAGGACAATCAATTATGGGCCTCGTCATTCCACCAATGCAAATAATAACAACAGCATTCGGAGAGCTATGTATAACAATCCAGCATCGGGCAGCAACTCAAATGTTCCGCCTCGTGCTCGTGTAGCTAATCCAGAAAATAACAACAATGTTATTAACAGAGGCACCCGTGTTGCGCCCGAAAGAGGCAACATTAACGAAGACAGAAATGTTTCAGAGAGAGGTAACCGTGCTGTTCCTGGTAGAGGTGCAGTTAACGAAGACCGTAATGTTTCGGACAGAGCAATTGATATGAACAATGCCGACCGTCCATCGCGTCGAGTATTTAGCAGAGAAGACGATAATCGTTACAATGCGCCTTCACCGTCAAGACAAATGAGTGAAGACCGTCCTAACTATGAGCGTCCTAATGCAGGAGACCGCCGCTATGAAGCTCCCCGTCAGGAACCGATGCGCCAACAGCGCTATGAACAGCCCCGCTATGAACAAAGACAAGAGCGTGCGCAACCACGATATGAGCAGCCACGTTTTGAACAGCGTAGCCAACCAAGATTTGAATCATCGCCAAGAATGCAATCATCTCCCCGTATGAGTAGCCCCGCGCCAAGCTCTTCACCAAGAGGCGGATTTGGTGGCGGCAGAAGATAGCCGGTGTAAATAATAAATTACAAAAACGGTTGCAACCATGTAGCCGTTTTTTTGTTTTGGAGACTTTCGCTAAAATAAATCTGTAACCGTATTCAAGTTCCTTCTGGATAGATCACGAGACGGTGTGACTTGTCAACGCTAAAAATACTTTTCGAGCGTAAGCCCATAGTTGAACAGCAGATTTTCTGTAGCATTTCGGTTAACTCTGTTATAAATCAGGGAAGTGGTAAACGACAACCAGGAGGTTAGTTTTATAGACAAACTGTTTTGAGAGCGAATTATATAGTCTGACGCATCAGCAAGAGAGGGTTGCCAGAAATGTGTGCCTTCCAGCTTTCCGATATTTTTATATGATAAACGATATAGCAAGCGAAATGAATTTCGAAACGTGCTTGTGTGTTTTTTGCTTTCATCCTGCAATATCAGATCGCTGGATTCGTAGAGCACTCCATTACTCAGGTTCAGGAATATTGCGGGCGTATTTACAACCACATAAGCTACACCAAGTCCTGCCTGGTAGCGGCTTTGCACTTTTAGAGAAAGACTTTTTTCAAACACTCCCAAACCCCAATAATAAAGCCTTTGTGTTTTAT
>ENA-UOUJ01000904-UOUJ01000904.1-activated-sludge-metagenome-genome-assembly--contig:-NODE-904-length-17206-cov-8.477290_pt1 | contig 17206 bp, 11 predicted proteins | sample MGYA00249839_ERZ747224 | MGnify/ENA primary metagenome ERZ747224 (study PRJEB28782, sample SAMN03220277) | activated sludge metagenome | biome: wastewater; feature: sewage sludge; material...
GCGACAGCGTTTCGAGGAAGCGGCGGTCGTGGCTGATGATCACCATCGCCGCGCGCGATTGCTGGAGGCGGCCTTCCAGCCATTCGATGGTCGGCAGATCGAGGTGGTTCGTCGGCTCGTCGAGCAGCAGGATCTCGGGCTCGGATGCAAACGCGTGCGCGAGCGCGGCCCGCCGCGCTTCACCGCCCGAAAGCTGTGTCGGGTCGGACGCTCCGTCGAGCCCAACCTCGTCGAGCAGCATCCGCGCGAGATGAACCTCCCCGCTGTCCGCAAGCCCCGATTCGACGTAGGCGAGCGTCGTCGCGTGGCCCGAGAGATCCGGCTCCTGGGCCAGATAGCGCACGAGCGCGCCCGGCTGGACGAAGCGGCGCCCGCGATCCGGCTCCACAAGGCCCGCCGCGATCTTGAGCAGCGTCGATTTGCCCGAGCCGTTGCGGCCGACGAGGCAAATGCGCTCTCCCGCACCCACGGCAAGGTCGACGCCGTCGAGCAGCGCCGCGCCGCCGAAGGTGAGCGCGATGTCGTTGAGTTGAATGAGGGGGGCGGCCATGACGATCCGAAATGGAGGGAAAAGGGAGAGACGATTGCGCGTCTATACAGCATGGAGCGCGAACGGGAAAACCGGCGGCTTTCGGAGGCGGATCGCCTACTGGGTCTCGACCATGCGGCTGATGGCATCCAGCGTGGACCGCCCGAACGCGCCGTCGAGCGCGCCGCCGTAGTAGCCGCCGCCTGCGAGGCGATGCTGCAACTCCCGGCGGAAGTCCCGCGACCAGCTCTGGCTGTTCTGCGTCATCTGCTGGTAGGTGAAGGGGTAGCCCATTTCGAGTGCACGATAGATGTAGTCGGCCGCCGTCTGTGCGTTGCGGCTGACCCCGAGCCCTTTGTCGTACAGCACGGCGATGTTGTGGATGGCGAGCAGTTGCCCGCGCTTGGCGCCTGCATCGTACCACGTGGCGGCCGTCACGTAATCGCGCTCCACGCCCCGCCCCGTGGAGTACATGGTGCCGAGCGCGGCCATGCCGTCGGGATCGCCTGCGTCGGCCGCGTGCTTGTACCATCGCACCGCCTGCAGATGATCGGCTTCGATCCCGCTCCCGCCTTCGAGCATCAGCCCGACCGCGACCATCGCCGGCGTGTAGTTGGCTTCCGCCGCCTGCTTGAACAGGTTGAGTGCTTCCAGCGGATCGCGAGGGCGGCCTTCTCCGTCACGGTACATCCGACCCAGGCGATAGACGGCCGCCACGTTGCCCGCGTCCGCCGCCTTGCGGATCCAGCGCTCGGCTTCCACGACATCCTTGATCGGTGCCCCGCCGGCGAGGGCATCGCCATAGAACAGCATTCCGTTGGTGCTGCCCGCAAGCGCCGCCGTCCGGTACCACGTGAGCGCTTCCGTTGCATCGCGGGGGACGCCCGCGCCGGTGCTGTAGAGCTTGCCGAGAAACAGCATCGCGGGCGTGCTGCCGCCCTCGGCGAGGTGCCGCAGCTCGGAGAGATAGGCTGAGGCGTCGTCGCCCACGCGCCAGACGGTCAACATGCCGTCGGTCCCCGGCTGGCGTGCCTCGATCTCCTGGATGAGTTGGCTCGTTTCCGTCACGGGCGTGCCGTCGATGGCGGTAACGAAATCGCCGAACCTCAGGCCCGCCAGCGCGGCCGGCCCGCCCGGCGTCGTTTCGGTGACGAACACGCCGGTGTGCCGCCTGAGACCCAGCGTGAACGCCAGCATCGGATCGGTCACGCTGTCGAAGCGGACGCCGATGTAGGAGAGCGTCTCGTAGCCGGGCCACGGCTCGAAACGGATCGGCACCTCGATCGTCCGCCCCGTCAGCCGCGCGCCCTGTCCGGGTGCGCCGCCCGTATCCGCCGGCGGAAACGGCAGGTCGGGCATAGCGGGCGTCTGACTGTTCGCCCCGCCGCCGGTGGGGGGCGGCAGAAGGCGGATGATGTCCCGGCCGCCATCGGCTTCCAGAACCACGGATCGTTGCCCCCAGGTGACGGCGGCTTCCGCCCCCGGCTCCATGGCGGAAACGGGAAGATAGAGGACGAAACCGCAGACGAGCCAGATGGCCGCGGCAAGCGCCGTGATGGACAGTCCTCTCATGGATCGAAGGCCCCGCGTGTCTGGGATTGGCCTATCTCTACCGTTACCTGAAATACGGAGCAACCGAGGCGCATTGCCCACGCTCCGGAGCCCCGTTTTCCGGCCGGAGCTGCCGGTGGATCCTGCGCCACAGCACCTCGATTCGGCCAAACAATACTGTAGCATCAGCGCCTTGAACTGCGCGGAATGAGCCCTGGATGCGGCCAGGGGCTTGGGTTAGGAGAAGCGCAAGAGGGTCTCGTGCCGCCAAGGTCGACGATGGCGTTTTACAACGGAAGAACGCGCGGTGTGCTGCCGATGGGCGCGGTCTGTGCGGCGCTGCTGGGTGTCCTCGTGGCAAGCGTCGCGACGCGGGCCGCATTGGCATTCGACGCCCGCGACATCGAGCCCAGCGTCTACAAGATCTATTCCTTCATCCCCGAAGACGGAAATCAGTACAGCATTTCGTCCGGCTCGGGGTTCCTCGTCTCCGGCCGGCGCCAGGTGGTGACGAACGTCCACGTGGTCGAGGGCGGCGAGCGCATTTACATCGCCTTTCTCGAAAAAGGGGAGGCCAAGCTCGTCGAGGCGCGCCGCACGCAGAGCCGGCCCGATGTCGATCTGGCGCTTCTCGAAGCGCGCGAGGATCTGCCGGGCATCCCGCTGACGCTTGGCGAATACGAGCCGGATAAGCTTGCCGACGTGATTGCGATCGGCTTTCCGGGCGCGGCCAATCTCAACAAGGAGCTGGTGCCGGAAACCGATGTGCGCGGCGTGCCGCTGACCGATCTCGAATCCACGCTCACGACCGGCGTCGTCTCGCGCATGACCTTTACCAACCTGAAGCTGAACCCGGGCCAGCTCGTGAGCGCGCGGACCGTCCAGCATAACTCGGCTATCAACCCCGGCAGCAGCGGCGGACCGCTGCTCGACGCGTGCGGCTACGTCGTAGGCATCAATACGCTGCAAGGCGTCAACGCGCAGGGTCTCTTCTTCTCCATTCATGCAAGCGAGCTTGCGCGCTTTCTCGGCGAAGCGAACCTTCGATATGCCTCGACCTCGCGCCCCTGCGCGAAGGGCGTCTTTGCGAGCGCATTCGTGCCGCTCTTCGTTGGATTGACAGGGGCCCTCGCGCTTGCCGTCGTCTTGGTCTTCCGCCGCGAAAGCGCGTTGGCCGTTATCGGTTCGGCGAGGGCGACGCTTGCGGACTGGCCTGCAATGGCGCACGCGAAGGAGCTCGTCGGGGCATGGATGCAGCGGAGGGCGGCCGGGAACAGCCTGCCGCCCGCGCTCTATCTCCACCCCGAGAAGGGCGGCCCCACCGTGCGCGTCGGCGCGGGCGAGCGGCCGCGCATCGTGGGCCGTGGCCCTGGCGTCGATGTCGTCGTTCCCGACGACACCGTCTCCAAGGTGCACGCGAGCGTTGCCTACGATCGCGCCACGGGCCGCCTGCGTGTGCGCGATCTCGGCTCGTCGAACGGCACTTTCGTCGACGGCGAACGCATCGCTTCGGTGGAAGCTGCGATCGGCGCGCGTCTCCGGCTCGGGACCGTCGATTACACGATATCGCCGGACCCCGCGGACGAAACCGCCGCGGGCGGTTGGATGCTTTCCGGCTTCGATGCATCGGGTCGCGCGGTGCAGTTCACGCTGGAGCCCGCGCGCGATCCGCAAGGCCGCGTCACGCCGACCGTTTGGACACTCGGCCGCGATCCCGCGCGTGCCGGTTTCGTCATCGACGATCCGAGCGTATCGTCCTTGCACGCCGAGCTGACGGTCGAGGCCGACGACGTTCTGCGCCTGCGGGACGCCGGTTCGATGAACGGCACCCACATCGACGGCGAGAGCATCGGTGAAAGGACTGTGATCCTCGACACCGCGGGGCAGGATATTGCGTTCGGCACGGCGCGTCTCAGGCTGTCGCGGCTCGCGACCTGAGGGCCGGAGCGCGCCATCCCGCTAACGCTTGAGCAGCGTCGCGATCTTCCGGCGAACGGGAAGCGGCATCGCCTCCACGCCGCGCTTCACCACGCCGCGCAATCCGCGCAGATAAAGCGTCGTGTACAGGCGGCCGATGGGTGAGAGAGGCACCGCCCAGTCGCGCACCGCGACGGACGAATCCGCCCATTCCCACTTGTAATCGTAGCCCGGCGGCAGGAAGTCGAAGCCCGTCATGCCGTCGGCGAGGGCGCGGCGAATGCTGTCTTCCATCAAAAGCGCGCCCGCTGCAGCCTTCTCGTAGGCGAGATCGTACGTGACGATGTGAATGGCGGACCGCCCTTTGCACCGCACGCCAACCTCGATGGCCGCCGTGTGTCCGCCGGACGCGAGAGCGGCGACATAACAGCCGGCGGGCCGCGTCTCGGCGCGCGAGACGTCTGCGAAAAATCGCGCTGTCCTCGGGTCCGAAAACGCCCGCGAGTAAAGCCCCCGCGCGTCGAGCCATACGGCCTTGTAGGCAAAGGCGAGGGCGGTCAGCGTCTCCGCTTCAGCGCCACGCGTACGGTAATCGAATGCCAGGGCGCCGCGTTCTGAAAGTCGGCGCCGTTGCCGGCTGCGGTTGCGCCGCGCGCTACCCGAATGCCGCTGGATGAGCGTCTCGAAAGCCTCCACGCCCTCCAACGACAGATAGGGCGCTTGTGCCTCGCTCACCATGAGCGCGCCCATGTCCGCCAGCAGCGGAGCGATGTTCGAATCTTCGCGCACGCGCCTCAGGCGAAGCGCACCCGCACCCGTGCGGCTCGCCGCAAAGTCCAGTGCCGCCCGCAAAAGGGCGGCACCCTCGCCATCGGGCAGGGTGTCGATAAGGGCGTCGCCGTACTGGCCGACCGGCTCCCCCATCCACTCGAGCTGCGTCAGCGGGCCGACGCGCTCCGCCACGAGCGGAAGAACCAGGACGAGACGCCCGTCGATGTGGGCCGTGACGATGGCGAGCGTCGCGCCGCGCTCACCCGCGGCGGGGAGGAAATGATTGGCCCAGTGCCAAAGCCAGTTGAAGGTCTGGAACAGATGGATGTCGCGGCCTGCCCTCTCGAACAGCGCGTTCCATGAGGTTTCGAGCGCGTCGAAACCATCGCGGGTCGATACGAGATCGAGCGTTGCGTGGGCCACGGTTTGCGAGACGAAGGGCACGGGCGGGGCGGCTTCGTCCAAGGCCGGCCTCTCGCATGCGAGGGCGATGACTGACATGAAACTCAGGGTTCCTTAACTATAGCCCTTGGGCGGGCCCAGTGCCGTTGGGGCCGGCGGGCTCCGTATTCTCCCTGAGTGTCGCGGAAAAAAGATAACGTATTGGTTACACCGTCAGACCTGCGCGATTTCGACCAGCGACAAGCTCACCAGCAGCGCGACGAGCACCCAGAGCGCAAACGCGCCCCGCCGGGTTGGGGCGGCCCGGCCCATCAGGGCGGCAAGGGCGATGACGAACGCCCCGGTGAGGTTGATGACGACGAGCCCCGCAAGCCCGAGCCCGCGCGAGCCCGCCCAAGCCCCCTCGATGTACGTCGCGCCCGCCACGCCGACGAGGAGCGCGCCCACGATGCGCGGCCAGAAGCCGCTCGCCGAAGCGGGAAGCCCGAAGGCTCGGATCGTGCTCATCGGTGCGAGCAGAAGCAGGACACCGCCGGCAAACTTGAGAAGCGTTTCGAGCCACAGGAGCTGCTGCACGGCGGAGCCTGGATGAAGCGAAAAAGACGTAGGCTGAAATTGAAAAGCACCGATTGAAACGGCTTACTGGCCGGCCGCGTCTTTCTGCTTCTCCCACCAGTCGCTTGAACCGAACGAGGGCCCGCTATCGCTTCCGCCGCCGTCGAGCCATCCGCTGAACAGGCCCTCTTCCTTGACGACTTGCTTCTTCGGTGCCTCGAAGTTGCCTTCGAGAAGGCGCCCGAGCTCGGTTTTGATCTCGCGTGTCCTGCGGTCCGTGCAGTAGTTCGGGTCTTCGCCGGCAGCTTTGGCCACGCCGTTGTGCGCCACGTCGTAGGTTTGCTGGAGCTTCGCCATCTGTTCCGGCATCGCGCCAAGGGCAGCCTCATGAGCCAGATAGTTCGAGCGGACCATGCCCGGATCGAAATTATAGCCGCACCTTGTCGCGCGTGCGGTCACGGCGCCTGCGTGAAACGCTCGTTCGCCAGGATCGGCTGCGACGCTCGCTTGCCCTGCCGGGGTCGTGGGCGCGGCCTCGCTGCCGAGGATCGACGCCGTCGACACGCCGCCACCGCCCGAGCAGCCGGCAAGCCCGACGGCGAGCATCAGAAAGGGTAGCGAACGGCGAAGCATGGGGTCCCCCCGGAGATTGCCCAAAAAAACAGCGCAGGTTTGCGCCCTTTTTGGGGTGAGGTCAACGCGTGGGGGCGGTAACCCTGTGCGCAAACGGATGGCGTCGCAGGGCCGGGATGACAGGGGGAAAGCGTTATCGCATCAGCGCCCGCATGGCCTCGTCGAGCCCTCCCAGCGTCATGGGGAACATCCGCCCCTCGACCAACCGGTGGACGAGACCGATCGAGGGCGTATAGCCCCAATGCTGCTCCGGCACGGGATTGAGCCACACCGTCTGTGGATAGGTCGCCATGATGCGCTGAAGCCAGACGGCGCCCGCTTCGTCGTTCATATGCTCCACGGCCCCGCCCACGTGCGTGATCTCGTATGGGCTCATCGACGCGTCGCCGACGAAGATAACTTTGTAGTCGGACGGATAGGTGTTGAGCACCTGCCAGGTCGGGATCGTCTCGCTCCAGCGGCGCGCGTTGTCGCGCCAGACGCTCTCGTAGAGACAGTTGTGGAAATAGTAGTATTCGAGGTGCTTGAACTCGCTGCGCGCGGCTGAGAACAGCTCCTCGGCCGTTTGCACGTGCCAGTCCATCGATCCGCCGACGTCGAAGAACATCAGCACCTTGACGGCGTTGCGCCGGGCTGGCCGCAGCGCGAGATCGAGATAGCCTTTACGCGCCGAGCCCTGAATGGTGCCGTCGAGATCGAGCTCCTCCGCGGCACCCTCGCGCGCAAAGCGCCGAAGCCGTCTCAGCGCCACCTTGATGTTGCGAACGCCAAGCTCGATGTCGCCCGCGAGATCGCGAAACTCGCGCTTGTCCCAGACCTTGATCGCGCGCCGGTGACGGCTTTCCTTTTGTCCGATGCGGATTCCGGCCGGATTGTAGCCGTAGGCGCCGAACGGCGACGTACCGCCCGTGCCGATCCACTTGTTCCCGCCCTGATGGCGGCCCTGCTGTTCCTCAAGGCGCTTACGCAGCGCCTCCATGATTTCGTCCCAGCCGCCGAGCGCCTCGATCTCCGCCTTCTCTTCGTCGGTGAGATGGAGATGCGACAGCGCCTTGAGCCAATCTTCGGGAATCTCCGCGGTGTCGGCCTCGCTCATGAGGTCGAGGCCCTTGAAGACGTGCCCGAACACGCCGTCGAAACGGTCGAGGTACCGCTCGTCCTTCACCAGCACTGCGCGCGACAGATAATAGAAATCCTCCACGCGTCCGCCAGCGACGTTGGCGTCCATCGCTTCGAGCAGCGTCAGATATTCCTTGAGCGTGACGGGCACGCGCGCGTCTTTAAGAGCGCGGAAGAATGTCGCGAACATGGGTCTCTCCTTCGTCCCAGCATATAAGGCGAGGCGGTGCGGGAGAAACACGAAAGCGACCGCAAACACCATCCCTCCCCCCCTTGTGGGGGAGGTTAGGAGGGGGGGGATCCCAGACCGTCTGTTGTCTGGCTTCCCCCCACCCCCTGCCCCCTCCCCACAAGGGGGAGGGGAAAACAAAGAAGCCGCCCCGAGGGGCGGCTTCCTGTTCGGTTCGTGATCTCGACTTCGATTAGAAGTTGATGAGAGCACCAGCCTTGACATACTGGAAGTCTTCGACGCTGTTACCCGTTGCCGAGAGAAGAGCATCGTCATAAGAGAGGTGACGGTAGCTGATCCACAGCGACATGGCGGCCGCATCGATCTCCTGCACGATGCCAAGACCCCACACGTCGAGATCGCCCTGGAGCAAGTCGTCTTCGCTGACGTTCAGGTACTCACCGTAGAACACGGTTGCGCCGAGCGGGTTCAGGTTACGACGAAGGCCAGCCTTGACGTAGTAGGTGTCAGACTCGAAGCTTGCACCACCAGCAAAATCCAGCTCGTTGTTGCCGTAGGCACCGTAGACGAAGAGACCCGTCGGGATGTGCTGCAGGTAGGCACCGATCTGGAAGTACTGCGTGTCAGGATCGCCGAAGCCGCCAGCGATCGTGTTCGGGAAGCCGCCGCCGGTGATCTCGTTGTAGGCAGCAGCAGCAGCGAACTTGAAGCCGCCGAACTCACCCGCATAGCGGAGAGCGACGTCCCACATGTCGTCCTCGCCCCACGAAGCGCTGGCCGAGAAGCCACCGAACGTCGGCGTGTCGTAGCGAACGACGTTCATCGTCAGACCGTTACAGTCGCCCCAGGCGCCGCCGCCGGTGCAGAGACCGACGTTGCCCCAGGAGCGGAGGTAGTTAGCACCCGTGCCAGACACGCGCATGTTGAACGAGTTGACGTCGAACGCCACCCAGTTGGCGGGAACGAGCGAGCCCGAACCGTCGACGAGGATCGCGGTGTTGTCAGACGCCTGCGACTGACGGCCAACGCCGATCTTGCCCCAATGGTCGCTCTTGATGAACCAGTAGCTCTGGAGCGGGATGAAACGGCCCCAGCCGCCACCCGACTGATAGTCCTGGTTCAGCAGGAGGCTGTCGTTGTTGATGGCTTCGATGTGGAGCACGTAACCAGCGCTCCAGCCCGGCGCGATGGTGGCCTGGCCGGTGAACTTCACGTGCGAACCGAGCGTAGCGCCGAGATCGCCGACGTACTGGTTGCTCTCGAAGCCGTCGTCCCATGCCATGATCTGCTGGCCGACCCAGCCAGAGACCGTGAGCGAAACTTTGCGATTGCCCTTGCGAGCGGTGGTCGCTTCGAGTTCGGCGACGCGCTCCTCGAGGTCGGCGCAGCAGTTGCCCCCAAGGTCAGCTGCATTCGCACCCGTGGCGAAGCTGCCGGCCAGGAGGCCCGCGGCTGCCAGAGCGCTGAGGCTCAATTTATTCATAGACCTTCTCCCAATCTGCGTTGGTAATCGAGATGGCGGACGCCCTGATACTCGGTGATTTACGCAAACTAGGCCGCGCTCTGCGATATTGACGGCGCGAAGATTCCCTCGGAACCGCCGCTGGCCCTGAAAGTCTGCGATTCTCCCCTGCGCAACAATCGAGCAATGCCTTTTCGGCACCGACGAGAGTGCAACTGTTGCCGCACTGCCACGAAAGCGCTCGCGAGGCCCGGATTCTCAAGGATTTCGTTAGGATCCAGGTAAGGAACGGCAGTGTGGGCGACGGTTGATCGATTGGGGATAAGGGCCTGCCCCGCGATGGTCGCCAGCTGGAAGGGTGAGAGCGCATGCAACGCCCCAATGCCGCGATTCGACGACGGTCGTATGACGGCCTCCGCTGTTTCACGTCCACGAGAAACGCTTTATGTTTCACGGAATGTCAGTTCCCCACGTCAGCTCCTACTACTCCTACACCTCCAACGACGACACGCGCTATCCGCAACTCGAAGAGCGGATCGCGGCGGACGTCTGTGTCGTCGGCGGGGGGTTCTCCGGCATCGCCACCGCGTTGAGTCTCGTCGAGCGGGGCTTCTCTGTGGTCGTGCTGGAAGCGCACCGCGTCGGATGGGGGCAGTCGGGCCGGAACGGCGGCCAGATGATCGCCGGGATCAGCGGGGAGCACTGCGTCGAGCGGCAGCTCGGCGAGGACGGCCGCCGTCTTTTGAAGGACATCCGCTATCTTGGCCACCAGATCGTCGAAACGCGCATCGCGCGTCATTCGATCGACTGTGATTTGAAGTACGGATGGGCCGAGGTCGCCGCCCGCCCGCGCCACATGGCCGGACTACGCTCCTATATAGAAGAGCGGATCAAGACCGGTGACGGCGATCACCTCCAAATCGTGGAGGCCTCCGGAATGGACGCCGTCGTGGGGTCACGCGCCTATCACGGCGCCATGATCGACCGGAAAAGCGGCCACCTGCATCCTTTGAACCTGTGCCTGGGTGAAGCCCGCGCCGCGGCCGGGCAGGGCGTGAAAATCTTCGAGGGCTCGCCCGTCGTCTCGTTTGGCGGCGGCGCGAAGCCGTTCGCGGAAACCGCCAAGGGCCGCGTCGAAGCAGCCTCCATCGTGCTCGCAGGCTATGGCGACCCTGCCTTGCAGCGCGGCGCCCTCTCGGGCCTCGTGTTCCCGACCGGCAGCTACATCGTCGCCACCGAGCCTTTGCCCGAGCGTGTGGCGCGCGAGATCATCCCGCAGGATCTCGCCATCGCCGACAGCAACGTCGTGCTCGATTACTTCCGCCTGTCCGCCGACCGGCGCCTCTTGTTCGGCGGGCGCGCCAACTACTCCAACCGCGACCCGCGCGACATCCGCGCGACTTTGAAGCCCCGCATGGTGGAGGTTTTCCCGCAGCTTCAAGGCGTGGCGCTCGATTTCGCTTGGGGTGGCAAGATCGACATCGTCTTGAGCCGCGCGCCTGCCATCGGTCGGATGGAGCCCAACGTCTACTACATGCAAGGCTACTCGGGGCACGGCGTCAACACGACCCACATCGCAGGCGAGGTGGTCGCGGACGCCATCGCCGGCATCATGGAGCGCCTGGATGCCTTCGAGCGCATCCGCCAGGTGCGGCTCCCGGTCGGACAGTTTCTCGGCAGCCAGCTCCTCGCGGTCGGGATGCTCTATTATAAGCTCCGCGACATACTATAGAGCAGGACAACGCGCGGGTGGGGTTTGGGGCAGTCCCTGCCGCGCCATCGCATCGCCTTATCCCGCAGGCTTCGGATCCGGCTCGACCGAGCCTCTTTCGCGCGCACGGTCCTCGGCGAGGCGCGCGAGTGCGCCGCGCACCACGTCGAGATCGCGCAGATGGACATCGTGCTGCGCGAGCGCGATCTCGATTCCCTCTTCGCGGAACGCTTTCAGGATCCGGAAACGCAGATCCGAGCGCGCCCCGCCCACTGCCGTCACGTCACCCACGACCGCGATCAACAGAAAGTCGAGGCCGTTGGGCCCGAAGTTGTCCAGACCGACCCAGGGCGGTGGGTGTTGGAGGATGAGAGGACACTCGGACGCCACCTTGAGCAGGATGTCGCGCACTTGCTCGGGATCGGATTGGTAGCTCACGCTGACGTTGACCAGCGCGCGTCCCAGCGAGTTGCGATGCGTCCAGTTGGTGACCGTGCCGGTGATGAGTTCTGAGTTGGGGACGATGAGGCTCGCCCGGTCGAAGGTCTCGATCTCGGTGGAGCGCACGGAGATGCGCCGCACGAATCCGTCCTGATTGTTGACGGTGACGCGGTCGCCGACCTTGATCGGCCGCTCGACCAGCAGGATGAGACCCGAAACGAAGTTGTTGACGATCGATTGCAGGCCGAAGCCGATGCCGACCGAAAGCGCGCCGGCGACGATGGCGAAGTTCGTGATGTCGAGGCCGCCGTAGGAAACGGCGACCAGCACAGCGAGGATGAACCCGACGTAGCCGACCGCGGTGCGGATGGAGTTCGCGATTCCCTGGTCGATCCGCTGCGAGCGCAGAACGCCGGTGTCGAGCCATTTCTGGGCGAGCCGGGTTGCGAACACCAGCGCGAGGAACAGGGCGATGGCGAACAGGATGCGCGCGAGCGAGATCCGCACTTCGCCGATTTCGAACCCGAAAACGGCCGCCCTGAGCCAGGACAGCGCCTCCTGCGTGGTGTAGCCCCAGGTCACGAGCACGAGCGGGATGGCGACCAGCGCCAAGGCGGCGTTGAGAACCACCGACGCCACGCGCCTCAGCGCAACGGCCTGATGCGCATCGAGCCCGAAGCCGTCTTCCAGCATGGATTTCACCGGTCCCGCGAGCAGCGACCGGATCGCGAGATGGATGACGAGCACCACCGCGATGGCGCCGCCCGTGACGACGACATGGGTGGCGATCAGGCGCGCCAGCCCCACGTAGCCCAGCAGGGACGCGAGGAGAAGCGCGACCGCCCCCGCAAGCGCCGGCAGCTTGATCAGGTAAGGCCTGAGAGGTGAGGCAGGGACCTCCGGCGCCGCCGGTTCGGCGGCCGTTCCCACGCCCGCCTGCAGACCTTGCGCGGGAGGCTGGCCCTCCGCCGTGGCCGCAACCGGCCCGTCTCCATCGTCGGTTTTGAGGTCGAAGGGCGTGTTGACGAGCTTGAGTAGCAACAGCGCGATGGCAACGCTCGCCAGCACCGTTTCCATGGCGTTGACGGACAGAGGGAGATAAAGACGCCGGATCACCTCCTGCAGGATAAGATCCATCGAGAAGACGAAAGCGATGCCGGAGACGATGCGGGCGAGCCGGCGCGCGGCTGGTGTCGCGATGTCGACGAGACGCCAGTCGGGACGCTGCGGCTGAAGCACCGCCTGCGTCAGAGCCCGCACAGCGACGAACACGGCCAGCACGACAAAAGCCCGCTGTGCGATTGAGCCCACGTCGAGCGTGAGAAGGCCGAGCGTATCGAGACCGGCGGCCAGAACGCCGATGGTGCCGAGGCCGGCCAAGGCGAGCAATGGTGCCACCCACCCGACCGTCGCGGCCTGCTCGACGAAACGCGGCGGCGCAACCCGGGCGGCGTCGAGCTGGTAGCTGACGAAGCGCCGGACCAGGGTGGCGACCGCGATATAGAAAAAGAGGGTGCCGAGGATGAGCGCGCTCACCGCAAACCATTGCTCGGACGCAGCCTGCAGCCAACCCGAGGCCGCATCGACGATCTGCCGCCAGGCGCCCGGTGAGTCGTAGACGAGCTTGTCCCATGTGCTGGTCTTGAGCGGCGAGGGGCTGCGATTGAGGATCTGCTGCGTGAACAGCTCCTGGCGCAGCTTCTGCACGTCCGTCTGAAGCTGGCGCGCACGCACCTGCACCAGCTCGCCCGTCTTTCTCGCCCCGTCGATCTCGCCGAGCATCGTGGCGAGGCGCGCACGCTCGGCGGTCACCTGCTCCGTTTCCGGCGCGGCATCGGCATCCGGTGCGGGCTTCAGCTTTTCGAACAGCTGCCGCAGCGTGTCCGTTTTCGATTTCAGCGTGGTGAGACGGTCCTGCGCGTTCTGGACGAGATCGACGAGCTCGGCCCTGAGACGCGCCAATTCGGCGTCGTTCTCCTTGTTTCGCTCGATCGAGCCTTCGAGCGTTTCGAGCAGGCCCTTGAGCTCCATGACGGGCTGGCGAAGCTCGTCGAGGGATTGCAGCTCGGCGGCCGTGAGAACGGGCGCCGGTGCGGGTTCGGCCGGGACGGCAGGAGTTTCGGCCGCCGGTTGCTGCTGGGGTGCGGGCGTTGCCTCTTTTGGAGGCATTTCGGCAGGCGCCGCCGGCACCCCGGGAAGTTGAAGCGGCGACGGCAGGGTCTGGGCGCCCGCGCCGTTCGCACCGAACGCGAGCACGAGAAGCGCGAACGCGAGAACGGCCAAGTCGTAGCGGAGAAAAAACCGGTCTCTAGCCATCAGTCGTCCTCATGATCGGTCAGATCCTCCCGAGCCGGCTTTCGCGCAGGATAGCGGCGCACGCATGGCCCCGCGTCGTGCCGCATAGCCGCGTGGGTCTCAAGGGCGAACCGGAACGCGCGAGGGGAATGTCGCCGCGGTCTCCTCACCCTCCAAAGACGCCTGAGGAGCGCCCGCGTGCGCCGCGATCCCTGTTTCGATCACGACGTCCACCGGCCCGCCGGTCATGATCAGATGCTCGACATCGTCGCGGCGGATGAGAACGAGCCGGCGGCGGTTGTCGACGTTGTACTGCTCGACCACGTGTACGCGCGGGTTCGGTTTGGGTGCGAACAGCCGCCCGACGGCCTCCTTCGGGCTGCCGCCGGCAAGAAATGTTCTGAGCAGAAACGCGCCTACGATCATGAAAACCGCGAGCGCCATCACAACCGCGAGATAAACAAAAACGTCCAACATCACCAGTCGTCACGGTTTTTCCCGCGCGTCCTCTCGAGCCGAATGCCGGCGTCCCGTATAGCCCGGAATTTATGCCATTTTAACTCTATTGATCGAAGTGTGAATCCCACGGCGCGGGGCTTTCCGCGCTTGTTCGGCGGCAGGGTTTTCGCCTTCGGTAGAGGCCCCGCCGACCACCACACGGGCGTAGCGTAGCGTAATGAGTACCAAGGTTCACATGCAGGCATCCGACGCGGCGAGCGCCGAGAATCAGATAGCTTTCGCTTTCATGAGCGACAGCGAGCCCCGCCAATCCAAAGCCGGCATGGCACGCGCCCAAACCCTCGACGGTGGCGTATCCGAGCCTGGCATCGTTCCGATTCTCGTCGCCGCGCTGGCGGCAGGCGCGATGGTGCTTGCCCTCGTCGCATCGCCCGCCGGCGAGCCGCTCCTGCTCACGCTGTTGGCCGTGCTCGCCATGGCCGGCTTGTTCGCGATCTTCGGATACGCGGCAGGCCACATCCGCATCGGCGAGCGCGTGCGCGACAACGATATGATCCGGGCTTTTGCCGATGGCCTCGACGACGGCCTTCTCGTCACGCGCCGCGATGGCCGACCGCTCTATGCCAACCGTGCGCTCGGCGAGCTTGCCGGTTCGCGCGGCGTGGACGAGGTCAACGCGCTCGAAGCGCTCCTCGGCGCCGACCCCCGCGCCGCGGCCGCCTACTTCCGCCTCGAGCGTGCCGCCTCGCGCGGCGAGGCGCGGCGTGAGGAGATCGAGATCGTCGTGCCGGGCGAGGCGCCGCGTCTCCTGCACGTCGCGCACCGGCCGTGCACGGTGCCGGGTTACGAGCGCGAGCTGGGTCCGCTCGTTCTCTGGACCGTCTCGGACGTCACGGCCGAGCACGCGCGCCAGATGAGCGCCGCTCAAACGCTCGAAGCGACGCTTGAGCGTCTCGACAGCGTGCCGGCCGGCCTCATGGAGGTCGATGCGAAGGGCACCGTGCGCCGTCTCAATGCCACGCTGCTTCGCTGGCTCGGCATCGATCCGGTGGCGCTCTCGCAGCGCGGCCTGAAGCTCACCGACATCATGCCGCCGGACGACGCCGAGCTGATCGCCAGTGCCGCCGCAGCATTCTATACGCATGGCGCGGGCGTCGATCTCGACGTGGCGCTCGAGAAGGGCGCGCCCGTTCCGCTCCGCTTCTTCGCACGCCGCGATGCCGAAGGCGGCCTCATGATCGCAGCCTTCCGCCGCGAGGGCGGCAGCGAAAACGGCGGGCCCGACACGGCCGAAATCCGCTTCGCCCGCTTCTTCCAGTCGGCCCCGTTCGGAATAGCGACGCTGGGCTCCGACGGTCGCCTCATGAGCACCAACGCCGCGTTCGCCCGCATGATCCCGGACGGCCAGGCGGCGATCGGACAGATGGCGGCGGACGTTCTCTGCCGCACGGCAGACACCGATACGTCCGCCTCGGTCTCGACGGCCATCCAGCAGGTTCTGGCCGGCACGCCGAGCCTGACCCCGCTCGACATTGCCGTGGGCCCCGAAGGCAAGTTCTCCTGCCGCCTTTACCTCGCACCGCTCACGCAGGCGCGCGACGCACGCGAAGCGGCCATCCTCTACGTCATCGATGCGACCGAGCAGAAAGCGCTCGAAGCCCGCTTCGCGCAGTCGTCGAAGATGGAAGCGGTGGGTAAGCTCGCAGGCGGCATCGCCCACGACTTCAACAACGTGCTGACGGCGATCATCGGCTTCTCCGATCTGCTGCTTCAGACTCATCGGCCGACCGATCCCGCGCATAAGGACATCATGAACATCCGTTCGAGCGCGACGCGCGCGGCGGGGCTCGTGGCCAACCTGCTCGCCTTTTCGCGCCGCCAGACGTTGCAAGCTGAACCGCTGCATCTGCAGGAAGCCCTTGCCGACTGGAAGCCGCTGATCAAGATCAAGCTTGGCGAGAAAGTCGACCTGAAAATGCCGACTGCGCGCGACCTCTGGTACGTGAAGACCGACCGCACGCAGCTTGAGCACGTGATCCTCAATCTCGCAAATAACGCCAGGGACGCGATGCCGGAGGGCGGCACGCTCACCATCGCAACGAGCAACGTCTCCGAGCGCGAAAGCCGCAAGCTCGCGCACGAGGGGATGCCTCTCGGCGAGTACGTCATGGTCGAGATCTCGGACACGGGCTCAGGCATTCCGCCGGACGTGATGGCCAAGATCTTCGAGCCGTTCTTCACGACGAAGGGCGTAGGCAAGGGGACCGGCCTGGGTCTTGCGACGGTCTATGGCATCGTCAAGCAGTCGGGCGGCTACATCTATCCCGCGAGCACCGTGGGCGTGGGGACGACGTTCCGCGTCTACCTGCCCCGTTACATGCCCGACAACGAGGAGGAGCTCGCTGCCCAGAAGGCGCAGCGGCGCGGACCTCCGCAGGATTTGACCGGCTCCGGCCGCGTGCTGCTGGTCGAGGACGAGGATGTGGTGCGCTCGTTCGCCGTCCGTGCGTTGAAGCGCCAGGGCTACGAGGTGCTCGAAGCGTCCACCGGTGTCGAAGCGCTCGAGGTGATGGAGGAGGTCGGCGGCAACGTGGACATCGTGGTGTCCGACGTCGTCATGCCGGAGATGGACGGGCCGACGCTGCTCAAGGAGCTGCGCAAGAAGAACCCGTCTCTCAAGATTATTTTCGTCTCGGGCTACCCGCACGAGGCCTTCGAGACGAGCCTGGACAAGAACGAGCAGTTCGCCTTCCTGCCGAAGCCTTTCTCACTGCCTCAGCTCGCCGCCAAGGTGAAAGAGCAGCTCGGCAAATAGCCGGACCGCCGATTTCATTGCCAAAGGCCGCGGTGCGCCCCTCGCGCCCGCGGCCTTTCTTTCTATATGATAGGGGAAACCCCGAACGGCCCGGCACGGTTGTGAAGCCGAGGCACCTTTGGAGCGAATCTCATGAGCCCCCGGCGCGAGCCTCCGGTTATCGTGATCAATAGGCACGGCAAGGCCGAGACTACGGAACAGCTCAGCGGCTGGCGCCGGTGGGTCGCCGTCGGTGCTGGCTATGTGGTGGTGGCCCTCATGGTGCTCGTAGCCCTCGCCGTTGCGCTGGGCCTCGCCATGACGGTGCTGATGGTGCTGGCCGTCGCCGTGCCGCTGGCCGCCGTTCTTTGGCTCAT
>ENA-UOUJ01000906-UOUJ01000906.1-activated-sludge-metagenome-genome-assembly--contig:-NODE-906-length-17146-cov-4.020303_pt1 | contig 17146 bp, 15 predicted proteins | sample MGYA00249839_ERZ747224 | MGnify/ENA primary metagenome ERZ747224 (study PRJEB28782, sample SAMN03220277) | activated sludge metagenome | biome: wastewater; feature: sewage sludge; material...
ATGGGCGCCCTGATCATGACCCACAGCGACGACAACGGCCTGGTGCTGCCCCCGAAGCTGGCGCCCGTGCAGGTGGTGATCGTGCCCATCGCCAAGAACGACGAGCAATTGGACGCGCTCCGCACCTTCGTGAAGCCCATGGTCGACGCCCTGCGCGCCAAAGGCATCACCGTGAAGCTCGACGACGACGACAAGAAGAAGCCCGGCTGGAAGTTCGCGGAGTACGAGTTCAAAGGGTATCCGGTGCGCATCGCCGTAGGCCCGCGCGACATGGAGAACGGCACCGTGGAGGTGGCCCGCCGGGACACCTTGGAGAAGCAGGTGATGCAGGCCACGGATATCGCCGAGAAGGTGGAGCACCTGCTGGAGGCCATCCAGGACAACCTCTACCAGAAGGCCCTGGCCATGCGCGAGCGTTACACCCGCGCGGTGGATACCTATGAGGAGTTCAAGGTGGCGATCGAGGAGGGCGGGTTCATCCTGGCCCATTGGGATGGCACGGCCGAGACCGAGGAACGGGTGAAGGAGGAGACCAAGGCCACCATCCGGTGCATCCCGCTGGAAGGGGACCAGACCCCGGGCACGTGCATGGTCACCGGGCGCCCCAGCCCACGCCGGGTCATTTTTGCCCGCGCCTACTGATGAGCCAGCAAGCGACCTCCACCGATCCGCGGGAGCTGATCCTGAAGACCCTGCGCACGAAATCGTGCATGAAGCAGGACGTCTACCAGCGCACGCAGGACATGTTCGCCGAGCTGAAGGAAGTGCTGCAGGCCATTGCCATCGACCTGGAACAGCAGGTGATGGACCACGACCGTCGGCTGATGGTGGCCTTCACGGACAAGGGAGCCTCGGCATGCGAGCTCCGGGTGGCCGGTGATGTGGTGATCTTCCACATGCACACCAACGTGTTCCGGCTTGACCAGGGGCACAACCTCTGGAGGTCGAGCTACCTGGAGGAGGACGAGTTCCGCGGGTATTTCGGCGTGGTGAACGTGTACAACTTCCTCAGCGACTCCTTCAAGTTCAACCGGGAGCGTGACCTGGGCTATTTGGTGGCCCGGCTGTTCATCAACAAGGACGGCCACTTCTTCGTGCAGGGCAAGCGCCAACTGGGCTTCCTGTACAACGATCTGGCCGGCTCCGTGCTGGATCGGGAGCGTCTTACGGAAGTGCTCCGTTCGGTGATCCTCTACGTGCTGGAGTTCGACCTGCTGGCCCCGCCCTATGACCAGGTGAACCAGGTGACCGTGAGCGAGATGAACGAACTGAACGCCAACCTGAAGCTCACCACCGGCAAGCGGTTGGGCTTCCGGTTCCAGGCCGATACGGAGGATATGCTTTGAGCGATTTGCACGGATCGAAAGCGATCGTTTACATTTGCCGTCCCTTACGCGGGACCCCTCGTTGTAAGGAGTACAGTATGGCCCGTTCGTCTAGGGGTTAGGACGCGTCCCTTTCACGGATGAAACAGGGGTTCGATTCCCCTACGGGCTACACCGGAACCGCCGGAACCTTAGCAATAGCAAGGGTTTCCGGCGGTTCGTCGTTTAGCGACGGGACACTTTCGGGACAGTTTCAGGGTGAAAGGTGCCCAAGTAGGCCCGGCGGTCACGCGCCCGCGATGCCTTGGGAAACCCGATGCCGGGGTGTGCCTGAAGGGGGCACGGGAAATTCACGGTGTTTCACCGCTGTTATTCCTTTGTTACTGCAACCTCGGCCGGGGTGTCCATCATGCAGGGAAGGCCCGTCGTTGCTGGACTTTATACGCTCTGAAGGGTGGTCGTTGAGCGTGTGCGCGAATACGGCCGAGGTGGACCGTTGATCCGCCGATAATTACGGGGCAAGGTCACTACTTCAGCAGCCCGCGTAGGCTCCAAGGGTCCGCGTCCGGCTCTTCCCGTTTCACCTTCGGTTTGAAGTACTCCAACACCTTCAGGAACAATTCCGCCCCCTTCACTTGGTCGTTCACCTTGTCGCTGGACATAAGGCGTTCCAATACGTCCGCGAACTTGCCCGCGTGGTCGGTCACCAGTGAGGAACCGACTTCCTCCCATGTGCGGGTGCGCATGTTCTTGGATCCTTTGGGACGGCCGGGGTTGCCCGGTTTGAACTTGCCCGTGATGGGGTCGTTGCGGTTCATGGATGCAGCGGTGTGATGCCGGGAGGTGTCCGCCCCGGCGGTTGAACGAAGGGTCGTTGATCGAACAGCAGGCCACCACGTGCGGCCATGCGGCGAAGGGTCAGGGCACGGTTGCTCAGTGTGTTCCGGCACCTCTTCCCCTCCTTCCCATACAGGCGTTCGGAGCAGACGCGGGCGCTGGGGTGTTGGTGCGAAATATCCCGGCCACATACCGGGCACCTGCGGACCTCGGCCGGGGACACCTCGGCAGGGTCAACGACGGCATCTGATCCGGCACCCTCAGTAGTGACGTTTGCCACCTGTACTACTTGCGTGGCAAACGTCACGTTTTCGCCTTGGCCGGGGTGGGCCGTGGTGCGCTGTCCCCCTGTGGCAAACGTCACCCTCGGATCATCCGGCGCGGCGGTTGTCCCCTTGTGGCAAACGTCACCATTGAGCGGGTCGGACAACTTGGCCTCGATCGCTGTCCGAAGTGATGCCTTCAGTCCGTGCGGTGCATGCTGTGCCTGTATCGCCTCCAATGCCTTGCGGCACCTATACCGCCGGGCGCGGTTGACCTTCATTGCCTGCCAGTAGGCCGGGGCCGATGCCTTGGCCACCATTTCGCGTTGAGCGGGTCGCAGGCTATCCGTGGGCATGTCGGGCTCCACGATCAACAGTTCGTCGAACTTGGCCAGCAGGAAGGCCCCCATCCGGTGCCACGTGGCCAGGTCCAGCAGGTCCGCCACGGTGCGCACGCCCAAGGGTTGCAGGGGGCGCATGCGTGTGGCCTTCAGCTCGAACCTCAGCAGTTCACCCGGTAGCCGGTATTGGTGGGCCTTGTCATAGATCTTGTACCGATAGGCGGTGTGGGCTATTTCGATGCCGCGCCCTTCGCGCATGGGCGTGGGGGCCTTGTCCTTGTGCAGCACGATGCACCGCAGCACGTCCGGCGTGGGCATGGGTGGAACGATGTTCACCCCGACCTCCAACGTGGTGATGAAGAGGCCCGCCGGATGCAGCCCGAAGGCATCGCATAGCGTGGCCACGGTTCCGAGGAATTGCGTGAACGTGTAGTCCTGCCAGTTGGTGCCGCCGTGGTGGAACTTGTGGAACGATCCACGGATCGCCCAGCAACGCGTTGCATCGCCGATGAAGGTCCAGCCGTTCCACTTGGCCGTGTACTTGTCATGGCCGGACTTGCCCTTTCCCTTGTATCGCCAACGGTCCACCAACAGGTGATGCGTTCGCACGCGCTGTTGGGTGCCGAGGTCAGTGAGGCGTAGTTTCGTGCCGTCGAACATGCGGGCTACCGTGTGGGCGATACTGGATAGGTAGCGGGGGTCATTGGCCCCCGTTGCCGTTTCCGGTCGGGGCGTTCAACGATGGAAGGCGTAGCCACGGAATGACCTGCCGGGCGAACTTCACCCGCTCCGCGATGCTGTATTTCTCCAACCCGGTGAAGTAGAACACGGTGAGGCGGCGGCTGTCCGCGCTGAAGTGGAACAGTACGGTGTTGCGGCATGTGCGACCGGCGTACACGTCCGGGTGATCGCCTACATACCAACGTTCGATGCCGGTGGGGATCAAACCCGTGTGCAGTGTGCGCACCTTGTTGCGCATGGGGCCGTGGATCATCATGCCCGCGCCAACTTCCCGGCGTCCATGGTCACGGGTTTCCGTCACCTTCAGGTATTCGGGCAACTTGGTGAAGGGAATGATCGCGGCATCCTTCAGGAACCGGCCGCTGGCCACGTCGTTCGTGTAGGTGGCCACCTTGTGCGCGGGTGCGTTCATGGCCGGTCACGTTTGGCGGTGCGCATGCGTTGCAGGTTGTCCAGCACCTCGTTGCGTTTGTACCGCACGCGGGTGCAGATGCGGTATCCGGTCACGTAGCCCTTGCGCCGATACTCCCGCAGCGTTGGCCGGGTAATGCCCAGCAGCGCGGCGGTTTGGTCCGTGGTCAAAAGTTCCTCAGCAGGTGGTGCCGTGGCGGGGCTGCGTGCGTCCAATTCGGAGCGCACGGCCTTGGTGATCTCCCGCAGCAGTTCGGGCAAGGGGATGGGTGAAAGGACGATCGGTTCGTTCATGGGGCGCTGCGTTGTTTGCAGCGCCAAACCTCCCGCCGTTTGCCCTCTTCGTTTTTAACGGACAGGTAACGTTACCTCACCGAATTACTCCAATTCGTCCGCGTTGGGTATCACCAGCTCGTTGCTCGCCGGTATCTGAAACTTCCCTTGTTTGGCAGGTGTCAACTTCTTATCCAAAGGCTGTGCAAAACGAACCCGCAATTGTTCCGCGTTGAGGCTCTTTCGGTCCTTGCCCTTCACGTCGAACGCCAACAGTAACGCACGCGCCAACTCGGTCAAATTGGGTTCGCCCTCCTTTCCTCGTTTCGGGGGGATCTTGAAGTAGCCGCGTGCGGCAAGGGTGCTGAAGATGTACTCGAAGGCAGCCGTTGAGGATATCCATTTGAGGCGTTCCGTCGATCGCGCCGGTGCAGTGGCAATGCGGCCGCTGTTCAATGCGGCGGCTATCTCTTCGAGGCGTTGGCCGAACTCCACCCGTAGTTCGGTGGCGTTGAAAATGGATCCAAGTAGGTGCCGCGATAACATCACCTCCATCTCTCGTTCCTCTTCGCTGAACCCCTCCCACCGCTCCTTGTATCGAATGCGCTCAATGGTCAAGGCGAGCCGCTGTTCATTCGGCATGTCCATGGGGTTGTCACTGTGGAACCGCTCCGGTTCCCATGCCTCAACTTGTCCGATCATCCATCCGAGGCGTTCAGGTATGAGGGCATGCGCGGCGTTGTTCCCGACATAGCGTTCCACCTCGTTGCCGAGGTCATGCAGTTTGCCACGGAGGAACTTTTGCTCCTTTGTGCATAGTTCCCGCAGGCGGTCCCTTGCGTCGATCATGGACAACTCCGGCTCCTTCGTCCCCAGGTCATGCAGTTTCGACCCCAGCAGGTCATACAGGACGGACGGATGTAGGATCCTCTTCGCGTGGTCCATGAAGGCATTGAAGGCAGCGCGTGGGGACATGCCTTCCACGTTGGGCAAGGCAAGATCATCCACCGATGGCAGCACGTACCGCAGCGCAACGGCCGAGGTGTTCGGGGTTCCCGCAGGCCCGCCCTTCGTTCGTTTGGTCGCCATGGTCAAACGGCCTTCAGGGGTGCCAGTTGGAAGAGCGGGGACGCGGCCAAGATCTCCGCGTGTTCCTCGTTGGTCAGGCGGATGTACCGCTGGAACGATTGCTCCGTGGTGTGGCCGGTCACGCCCATGATCGTACGGGCGGGCACACCTCCACGGTAGAGGTTCGTGGCGAAGGATCGGCGGGCGGGGTGCGTTGTCACCAGCTCCCACTTTTCACGTGCCACCTCCCGGCGAATACCGCCCACGGTTCGGCCCACCATGATGCGCGTCCGCAGTTCAGGCACCAATGCGGCCACGGCCTTCAGGTTCTCGTTCTGTTTCTGATTGGATACCGCAGCCGGTACACGCCCCCCATACTTGGCCATGATCGCACGAACGAAGGGGTGAAGGGGTATCCATACCTCCCGGCCTGTTTTGGCCGTAGGGATGCGGATGCGGTCGCCCTCTACGTGTTCCGGTTGCAGGCGTGACAGGTCGCCGAACCGAAGGCCGGTCCATGCGCCCACGATGAAGAGGTCACGGGCACGTTCAAGGCCGGGCCGTCCGGTGAGGTCCAGCCGGTACAGGGCGGCAAGTTCCTCCGGGTTCAAGTACACTTGGTCGGATGGATCTTCCTTCAGCGCAAGGCGGCGGGAGAACACTTCGGGGTTCAACTCCTTGCCCACCTCCTTGTGTTCCTTGGCGCGGCGGAGAAATTCGCGGAGCGTCTTGCCGTACTTCACCACGGTGTTCACGGCGTAGCCCTTGGACTTGGTGAGGAACACCGCGAACCCGGCCACGAACTCCGCATCCACGGCGGAGAAATGAACGGGTGCCCGTAGCCTGCGATCCTTGGCCACGTATTCCCGCAGCAGGTCCAGCGTGACGCGCCAACGGCTCAGGGTGGCCCGATGGAAGGCGCGTTTCCGCTCGTTGTTGAACTGGCCCTCGGCACTGTTGATGAACGCGGCGATGAACCCGAAGAGGTCCGCCGGGGCATCGCCTTGGGCCTTGCCGTCCGCCTTCAGTAGTGCGGCCTTCAGCTCGGCCGGTTCAGGTTGCCGGTTGAACTCCTTGGTGAAGTCCGCCAAGGCGGTCACGGCCGCAGCCTTCAGGAATTGCAGCCGGTCGTTGATCTCCTTGTGGGCGCGGACCTCCACCGGGTTGCCATGGGTGTCCGTGTCGGGAACTTCGGGGTGTGTGCATTCCCGGCAGGTGACGGCGTGGCCGGTGGCCCGCTGTTTCTCTTCCTGCCAGTGCTGGGGGAGCACCTTGCAGCCGGTCGGGTACTTCAGCCGACGGCCGTTCCAATGGATGAAGAGGAGGACGCGGGTAGGCGTATCGGATCCCGGTTCGTCAAGGTAGAATTGGTATCGTGCCATGGGCGGGGTTCATGTGGTGCGGTACTGGATAGATCAAAGGTAACCGGCGGGACAGTTTCGGGACACTTTCGGGACACTTTTTCCTTTCCCGCTCCGATACCTTCCTTTCCCCCTCTTTCCATGGATGCCCCGTCGATGCTGGGGTTCCAGCCCGTTCAGCGGGTGGATGCGGGTAACCGGCGGGAAGGCTCAATTAGTCCCCTACGGGCTACGGAGATCGCCGGTACCAGCGCACAAGCGCAGGTCCCGGCGATCGTGCTTGGGGCCGGTCCCTTCCGCATGAGGACTTTAGGCGGAGACCTGCACCCGGTCATGTGATGAACGGTGACCGCGCCGGTGTGGCTGTCTGCCGGCACTGAAACCTCGACTTGGCCCGCCACGTATCTTTGATCCTTGGGGTGTTTGGATCGGTAAGCAGCCCGCTGCATACCCATCGCTGGCATCCCGACCCTTTGGCCAACCGGAACAACCGCATGTCGAAACGACACCTTTGGTACCTCCCCCTGATCATCGTGCTGCTGGGGTCCTGCGTGGGGAACAGGACCGTGAACTACCTGAACGACCCTTCGCTCAGCAACGGGAGCAGCAAGCTGTTCGAGAACCGCAAGTTCGAGTACCGCATCCAGGTGAACGATGTGCTGTCCATCCGTGTACTGGGGCTGGATGAGCAGACGCACCGTTACTTCAATGTGGAGAACGCGAACGCCATGGCCGCGATGAGCGATGCGGCCATGTATGTGAACGGATTCTCCGTGGACAAGAACGGGAACGTGCACCTGCCACAGGTGGGCAAGGTGAAGCTCCAGGGCCTTACCGTGGGCGAGGCGCAGGACCTGCTCCAGCGCAAGATCAACGAGTACTTCACCACGGCGACCGTGATCCTGAAGATGGTGAACTGGCGGGTGAGCGTGCTCGGTGCGGTGCCCAGGGCGGGGACCTACACCATCTACAACAACCAGATCACCTTGATGGACGCGCTGGCCATGGCCGGCGGTCCCGATGAGTTCGCGGACAAATCACACGTGACCCTGCTGAGGCAGAGCGACCGCGGTGTGCAGGCACTCTATGTGGATGTGTCGAACACGTCATTGCTAAGCTCCGAGTACTACTACCTGCTTCCGAACGATGTGGTGTATGTGCCGGCGCTGCGTGCACGTTCCGGTCGGTTGAACCTGGAGGTGTACACCATCCTGCTCACGACCCTGAGCACCATCGCCCTGGTGTTCAACGTGATCCAGAACAGCAACAATTGATCCATGGCCGACCAGCGTCCGCAAGACCTCATCGACCTGCGTGCGATCTTCCGCAAGCTGCTCGCGCATTGGTGGTGGTTCCTCATCACCTGCACGGTGTCGGGTGCCTTGGGCGTAGCCTACCTGAAGACCACCCCCAAGACCTACCTCGTGCATGCCAAGATGTACATGGGCGAAGGGGCCAACAAGGGATTCGGTCAGAAGGAGGAGTTCCTGAAGGGCATGTCGCTGGTGCGGGGCAATTCGCAGTTGGAGGACGATATCGCCCTGCTCACCTCCCGGTCCAACATCATGAAGACGCTCAACCGCCTGGACCTTGCGGTGAGCTGTTATGAGAAGCACAACTTCCTCACCCAGGAGCGGTATGATTATCCGCCCTTCATCGTGAAGCTGGATACCGTCGCCTTGCAGGTCACGGGGATCCCCATCAAGGTGGAGGTGGACCGCACGGCGGGCACCTACCGGGTGCGGGCCAAGGGCAAGAACGTGATGCTCTACAACCTGCAGAAGCAGGAGATCGCGGATGAGTTCCTGCCGAAGTACGAGATCGACCAAACGGTGAAGATCGGCGAACCCTTCGTGGGCGAACACCTCAGCTTCAAGATCGAGTTCCCGGAGGACAGGAAGTACCGGGAAGGCTCCGAGTACTTCTTCAAGATCAACAGCCTGGAGAGCCTGCTCCAGAACTACCAGGCCCGCTTGCAGGTGACGCCACCGGAGAAGGACGGTCACATCGTGGACCTGACCATCGTGGGCCAGGTGCCCTCCAAGGAGGCGCTGTTCCTCACGAAGCTGATGGACACCTACCGGGAGACCGAGCTGTACAAGCAGCAGCAGAAGGGTTACAAGACCATCAGCTTCATCGATGACCAGATCGGCAATGTGTCCGACTCGCTGCGTCGCGTGGAGAGCTCCATGGAGAGCTTCCGCGGAGCGTCGAGCGGACTGGTCGACGTGGGCCGTACTTCCGATGCCCTCTTCCAGGAGCGGAGCCGTTTGGAGGATGAACGCTCGGCGATCATCCGCAGGCGGAACTACTGTGCATCGGTGCTCGACAAGATCCGCACCTCCAGCGACTTGCGGAACGTGCCTGCGCCTTCGTCCTCGGGCATTGACGATCCCGTCCTCAACAACCTGGTCATCGAGATCACCCGGCTGTATGCTGATCTCGCCGCCCAGAACCTGAGCACCGGCGCACGCTCCAACCCCACGGTCATCGCCATGGAGCGCCGCATCAAGAACCTCACCTCATCCCTGGCGCAGACCGCCGAAAGCCTGGTGGAACAGGCGGACATCAGCCTGGCCGAGGTGAACCGCCGACTGGGGGGCATCAACTACCAGTTCAACCAGCTGCCCGAGAACGAGCGGCGCCTCGTGAACATTGAACGGAAGTTCAAGCTGAGCGACAACCTGTACAACTACCTGATGGAGAAGCGCGCCGAGGCAGGCATCGCCATCGCTTCCGATCAAGTGGACAAGTTCGTGGTTGATGAGCCGCTGGCCAATGCACGTAGCCCCATTGCGCCGGATAAGAAGGTGGTGCTGGGTGGTGCACTGCTTATTGGTCTACTGCTGCCCGTTTTGGTGATCCTGGTGCGCGACTTCTTCAATGACCGGATCGCGGATGCGGATGAGCTGAAACGCTTGAGCCCCATCCAGGTGCTGGCCATGATCCCCACCAGTAAGCGCAAGCGCGTCACCACGGACGAGCCCAAGTCGCTGCTGGCCGAATCGTTCCGGACCGCCCGGATCAACCTGCAGTACCTCAACATGGGTGCACAGCGTCAGGTGATCGGCTTCACTTCCTCCACCAGCGGCGAGGGCAAGTCCTTCTGTGCACTGAACATGGCCACGGTCATGGCCATCAGCGGGAAGCGCACCCTGCTGATCGATGCGGATATGCGGCGTCCCCGCGTGGCCGAGTTGCTCGAACTGGGTGAAGGTCCCGGGCTTTCCACCTACCTGATCGGGGAGGCACGGATGGAGGACATCATCCGCCGTTCGGACATCCCCGGACTGGATGTGGTGACCGCCGGCCCCATACCGCCGAACCCCTTGGAGCTCGTGGAGACACCGCGCTTGGCGGAGATGTTCCAGGCGCTGCGTGGACGTTATGATCAGATCGTGGTGGATGCCTCGCCCATGGGGCTCGTGAGCGAGTTCGTGGTGCTGACCCGTCACATCGATGTCACCCTGTACGTGGTGCGGCGCGGGTTCACGCGTCGCGGCGCGCTGCGCACCGTCAACGAGATGGTCCAGCAGGGCAAGCTCACGAACGTCGACATCCTGTTGAACGACGTGAAGCCTGGCGATGGGTACGGTGACGGGTATGGATACTACACGAAGTAGGATGGCCACACCTGCATGATCAGGTCCGAAGGCTCGCGCAAGTACATCCAGAACGTATCGTGGCTCTTTGTGGAGCGCATGGTGCGACTGGCCGTGGTGCTGATCACCGGGATCTACGTGGCCCGTGCCTTGGGCGATGCGCTCTTCGGTCAGCTCAACTACGCCACCGGTTTCGTGGGCCTCTTCTTCGCGTTGGGCGCCATGGGTGTCGATGACATCCTGGTGCGCGACCTGGTGAAGCATCCCGAGAAGCGCAATGAGCTGCTAGGCACGGGTGCGTTCATCAAGTTCATGGGCACCCTGATCATGGTGCTGCTGGCCGGTGTCGGCACGCTGGTGAAGGGCATGGACGGGCTCACGGCCTCGCTGGTGATCGTGATCGCGGCCGCTGAGCTGCTGAGGCCTTTCAGTGTGGTCGACCACTGGTTCATGTCGCAGGTGAAGGCATCGGAGGCGGTGAAGGTGCAGATGGTGCAGGTGATCGCCAGTGCCGCAGTGAAGCTCAGCCTTTCGTGGGCGGTGATGAGCGGACGGATCGAAGCGAAGGCTGCACTTCCCTGGTTCGCGTGGGTCTATGTGATCGAGAACGTGGTGATCGCTGCCGGGTATGTGGTCATGTACCAGCGTCATGGCGGGCATTGGCGCGAGTGGCGAGTTACCAGGGCCATGGCCGCACACCTGATGCACCAATCCTGGCCAATGCTCGTCTATGGCATGGCCCTTTACGTGCAGGCCCGCATCGATCAGGTGATGATCAAGGACCTGCTCGGAGGGACCCAGGGCGAGAAGGCCGCCTATGCCGAGGTGGGCCAGTATTCCGTGGCCCTGAAGATGATCGAGGCCCTCGGCTTCCTGCCGGTCATTGTACAGAAGTCACTGGCGCCGGCCATCACCCGTGCAAAGGTCCAGGACCACGCGCTCTACACCGACCGCCTGCTGAACCTCTATCGGCTCATGTTCCTGCTCTTTCTAGTGACCGCAGTGCCGCTCTATTTCCTGGCCGAGCCCATCATCGTGCTGCTCTATGGCGAGGAGTTCCGACCGGCCGGTTTCCTGCTCTCGCTCTTTGCCATCCGTCTCTTCTTCACGAACATGGGCACCGGGAAGTCCAGCTTCATCACCAATGAGAGTCTCTTCAAGTACTCGTTGATCACTGCGGTCGTGGGTGCCAGTTTGAACATCGGCATCAACTATATGCTCATTCCCACGTACAAGTCCATCGGTGCCATTTGGGCCACCATCATCTCCTTCCTCGTGAGCCTCTTTCTGCTCGATCTGTTCCTGTCACGTACCCGTGAGAACCTGGGTCTGATGATCAAGGCCATGTTCTCGTTCTGGAAGTTCCACCGGGCGAACTGACCATGATCAACGACCGGCACCTGGTTCCCCTGAAGCCTGTCCTTTTTGCGGACCGGACCTGCCCTGTTTGCGGCAGTGGTGACCTCCTTGCGGAGGGCGCCGTGTTCCCGGGTGTGCATGTGCTGGGGCGCTATACGTGTAAGGCCTGTAACTACCGGTTCCTGCATGACCTGCCGGTGGGTTTCGCGGTGGACCATGATGTCGCCATTGGTCTCGATGATGGCCGCATGCATGATGCGAAAGACGCGGAGCCTTGGGTGACCGGGCCGCTGATGGAAGGTTTCAAGGCGCCTTCGGATGCCGAGGTGCGCATCGAACGCAAGGTGATCCGGTCCTGTCGCCGAGTGGTGGTCCTCAATACCCTCGACTTCCTCTACGGGCATGTGCTGTTGAAGCTCTGGAACGCGCAGCACTACCTGGACAAGCACGCGGACCTCGGGCTTGTCCTCATCATGCCCCGGTCCTTTGAATGGCTGGTGCCCAAGGGTACTGCTGAGGTCTGGCTGGTTGACCAGCGACTGGGGCAGGCCCATGGCTGGTACCGCTCCATCGATCGGCAGGTGAACGCCTTCCTGAACGACTACGATGAGGTCTACCTGGGCAAGGGTTACGCCCATCCCGACAAGGCCAAGGTGGATATTGAACGGTTCACCGGGGTGAGGCCCTTCGCTCTGGAGGAGCACGGCAAAGCCCCGCGCCATGTCACCTATGTGCTCCGGGAGGACCGTCTGTGGTTCCGCACCCCGGTCCACAAGTTCCTGTATCGCGTGGCCGCCCGCCTGCTGCCGAAGCATGTGGCCGGGGCGTTCTTCCTGTCCGACCAGCAGCGCCTGGCCATGCGTTCCCTGGCCCTGCTGCGCAAGGCCTACCCCGATGTCACCGCCACCATCGTGGGGCTGGGGGATAAACGTTCCGTGCCGCATGGTGTGGAGGACCTGCGCACACGGGCCATGAGCACGGACACCGAACTGGCCTGGTGCAAGGCCTACGCACGCAGCCATTTCGTGATCGGCGTACACGGGTCCAACATGCTGCTTCCGACCGCGTTGGCCGGTGGATGCATCGAAGTGCTTCCGCATGACCGATACCGCAACCTGGCGCAGGACGTGGCGCATCGCTGGAACGATGTGATGCTGCTCTTCCAGTACCGGTTCGTGGACGAGTTCGCGAGCCCGCGCACCGTGGCGCGTCACGCCACGTCCATGTACCGCGACTTCGCCGTGTATTACCGAAACAACCGCGTAAACGTCTATTGACCGTGACCCCCTCCGCGAACACCTCCTTCCAGCTCACCACACCGGTGCTGCTGATCGGCTTCAACCGCATCGGCCCGTTGCGGCAGGTCTTCGAGGCCATCCGCGCTGCGCGTCCCACCAAGCTGTATTTCGCATGTGACGGTCCGCGGAACGAGGATGAGCGACCCCGGTGCGAGGAGGTGCGTGCCTTGGTGCGCGAAGTGGACTGGCCGTGCGATGTGCGCACCCGCTTCAACGAGCGGAACCTGGGCCTGCGCAAGGGGGTGAGCTCCGCTATCGCCTGGTTCTTCGAGAATGAGGAAGAGGGCATCGTGCTGGAGGATGACACGCTGCCGGTGCCCTCGTTCTTCCGGTTCGCCCAGGAGCTGCTGGTCCACTACCGCCACGATGAGCGCATCTGGGTGATCATGGGGAACAACCTGATGGAGGACTGGCCGGGTCCCAAGGACGGGTCCTACTACTTCTCGTCGCACGGCTATGGTGCACCCTGGGGATGGGCCAGCTGGCGGCGTGTGTGGCGCCATTACGATGTGGACATGAGCCAATGGCCGGCGCTCAAGGCCAGCCCGCTGCTGAAGGACTTCTTCCTCAGCGAAGGGGAGGAGCGGGATGTGCACGATATGTTCGACTATGTGCATGCCGGCAGGATGAACTCCTGGTCCTATCAGTTGGACATCACCCGCATCATGAACCACGGGTTGAACATCCTGCCCAACACCAACCTCATCGACAATGTGGGGTTCGGTGAGGATGGAACGCATACGGTGAGCCTCAGCGACCCCCGGAACAAGCGTACGGCCACGGAAATGCGCTTTCCCATCGAGCACCCCCGGTTCATGATGCTGGATGCGAAGCGCGACCTGGCCTATTTCGAGCGGTACATCGGGTCCACGGCGAAGGACCGCCTCAAGCGCCGCATCAAGGAGATGCTGCCCGGTGGCCCCCAGGGGGCGCTGATGAAGGGTATTTCCCAGGTCAAGCGTAAGTTCGGCTCCTGAGGAGCGGTGTTGCCGTTGCCGATGAGCCAAGCGAGGTGGTCCGCAAGAACCAGTTGATCAATGCCCTTTTCCTGGTGGGCTTCCCGGTGTTCGGCATCGGGAGCTACATCGGTCTGAAGCAGGGCATTTCCAAGGGCATGATCGTGACGATCATGCCCTTCATGGCCATCATCCTGTTCTATGTGATCGATGTGCTGTACCGCAAGCGCATCGGCAATCTGCTCACACGGATGTGGTGGCTCAGCATGCTCTACATCGGCACGCTGGTCGTCTCCATGTTCGTCGGCCTCCGGAATGGCATCCCGGGCCTCAATCCGGGCAACGTGCTGTTGTCGTGCCTCGTGTTCATGGCCCCGTTCAACGCGGCGGTGATCGTGCTGTTCTACAACCGCGATGATCCCGACTTCAACTTCGCCGATCTGCTGCTGAAGGGCTTGGTGGCGCTGCTGGGGATCAATGTGCTGGGCTTCCTGGCCGGTGTGCAGGCCTATGGTCACAGCTTCGAGGGTCGGGCCAACTTCCCGTTCATGCGGGGTATCTACACCGGGGCCCACGTGCTGTCCGTGGCCAGCCTCATGGGGCTGTACCACCTGCGTACGGTGCAGCGCAAGCCCGTGGCCATGGCGGTGCTGCTCGGCGCGCTGGGCATCGCGCTGTTCTTCATGATGAAGATCAACAGCCGCCTATCGTTCATGATCTTCCTGCTGCTGGCGGTGCTCTTCCTCACCAAGGCGGTGAAGGTGGTGCGGGGCCTGTACACCATCTCGCTGTTCACCATGCCGTTGCTGCTCAGCTTCTCCCTGCTGGTCTATCAGGTCCTGAGCACACCCTTCTTCGTCAGCATCCTGCAGCGGGTGTCGAAAGAGGACGTGACCACCTTCAACGGCCGCAGCTACATCTGGAACGCCGTCTGGGACTGGGCCTTGTACGACAGGACGGGCCTGATCTTCGGCAACGGATACAAAGGGCATTACAAGCTGCACCTGCTTGATTTCGTGGCCGTGCTCTGGGGCGAGCCGCATTCCTACAACCTGCATTCGCACAGCACCTTCACCGAGGTGCTCACCGGCCAGGGCATCTTCGGCGTGGTGCTGCTCTACATCATCCTCTGGTACGGGTTCAAGCATTTCCGCCGGTCCTACCTGGAGGGGGGGAAGGATGCGCCCATCTTCGCAGGGTTGGTCTACATCCTCTTCATCTGGCAGATCGACATCTTCTGCTACGGTGTGGACATCGGCCACGCGATCATGTTCTGCATGATGGCCCCACTGTGCATTCGGCCGCGCGCTCCCGACGCGCTCGCGACATCCACATGAACGAAAAGGCCCTCCGATCCGGAGGGCCTTTTCGTTGGGGGCTAGGTGGTCAGAGCACCACCAAGCGTTGCCGATAGGTCTGTTCGCCGGAATGGAGCGCCACCACGTAGGTGCCGGGCCGAAGGGTGTCCGGAACGCTCACCTGGCCCGTGCCGGCGCCACCCTGGTCCATCCACACCAGCTTGCCGTCCAGATCATGGGCGCTCAGCGTCCACATGCTGCCGGGAACAAGGGCGATGTGCAAGGTGCTGCCGGCCTCGATCGGATTGGGATGCGCGAACGGTTCCATGCCGGTGCCATCTTCCGGTGCTTCGGATGCTCCGGTGCTGATGCAGGTGCTGTTGTCCTCTTTCACCAGCACCACCGAGGTGTACGGCGGCAGCGTGATGGAACCGGTGTGGTATCCGCCCTGCACATCGCTCCAGCAGCCGTCAAGCGGGATGCTCACCGTCGTGGGCCCATCGTTCATGAAGAGCTGCTGCTTCTCCAGCGGGTCGAGCGCCTGCACGCTCACGCGGTGCAATTGCACGTTGTCCAGGTTGTAGATGCCTTCGAGGTAGTGGTTGGTGAAGGAGCAGAATCCCTGGTCGGTGATGGCACTTTGGAAGAACAGGGTGATGTCGCGGCGTTCCGGGCTGAAGGGTATGGTGCGCTTGCCTTCCATCTCTGGGCCGCTCAGCTGGCTTTGGCCCTTGAAGCCAACCACCACTTCGCCGTGCGCCGGTCCCACGATGCTGAACTGCAAGCGGTACCACTGGCCGGATTGGATGCCGACCAGGGTGTTGTGCTTCAGGCCGAAGGTGTTGTAGCTCGCGTTGTTGGTGAAGTTCACCCGCAGGCTGCCGTTGTCCAGGTTGTTCAGGTCATGGGTGAGCTGCCCCTGCGTGGGCCAGCCGCTCCAGCCGCCCACATTGGTGGCGAAGGTGCCGTTCGGGACTAGGTCATTGCCGAACACCTCGGTCACCTCCTGGTCCGCCAGACGCAGCGGGCTGCGCGATGATCCGGCGTCCTCGCCACGTTCCGCCTGCCAGCGCTCCAGGGTGAAGTACTTCTCGAACCCGCCGAAGGTGTTGAAGAGGCGGATGCTGCGGTCGTTGTAGGGATTGAAGTAGTGGTTGTTCGAGAAGGTGCCGTAGTCCACCCAGTTGTTGGCGTACACATGCAGCTGTTGCATGCACAGCTGGTCCTTGGTGAGGCAGTACAGCACGTTGCCGGTGTACACGTCGTCATAGGCGGGCACGTGATAGGGCGCGGTGGCCCCCGGCCCGTTGTAGTTGCTGTAGTCGGAGATGCTCAGCTGCACCGTGTTGTTGAAGAGGACGTTGTTCTCGATGCGGTTGCCCTGGCTCACCATGGTGTGGTCCACGTGGATGCCACTGCCGAGGCAGTTGGCCACGGTGTTCTGCTCCACCCGCGTGTTCTTGATGCTGATGTTGCCGAAGTAGATGCCGTGGCAGATGGGGTGGTAGGCCTGGAAGTTGGGTGCCGTGCTGCTGATGTCACCGGTCAGGTCCATCACGATGTTGTTGCGGATGATCAGGCCGTCCGCATTGTCGATGGCGATGCCGCCACCATCGTTCAGGATGAGCAGGCAGCGGCGCAGGACGTTCCGCTCGATCAGGGCGTTGCCATCGGCCACGATGCCGATGTAGCCGATGTCCTCCAGCACGTTGTCCGTGATGGTGTTGCCGGCGCCCACGCAGCGGATGCCGAAGTAGCCCCAGTTGTTCTCTCCCAGGCCCGGCTGCACGCAGATGTCACTGAGGGTGGAGTGCGTGATGCTGCTGTTGCTGTCCATCAGGTACACCGCGGTGCCGAAGGTGCGCTGGATGTCGAGGTGGTGGAAGGACTGGTTGTTGCCGGTGCTCCGGATGGCCTGGAACACATCGCGGAAGGTGCAGTTGAAGGCCTCCAGCTGCGTGCTGCCGCTCAGGCGGAGGGCGGCGTCGAACTGGTGCTCCATGGTCACCTCCT
>ENA-UOUJ01000908-UOUJ01000908.1-activated-sludge-metagenome-genome-assembly--contig:-NODE-908-length-17137-cov-4.597588_pt1 | contig 17137 bp, 9 predicted proteins | sample MGYA00249839_ERZ747224 | MGnify/ENA primary metagenome ERZ747224 (study PRJEB28782, sample SAMN03220277) | activated sludge metagenome | biome: wastewater; feature: sewage sludge; material...
GTATCACCATAGACTGAATCATATGGTAATGTTCCCTGTACATCCGCTCAACGGCTGCCTTATCGCGGGTGGCTAAACCCTGTAATAAGGCTTTTTCACTTTCAATTTGGGTCACTTATCTATGGTTAATACGTGAATGGGTATTTGGTAACCCATCCAATCCGTTAAAAAATTTTTTTTTGAAAACAGGGTTACCTTTTTTTGAATCCTGTATTAATAGCAAATTATAATTTTAATTAAAACAAAGAAAATGAAAAAGTTCTTAGCAATCGCTTTCATCGCAGCTACTCTGGTTTCTTGCAACGAAGAAGCTAAAACAGAAGAAGCTCCAGCAACTGAAACTCCAGCAACTGAAACTCCGGCAACTGAAACTCCGGCTCCAGCTGCTGACACAACTGCTCCAGCTCCAGTTGCAGATACAACTGCTCCTGCTGCCCCAGCTACAAAATAATTGATTTTCGGATACTCGTTATCCAAAGCAATTTAAGCCGTCCTGCCTCAACGCAGGGCGGTTTTTTATTTACATCTCCTTAGCTGATAATCAGTTAATTTTGCACAAATTTCGGGAATGTCTACTCCAATCCGGTCCATCATCGAAAAAAGACCATTGCTCATCAGTGGTCCTTGTGGCGCTGAAACGCGCGATCAATTGATGCAGACTGCCCGTGCAATAAAAGAAACAGGTAAAATTGACATGCTCAGGGCAGGAATTTGGAAACCCCGAACCAAACCCGGCCATTTTGAAGGCATCGGAGAGTCCGGGCTTCAATGGTTACAAGATGCTACAACAGAAACCGGCCTTCCGTTTATGGTAGAAGTGGCCAGCACCCGTCATGTAGAATTGGTTTTGAAATATCAGATTCCGGTGGTATGGATAGGAGCCCGAACCACTGTGAACCCGTTTTATGTACAGGAACTGGCAGAAGCATTGAAAGGAACCGGTGTTCCGGTATTTGTTAAGAATCCTATCAACCCCGATGCAGATTTGTGGTCAGGGGCCGTGGAACGTTTTTTGGGTGCTGGTTTACCTGCCGGAATCATTCACCGCGGATTTGCATTGTATGGCAATGGCTTGTACCGAAATCCACCCATGTGGAACCTGCCCATCGAAATGAAAAGGCGTTTCCCCGAAGTACCATTGATTTGCGACCCCTCCCATATTTGCGGCAACCGATCTGAATTGCTAGGTATAGCGCAAACCGCTGTAGATTTGGGAATGGATGGCCTGATGATCGAATCACATATTCATCCCGATCAGGCTTGGAGCGATGCCCGCCAGCAAATCACACCCGCTGAATTGAATGCATTACTCGATAAAATCATCTGGCGAACAGCCGGTATCGATAATCTCAGTCAGTTTCAACCCCTACAATCGCTGCGCGATGAAATGGATGTACTGGATTTGCAATTGCTTCAAATTATGAGCAAGCGAATGCAGTTGGCCGATGCCATCGGAGCATACAAAAAACTGAATAATATCACCATCGTTCAGGTGGAACGTTTCAACGAAATCCTAAATCGGGGATTAGAATTGGCAAAGAAATTCGGATTGAGCGAAAATTTTATCCGGAACTATTTTGAAGTCCTTCACATGGAAAGTATCGAACATCAAAATAAAGTGATGAATGAGTAATCAACCTTTATATGCTCACAAAAAGGTGTATACATTTCCAACAAGAAACGTTGAAGTGTATTTCGGTGCCGAAAATTTTTCAATACATCATTGGTTTGGAGATGCCTCTGTATTCATCATCACAGATGAACATATTCATGCATTGTATCCGGAGTTGACGCGTTTTCATCCTGCGTATATTATCACGCCTGGTGAAAGGTCTAAAAAGCAATCAACCATAGATGCTATCCTGGAAGCCATGTTGATGGCGCAGTTAGGGAAAGACGTTATTGTGTTGGGCGTGGGTGGGGGTGTGGTTTCAGATATTGCAGGATTTGTGTCTTCCATATTTAAACGCGGTACAAGATTGGTATTGTTGCCTACTTCCGTGTTAGGTATGGTGGATGCGGCGCTTGGTGGAAAAAATGGGATTGATGCCGGTGTATTTAAGAATATGATTGGTACCGTGTATCAGCCTGAAAAGATTATCTACGATTTTACTTTTTTAAAAACGTTACCTCATGCAGAATGGGTGAATGGTTTTGCAGAAATTATCAAACACGGATGTATAAAGGATAAAGAGTTGTTTGAATTTCTTGAACAACATACCCTGGAAAATTTTCAACATAACATGCTCCTGGCCGCCACCCTTATTGAGCGGAATGTAGATTTAAAAATGAACATAGTTACCAGAGATGAGTTTGATCAGCACGACCGGCAGTTGCTTAATTTCGGACATACCATCGGTCACGCGCTCGAAAACCTGCACGAACTGCCTCACGGCGCTGCCATTAGTATCGGTATGGTAGCTGCCTGTGTATTATCTGAACGATTGGCTGACCTGCATTTTGAAGAAGCCGCCCGTTTGGTGCGATTACTGACCCAATACCACCTGCCCGTGGATATTGAAACCGATCACGACAAATTGTTCGAAGGAATTTGTATGGATAAAAAGCGAAAGGGAGAGCACATGCAGTTTGTTTTGATGAATACAATTGGTTCTGCCTTCGCAAAACCGGTTCCAATGAAATACATCCAGGAACATTTAAAAATCCTTATATAATGAGGGTAAAGGTCCTCATTCCGAAACTGCAAGGTACGGTTCAGGCACCTCCTTCGAAAAGTTTTATGCAACGCGTTTGTGCGTTGGCGTTATTGAATAGGGGGTCCACATTGGTTCGTAATCCGGGTGTGAGTCAAGATGATCTCGCGGCCCTCGATATCATCCAATCCATGGGAGCACGAATCGATTATGATCAAGAGAATCATTCCTTACGGATAGCATCCGACGGGTGTACTCAATGGAGTGGGATGTTGAACGCCCGTGAAAGTGGATTAGCAGCCCGCATGTTTATTCCTTTGGCTGCACTCAGTAATCAAGAAGTAACAATAACCGGTGAGGGAACCTTATTAAAACGCTCCATGCAATGGCTGATGGATGTATTGCCTGAGTTGAATGTTCAGGTGAACAGTCTGAACGGGTTGTTGCCCATGAGTGTTAAGGGGCCATTGCTTCCGAAAAGTTTAACAGTAGATGCCTCTCAAAGTTCACAGTATATTTCCGGTTTAATTATGGCACTGGCGTATACTACACATGAACCGGTACAATTGCGTTTATTCAACATCGTTAGTTTGTCTTACCTGCAACTCACTATCCGGCTGATGAAGCATTTTGGATATATGTTGGATTGGAATGGGGAGAATGAAATAATTATTCAGCCGCTTCAACATTGTACCGAAAACAAACAGGTGGAAGCGGATATAGAAGGCGATTGGAGTGCTGCTGCTGCCTTACTGGTGGCAGGGGCTATAGGTGGGAGGGTTAGTCTGGCCGGATTAACTTATCCTTCTGTACAAGGAGATGCCGCAGTTTTAAGTGTTTTACAAGATGCCGGTGCTCAGGTTGAAATTTTGCAGAACAAGATCACCGTTTCACACGCCGATACATTACAGGCTTTTAATTACCATGCGGAGCATACACCGGATGTGTTCCCTGTATTGGCAGTACTGGCATTATATGCCCAAGGTACTTCCTACATATCAGGTGTTTCCCGGTTATGGAACAAAGAAAGTAATCGCGCAAACGCTGTTCAGGCATTGGTGAAAGCATTGGGTGGAACAGCGGAAATCCGAGAAGATGTCATGCACATTCGCGGACCCGTTTCTGTAAATGAAGTACACATGCACTCCTTTCATGATCATCGGATAGTGATGGCGGCAGCCATTGCATCGGCCGGTTCAAATACACAGGTTACGATAGACGATGCGCAGGCAGTTGAAAAATCGTATCCTCATTTTTTTAAAGATATCTCCAAGCTGGGAGCACAAGTTTTAATAACTTAACGGAATGAATGCAATAGGTAAAATTTTTACGGTACAAATATGGGGTGAGTCGCACGGTATGGCGGTGGGTTGTGTATTGGATGGATGCCCTCCGGGTATTCCATTGGATATTTCAGATTTTGAAAAGCCTTTGCAACGACGTAAGGGAGGAGGAGCCGGAACAACGCCCCGTACAGAAACGGATATCCCCGTGTTTGTGAGTGGGGTGTTTAATGGATGTACCACCGGTGCACCGTTGTGTATTCAATTCAACAATGCAAATACCCGCAACAGCGATTACGAAGCGTTTAAACAACAACCCCGGCCCGGACATGCAGATTTTGTATCGTCAGTAAAGTACAAAGGTTTTCAGGATTATAGAGGCGGAGGGCATTTCAGCGGACGATTGACCACCGCTTTGGTTGCCGCGGGTGTGGTAGCAGAAAAATTACTGAAATCACATTTACCTGATTGTTCATGCAATGCAACGGTATTATCGATTGGTGGGAACAGCCATGTTGAAGAAGCTGTGCAAGAGGCCATAGCGTCAAACGATACAGTGGGTGCTGTGGTGGAATGTAGAATGAGCGGGTTGCCCATAGGCTTGGGGGAGCCATTTTTTAATTCCTGCGAATCGGTCATCAGCCATCTTGTGTTTTCAATCCCTGCGGTAAAGGCCATTGAGTTTGGTTCCGGATTTGGAGCAGCACAAATGAAAGGCAGTGAGCATAATGATGTGTTCATCAATGAAAAAGGAACTACTGCAACCAACCATTCCGGAGGAATCACCGGCGGTTTAACCAATGGAAACGAACTGGTGTTCAGGATAGCCGTGAAGCCTGCCTCTTCAACTCCTAAGCCGCAACAAACGTATAATTATGATACGGGTACAATGGAAACCCTTGAAATAAAGGGCAGGCACGACCTGATCATTGCGCTCAGGGTACCACCGGTGCTGGAGGCCGTAACCATGATTGCCATGGCCGATTTGTTCATGTGTGCCAAGGCTAACGGTACAGTATAAACGCTTATGTTTATTCTCTCGATCCGTTTTTTACCTGTATAATTTCTGCAGCAATACTAATGGCAATTTCTTCCGGGGTTTTGCTGTGGATCGGTATTCCTATTGGAGTGTACACTTTTTCTAAATGCGTCTCTGGAATATTCTGAGCCCTGTATTGTTCAAAGAGTGTTTTCATTTTATTTTTACTGCCCAACACACCAAGGTATTTGTACGATTGATGTATAATCGCTTTTAAGGCTTCATCATCTGTGCGATACCCAAATGTCATGATAACTACATACACATTATCTCCGGGAAGTATGTATTGCGCCATTTCATGGTATGTGTTTACATGAATGATGGAGTGTGCGTACCGGTTTTTTAATATAGTATTCAACCCGGAGCGTGTTTCATATACATGAATATAAAAATCCAGGTCGCGCATACATTTCGACAATGCCAAAGCGCAATGTCCGCCACCTACAATATGCAATACCTGATGATGTCCGGTTTTTTCCCGGTATTCAAAATCGTCCGTGTTATTCATTTGAAAATAAAAAGCATCCGCAGGTTTATTTCGGTTGTAGGAACACCCATCCGGCCGAATCTGAAGGGTGCCCGCTTGATGTTGTTGAAGGTCGCTGATTAAATTTTCAATCCATGTAGCATCACTGGTGCTTATTGTTTGAAGCCATATCCACTGCTCACCGGAACAAATCATTCCACTTTGATGTACACCGGTTGTTTTCTTGTGGTACTGTGGAATGAGTGTGTACAGGTTTTCACTGTTGCGCATAGACGCAAATGCACGCTCCACTAGTTTGTGTTCCATGATTCCGCCCCCCAATGAGCCACTCATCTCACCTTCCGCGTTTAAAGTCATGAAAAAACCTTGTCTGCCCGGACTACTACCGGTACTTTCCAGCACATACAGCAACATACACGGAATGTTCTTTAGAAGGCTTTTATGTAACAGTTGCCAGTTAGCTAATTGCTTCATGCGAAAAATGCGGATAAAGGGCCATTAATACTTTTTCCGGAGTCATGGGTGCATCAAACGCTACAGGAGATGATGGATTAAATGCCAGAATAGCGTTTCGAATCGCAAAATAGGTCCCAATTCCATACATCAATGGCGGTTCTCCCACTGCTTTGGATTGGAGGATCGCCATGTTTTCCTTTTGAGTTAACAGAGGAACAATCTCTATGGTTGCAGGTACACTATAAATATCAGGCACTTTATACGTAGATAATGCATTGCTTTTTAGAATCCCCTTATCATCAAACACAATTTCTTCCATGGTCATCCAGCCAATGCCCTGTACAAGTCCGCCTTCAATTTGTCCGTAATCGATATCCGTATTCATACTTTTCCCAAAATCATGTACAATACGAATGCTATCAATTGTATAAGTTCCTCGTATACAATCTACCGTTACCTCTGTAAGTGCAATGCCGTACACATGGTAGGCAAAGGGGTGACCTTTTTCTATGGAAGGATTGAAATGAATGACCGGTGTGGCATAATGTGCATGTTCGCTCAGGTTCACCCTTTGAATAAAAGCCTCAGACACTAATTGTTTCCAGTGTATTTCCGTTTTATTTTGATGGTGATAAATCCATTCATCCCGTAACGACACATTTTCTGGTGCTACTTCATTCCCCAGCAGGCGTGCTGCGGTTTGCAATAATCTGTTTAATAAAGTGGTACATGCTATTTGAACCGCTGCACCATTTAAATCGGCTGTGGCACTTGCTGCAGAAGGAGAGGTGTTCGCAATTCTGTATGTATTGGTACTGTTTACTTTAATCCTGTCGGTTTGTATCGACAACACCTGGGCCGCAACCTGCAGCATCTTCGTTTGTACACCTTGTCCCATTTCTACAGCGCCTGTACTGATGTTCACACTGCCATCACTGTAAATATGCACCAGGGCCCGCGCGTTATTCATGGGTGTTTTAGTGAACGAAATCCCAAAGCAAATGGGCATCCACGACAAGCCTTTTTTTACCAGTTTGTTTTTCTGATTGAATGCAATGACCGATTCTTCTGTTTGCTTAAAATTAAAAGTATCGCTGGCTGTTGTCCAGCTCGCCCTTGCTTCACTTTCTGCTTTTTGTCCATAAGGAAAAATATCTCCGGTTTCAATTAAGTTTTTCTGCTGGATAGTGGATGCAGGTACACCGGCCACATCGGCTGCTTTGGCAATGGCTGATTCAATCACAAACATACCTTGTGGCCCACCAAATCCTCTGAATGCAGTGTTTGGTGGCAGGTTGGTTTTACAACTATAGGCAGTTGCCAGAACGTTAGGGATATAATAACTGTTGGTGCAATGAAACAAAGTTCTTTCCAGCACTGCAGGAGACAGGTCTGCTGCTGCTCCTGCATTTTGATAAAAAGTTACTTCGTAAGCCAGAATCTTAAGGTCTTTATTTAAGCCTATAGTATAATCTGCCGTGTACGGATTTCGTTTTCCGGTCATACGCATGTCTTCCATACGATGCAATACATATTTCACCGGTTTTTTTACAATAAACGCACCGAGTGCACACAACGCTGCCCATGCGGTTGCCTGATCTTCTTTACCACCAAATCCGCCGCCTAACCGGGTTACATCTACTTCTATCCGGTGCATAGGAATTCCAAGTACATCAGCTGTATGTCGTTGTACTGCGGTGGGGCCTTGTGTAGAAGAATATATTTTAATCCCTGAGTGTTCTACCGGAAACGCGTATGCGCCTTGTGTTTCAATGTACAGGTGTTCCTGTCCGTTAGTATGTGCGGTTCCCTGTACAACATAATGGCATTGCTCAAACGCTTCTTTCGTATTCCCGGTTTTAAAAGTGCGGGGCGGTACAATTAGCTGGTTCTTTTCTTTTGCCAATCTGGGGTCGGTGATTACCGGAAGGGGTTCAATATCCATTTCAATTAGTTGTGCTGCATGCCGTGCAACAGCATCTGATGTGGCTAGAATAAATGCTACCGGCATTCCGGCAAAATGAACCATGTCTTCAGCCAACAGGGGTTCATCTTTCACAATGCCTCCAATTTGATTGATACCTGGTATATCCGTAGCCGTTAGTATACGTACTACACCCGGTAGTGATGCCGCTTTTTCTAAATTTATTTTTTTAATAATGCCATGGGCTATCGGAGAAGCATATACCGCACCGAAGAGGGTGTCTTTTGTTACGGGGATGTCATCTACATATACCGACAGTCCTTTGGTGTGGTTGACAGAATCAATATTTTTCATATACATCTAAATCGGGAAAGATCTGGTTAAAATGTGCCATAATCAATTGTTGCAACAGCAGTCGCTTATACGTAGCACTACCCCGTGCATCGCTGATAGGTGCAATTTCTTGCTGTACAGTTTGAAGCATTTCCTGTACATGCAGGCGGGTAAGGGGTTTGCCCTCAAGCATTTTACTGCTTTGGCTTAGGTAAGCCGGAACAGGACTTACACCTCCGGCACTGATGCTGCAATGCAGGATAACCCCGTCTTTCACATGAATGTGCAGGGCTGAATTTACACTGGCAATATCAAGGTGTGTTCGTTTACATACTTTTTCAAAGTTGACATTTGATTCGGGGTCAGGTAATTCGAAGGAAATAGATTGGATATATTCACCCGGTTGCCAGTTTAGTTTTTTATACCCATTATAAAAGGAACGTAACGGTAAAATCCTTTCAGATGTACCATCAGTTATAAGCAATTGTGCATCCAGGGCCAAAAAGAATACACTCAGGTCACCGATAGGAGAGGCGTTAACAAAATTTCCCGCAATCGTGGCCATATTACGTATAGGCGTAGACGATATTAATTTAATCCATGCATTCAGGTTTCTGAAATGGTCTTTAAATATTGGTGAAGCAGCCATATCAGATACCGTGGTAGCTGCCCCCAGGGTACAGGTATTGCCATCCTTCCGGATGAACCTCAACGCATCCTGTGTGGCCATCAACTCTGGTTGTTCCTGTACCATACGTTCATGTTGCTGTACATACAAGTCTGTTCCCCCGGCTAATCTCAGAGCACTGTTCTGTTGGATGGGATGCGGTTGTATGGATGCCCTCAGTTTTTTTAAACGGCTTTCGATCGTTAAAAAATATTGGGGAATAATTTCCTGATCCACGGCCCCTTGCAATAGGTCATTCAAATTGGGTTTTACATTTTCAGCAATGAAAACTGCAGCTCTTTGAATGGATTTATACCCTGTGCATCTGCAGATGTTGCCATTCATAGAATCTATCGCTTCAGCTGCTGTATGTACATTTCCACTTAAACATGCTCCGGTCAGTGAAACCACAAAACCCGGTGTACAAAATCCGCATTGGGTGGCGTTAAAGTCACTAAATGATTTTTGAACCAGGCTTTGCTTTTCCATATTCACCCCTTCAATGGTTACAATGTGTTTCAGGTGTGCATTGCCGATAGCCATGAGGCAACTGGTAGCATTAGAATACACAAGTTTGTTATTTTGAATGTCGCCTACCAGAATGGTGCAAGCTCCACAATCTCCTTCCCGGCAACCAATTTTAGTGCCGGTCAGGTTTTTCTCATATCGGATGAAATCAAGCAGTGTGGTGCCGGATGGTAAACCGGTTTGTATGATTTCATCGTTTAATATAAATTGAATCACGCGGATAAATATTAATTTATCGTTTGAAGTTAAGATATTTGAATTAATCATGGCGCACTCAATACCGGCAATTCAATCCACAGTGTATTACAGACTTATAGCCTTGTGGGCTGTTTGCGAAGCATTTGCCGGAGGTTTGTTGCATGCATTTAAGGTGCCCTTCACCGGAATGGTAATCAACAGCCTCTCGGTAATTTGTATTGTGCTGATTGCAAAACATCATCGTGCCCGGCTGGCCATTTTACAGGCAACTGTTATAGTGGCTGTGTTTAAGATGATGTTGAGTCCGCACAGCCCACCCACAGCCTACATTGCATTGTTTTTTCAGGGTTTGCTGGGACAAGTATTGTTTGCTACCGGTCGTGTGTGGCTGTTGTCTTCTATATTATTAGCCACTTTAACGCTGGTGGAATCATCCATACAACGTATCCTCGTTTTGGTGATTGTATATGGTAATGAATTCTGGCAGGCTGTAGATGTTTTTATAACTAAACTAACCGGACGAACGTTAGTGGATTCATATAGCTTTCAGATTGCGGCACTTTATGTGCTTATTCATGCTATCACGGGAGTTTTTGTAGGGAGTTATGCTTTTCATTTGTCGCATTCCATTCAAGATACGTTTATTCGCTTGAAGCCTTACCTGATGCAACAGCAGGCTGATATACATGGGGAGGTTACTGCTCCACAGAAAAAGAAAAAGCGGTGGTTGCTGATGATTGTTTGGGGCATACTCCTGTTGATATTTTTACAATCTATTGTTCAACCCGAACATGCGATACTTGCTTCAATGGATGTGGTAAAGATTATTCTCCGGGCAGCACTCATCCTGTTGTCCTGGTATTTGTTCCTCCTTCCCCTGGTTAAACGATGGATGCATCATTTATTGAATAAACAAAAGGCACGTATGGCCCATCAGATAGCCATTGTACAATCACTTATTCCTGAGATGAAGCAACTCTTTGTGCATAGTTGGAAAGTATCTGCCGATAAAGGTGGACTAAAACGTATCCGATTATTCATGCAAGTCCTCCTGATCAATCTGCTATACGAATAAAAAAAGAGGCCTCATTGGCCTCTTAAATGGTATAAATCATTGAACTTAATTGATCAGCAACACGGTGCCTTTCTGTTCAATCGTTCGTCCGTTTTTATCTTTTCCTTTCAATATCCATACGTACGTTCCGGATTGTTGAAGTTGACCTTTATATCTTCCGTCCCAACCTTTCATATACTGATTGGTTTCAAATACTACTTGTCCGTAACGATTGAAAATGCGGAAGTACTCTGGCGTTGTCATCCCTACCGGTATCACCCTGAACACATCGTTTAATCCATCACCGTTAGGCGTAAACGCATTCGGTACAAAATAATCCGGACCCTGATAAACCTGCACATACACGGTGTCATACCCAACACAACCGGCAATATCAGTTACTTTGAGATAGAAGCGTGCGTCGTTGGCGAGGTAAACGGTCGGGCTTTGTGCAGTGGGATTCACTATTTGAACACCAGACGACGGGGTTGACCAGAGATACAATTCTCCACCACTGCCCATCAGATTCTGTGCCTGATTCACAATCAGTAACGTATCTCCACCTGCATAGGCCGGAACAGCCGGCTGCATAATAACCAGGATGCTATCCGTTACGGAGAAATTACATCCATAATCATCCGTGGCTGTAAGCGTGTACAACTGGGTTCCCTGAGGTATGGCCATAGTGGTTGCGGCGTTAGGATTACGCACCAGGGATGCCGGCGACCAGGTAAGGGTAACCGGACCAGAGGTATGGCTCACACTTCCACTGATTAACGTGGAATCGTTCAAACAAATTCTAACTTGTGACGGGCCCGCATCCGGAATGGGTTTCCATTTAACATTGATGGTGATGCTATCGGTACGCGAACAAGCACCCCACTGCGCGGTAAGGATATATATGGTTGTATCTACCGGTGTAGCCGTTGCATTTTTTATAGTGTTATCATTTAAAGCCACGTTGGGCGTCCAACTAAATACACTGGTTTCATTGTTCGTCTGCGGATCGAATGTTACAGGCGTACCCTCACAAATGGTAGTATCTGCTCCCAGTTCCAGGAACATATTGTCGATTTCATTTACAAAAACCGGAGCAGCCGTGGCCGTACAACCATTGTCATCTTTCACGGTAACCAGCGTGTAGTTACCGGTGGCCACATTGAATTCAGGGGATGACTGGAATGGATAGGTAGTGCCATTATCAACTGAATATGTGTACGGAGCCGTTCCACCTGCACCGGTCACTTCTATCACGCCATCTCCACCCTGACAAGTAGAAGGCGCAGTACTCACAGCCGTTGCCGTTAGTGCACCCGGTTGTGTGAGCACCACAGGAATATCTTTGGTACAGTTCACATTGTCTTTCACACGGATGGTGTAAGAACCATCGATAAGTCCGTCAAATACATTCACCGCCTGATAGGTTGTACCATTATTGATGGAATAGGTATAAGGTGCTACACCACCGGTAGCTGTAATGGTCACCAGTCCGTCATCACTTCCAAAGCAAAGCGGATCATTAATATCTGCCGTGAGGATGATAGGGGCGTTGGTAACAAGGGTTTGAGTATTTGTTCCTGTACACCCAATGGCATCTGTAAATGCAATGTTGTAATTGCCGGGTGCTAAACCACTGAACATATTAGATGCCTGTGGTGTACCTCCGTTGATGGAATAGGTGTATGGTGCTGTACCGGTAGTAGCCAGTACTTCAATGGTTCCATCATTGATATCTGCACACTGAGGGTTTCCTGCATTGATTGTAGAACTCAATACATCGCCTTCATCAATCACAGCGGTGTTGGTTCCGGAGCATCCCAGTGCATCGGAAATACTGATGGTATAGTTGCCCGGTGCCAGATTGGTAAACACGTTGGAAGCTTGTGGTGTTCCTCCATTGATTGAATACTGATAAGGGGCATTTCCGCTGGTAGGCGTTACCGTTATGGTGCCGTTATTCACTCCGGGGCAACTGGTGTTTACAGCGTCTACGGTAGAGGTAATTCCCGAACCTGTGCCTATCGTAACAACTACACTGCCGGAGCAACCGTTGGCATCTGTAAACGCAATAGTGTACGTATCCGGTGCCAGCCCGGTAAATGTATTGGAAGCCTGAGGAGTGCCTCCGTTCAGGCTGTAAGTATAAGGTGCTGTTCCGGTAACTGCTGTTATGAATACTGTACCATCGTTAACACCCGGGCAAGTGGTATTGGTGCCGTCGCCGGTACCGGTAATCGGTGCACCTGTGCCAACCACAAAAGCAATGTCGTTCGTTACGCAACCGTTGGCATCCCGAACAGTAACCACATGGTTGCCTGCGCTCAATCCGTTGAAGGTTGGGGTGTTTTGATAAGCACCACCATCTATATTGTATTGGAATGGTGCAGTGCCGTCTACCGTGGTTATTGTAACACTGCCATTGTCAACACCCGGGCAGGAAGCATCTGTAACTGAAGTGGTAGCCGTGAAGCCCGGACCGGCATCTACGGTGAATGAAATATTTGCGGTACAACCGTTGGCATCAGTGATGGTTACCACATGGCCACCGGCAGATAAGTTTGTAAAAGTAGGGGAAGCCTGTGCAGCACCACCGTCTAATGCGTACGTATATGGAGCGGTACCTGTGGTAGGAGTGATAACCACGCTACCATTGTTTACACCTGCACAAGATGTTTCAACCGGTGCGGCAGTTCCGGTTATTGCGTCACCTGCATCCACTACAACATTTACGGTTCCGTTACAGCCATTGGCATCTGTGAATACTACAGTGTGGGCACCGGCACTAACACCTGTAAAGGTTGAACCAGCCTGTGGCGTTCCGCCATCCAGTGCATAACTAAACGGAGCAAGCCCTACACCGGCATCCGGAGTTACTGTAATGCTGCCATTGGCTACAGCCGGACAAGAAGTAGGGGTGCTGGTGGCAGTACCGGAGAGACCGGCACCGGGCGTAACGGTTTCATCTACCGTTCCGGTACAACCGATTGCATCCCGAATGGTGATGGTATAGGTGTTAGGTAACAATCCAGTAAATACATCCGATGCCTGAAAGGTTACTGCATCGAGTGAATAAGTATAAGGTCCTGTTCCGCTGGTAGGCGTTACCGTTATGGATCCGTCTGGTGCGGTAGTACAGGTTGATGTAGTATGTGTTGCTGTACCTGTGAGTGCCGGACCGGCGGTAACATCTTCATTGACAGTGCCGGTACAACCGTTGTCATCACGAATAATGATGGTGAAACTACCTTCAGCTAAACCATTGAAAGTATTTGATGTTTGATAAGTTGTACCTCCGTCAATGGAGTATTCGTAGGGTGCTGTTCCTCCATTAGGTGTTACCGTTATACTACCGGTACTTACACCGGTACAAGCCGTAGCGGTAGCCGTTGTTGTTCCGGAGAAGGTTGATCCTGCACCCACAGTGGCATCTACGGTTCCGGTACAGCCGTTGGCATCCCGGATGGTAATGGTGTAGTTGCCATCTGTCAGACTGGTAAAGGTAGCGGATGATTGGTAGGAGGTTCCGCCATCAATGGAATATTCGTACGGAGCCGTGCCACCGGTTGGTGTGATGGTTAATGTACCTGTACTCACTCCTGAACAGGCAGTAGGCGTTGTAGTAAATGTACCGCTATAGGTTGAACCTGCTCCAACGGTAGCATCAACAGAAGCAGTACATCCGTCGGCATCTCTTACCGTTATTGTATACGTGCCGTCAGCAATGTTACTGAATACAGAAGCTGATTGGTATGTAGTTCCGCCATCTAGGGAGAACTCAAACGGATTGGCACCTCCGGTGGGTGTCACGGTGATGCTTCCGGTACTTGCCCCGCTACATGCCGTGGGGGTAGTGGTAGCGGTTAATGTGAATGGAGCATTTGCCGTTACATTCACATTGGTGGTTCCGGTACATCCATTGGCATCACGTATAGTAACAGTATATGTTCCTTCTGCCTGATTGTTGAATACATTCGATGACTGGAATGTAGTACCATCGAGCGAATATTCATATGGAGCTGTGCCGCTGGTAGCCGTTGCCGTTATAACACCCGTGCTCACACTGGTACATGCTGTTGGTGTAGAAGTGGCTGTCAGTCCGATCGCTGTACCCGGATCTACCGTTTCGTCAATAGTACCGGTGCAACCACTATCATCCCGAATGGTGATAGTATATGTTCCACTGGCCAAACCACTGAAAGTAGCAGAGGCCTGATAGGTGGTTCCACCATCGATTGAAAATGTATGTGGTGCTGTTCCGCTAGTAGGCGTTACCGTTATGGTGCCGTTATTTACACCCGGACACGAAGTAGATGTACTTGAACTGGTTGAGGTAATAGATGTTCCGGCTGTAACAGTCAGGTTGGTTGTAAACGTACAACCATTATTATCGCGGATGACTGCCGCATAACTTGCCGGTGCCAATCCGTTGAATACATTGGAAGCCTGGAAGGTAGTTCCTCCATCTATAGAATAGGTGAATGGAGCCACCCCGGTACCGGAAGTTAATGTGATACTACCATTATTCACACCCGGACATGCGGTAGGAGTTACAGTGCCTGACCCCGTGATTCCTGAACCCGATGTAACGTTGGTGTTGATGTTGGTAACACATCCACTTGCATCTTGTATCGTAACCGTGTGGGCGCCTGCTGCCACTCCGGTAAACGTATTAGCAGCCTGAGGTGTGCCACCATCTAAAGCGTATGTATACGGCGCAGTACCATTGAGTACATTTATGGTGATAGTGCCATTATTTACACCGGTGCAGGAAGCGGCAGTCGGTATTACCGAAGCAACCAAACCTGAACCTGCACTGATAAAAATACTGCGGGTACCGGTACAACCTTCATTGTCTCTGATGGTTACTGTATGCGAACCGGAAGATAATCCTGTGAAAACATTCGACGACTGGAATGGTCCGCCATCAATAGAATAGGTATAAGGACCCGAACCACTGGTTGGTGTGATGGTTGCCTGTCCGTTATTTACACCGGCACAACTGGTGCCAATGACCGAAGAAGTGGATGTTAATGCCGTTCCTGCAGTTACGTTCACACTCACAGTACCTGAACATCCGTTTACATCCGTAAACACCACCGTATGTGCACCCGCACTGACTCCGGTGAATACATTGGATGCCTGTGAAGCACCTCCATCGAGTGAATACGTATATGGTGCGGTTCCTCCACCTGGTGTAACTGTAATGGTACCATTGTTCACACCCGGGCATCCTGTAGCAGTGCTGGTAGCCGTTCCCGGTATATCGCTGAGTGATGTAACATCTACTGAAATCGTATCCGAACAACCGGTAGCATCAACGCCTACTATGGTATAGGTGCCAGCAGCCAATCCGGTGAATGTTCCGGAATTTTGCAATGGACCCAGATTGATTGAATATTGATAAGGGGGAGTACCACCCGATGCTGTTGCAGTAATGGTCCCGGTGCTTTGTCCGCACAAAGTTTGAGTAGACGTTGCATCTAAAGGCAATCCATCCTGACGGGTAACGATGATAGTGTCTGTACTAAAATAGGTGGATGCGGCATCTGTTATACTTTGCCATCTGGTACGTACCACGTAGGTAGTGGTGGTGTTAGGGGCAGGACAAACATTAGGGAAGGATAATCCCAAATTGTTGGCATCTATGCGGGTTGTATCACTGGTTGAAACAACGGCACCGGTGCCTAGATCAATCAATTCAGAAGGACCGCGAAAAATAGAAGGACCATCTCTTGGAACAAACCTCCAGATTTCATTCATGCCTACAGTACCCCAGGGAGCGTCCGACATGCGTCGATTCGGTACCATAATGCCCAGGTTTCTGCCGAAATTTTGCAAACCAATCATGGCATGTCCATCATTCCATGTGGTACAAATCTCTTTGTCTCTAATGTATACTTCTATTAATCCCGAGGATTCATGCAGGATGATTTGATGGGTGTTTTCGATAGAAGCGGTACAGTTAAACAAGGGAAGTTTGAAAAAACTCAACACCCATTTGCGGGTAGGAGCGGTTCCGAATGTGTTGTATTTAACTTTTTGTGTGGGCGAGGTGCCGGTGGCCGGATTCAAATCATGGTATGGCCCCATAATGAGGGCCTCATCATAAAGGGTGTTGGGCAGATTGCCTTCATCATCCCAGTGCGAGAACCCTCCTGCAAGGGCAGTGTTGAATGACACATACCCATTGGTGCTCACAATCAGGTTGTTATATACCGTTCCATAAAAAGGAAACGGAAAACCAATAGCAATGGAGTTGGAATAGGTATCATCCACCGTAAGGTTGGCAGAAGGGCCGGGGCCACCCGGATCCACCTCCGGATAACAGGCCGCCACACTAGAAACATCTCCCAGTTTATAATTCGAGGCCTGCGAACGCAGATCGGGAATGGAAGCGGTAATGGTTACACAGGGTGTACCACAACCGAGTTCAATAACCCTTGTACATGTGTAGGAAACGCCTTGAGAGTAGAGGTTTGAGAACGTAAGCAGACATACTGCGAACACCAGAATT
>ENA-UOUJ01000909-UOUJ01000909.1-activated-sludge-metagenome-genome-assembly--contig:-NODE-909-length-17115-cov-3.983705_pt1 | contig 17115 bp, 13 predicted proteins | sample MGYA00249839_ERZ747224 | MGnify/ENA primary metagenome ERZ747224 (study PRJEB28782, sample SAMN03220277) | activated sludge metagenome | biome: wastewater; feature: sewage sludge; material...
GGGGCCAGGGAGCCAATGCCGCCGATCTGGATGCCGATGCTGGCGAAGTTGGCGAAGCCGCAGAGCATGTAGGTGGCCATCACAATGCTGCGCTGGTAGGCGAAGACCCCTTCGGTCTTCATGCGCGAGAGGCTTTCGTAGCCCACGAACTCGCTGGCGATGAGCTTCTGCCCCACAAGTTGCCCGGTGAGGGTGATGTCCTCCGCGGCCACGCCGATGAGCCACATGATGGGGGCGAAGAGGTAGCCCAGGATGAACTCCAGCGAAAGCCCGGTGAAGCGACCATGGGAAATGTCCACCACCCAGGCGTTGATCCCGATGGCATCGCCCAGTTTGAGGAAGGCATAGTTGAACATGGCGATGAAGGCGAAGAACACCAGCAGCATGGCGCCCACATTGGCCGCAAGCTTCAGACCTTCGGTGGTGCCGTTGCTCATGGCATCCAGGAAGTTGGTGCCCACCTGCTCCATGCTCACCTCCAGCTTCTGCTCGATGGGTTCGGTCTGGGGGAAGAGGATCTTGGCCACCACCACCGCACCGGGTGCGGCCATCACGCTGGCGGTCAGCAGGTGCTTGGCGAAGAAGAGGCGCATCACGGGGTCGTCACCGCCCAGGAAGCCCACATAGGCCGCGAGCACACCACCCGCCACCGTGGCCATGCCGGCGGTCATCACCAGGAAGATCTCCGAGCGGTTCATCTTGTCCAGGTAGGCCTTCACCATCAGCGGGGCCTCGGTCTGCCCCAGGAAGATGTTGCCTGCGGTGCTGAGGCTCTCGGCCCCGCTGAGGCGCATGGACCGGTTCAACGCCCAGGCCAGGGCATACACCACCTTCTGGATGATGCCGAGGTAGAAGAGCACGCTGGTGAGCGCACTGAAGAAGATGATGGTGGGGAGGATCTGCAGGGCGAAGATGAAGCCCGTGCTCTTCACGTTCATCAGGTCCCGGAACAGGAACTCGCTGCCGACGCGGGTGAAGTCGAGCACCTTCACGAACAGCTTGCCCACGAACTCGAAGGCGTACTGCACGGGCGGCACGTAGAGGATGAGCAGCGCCATCACCAATTGGAAGGCGATGCCAATGCCCACCACCTTCCAGTCCACCTGCTTTCGCTTGGCGCTGAACATCCAGGCGATCGCCACGATCACGGCCATGCCGAGCAGGCCGCGCAACAGGCTGGTGAGCGTGAAGCCGGTGAGGGGGGCGGGGCCGCTCTGGGCCATGGCCGCCAGCGGCAGCAGCAGGGCGGTGGTGACCAGTGCGCGGGGAAGTGATCGTCCCATGGGGATGGCCGGTTCGTTGGCGGGTGAAAGTAGCAGGATGTGCCGTTCAGGAGCCGGCCTGCACATCGGCGATGATGCGGCGGCGGATCCAGCGGGGCAGGATGATGATGCCCACCACGATGTAGGGGTAGTAGCTCATCAGGCGCCACAGCAGGGCCAGGGCCGGGGCCAGGCCGGTGGCGATGAACATACCGAGGAAGTCGTGGAAGATGAACTCGGCCAGCCCGCTGCCGCCCGGGGTGGGGCTGAGCAGGATGATGATGCCCATGACCACCTGCTTGCCGTAGATCACCGCATCATTGAGCCCGGCGCTGGGATGGAAGGCGTGCAGGATGCAGTTGACGATGGTGTAGCGGGCGGTCCACGAGGCGAAGGTGGCCACGAGCGCGGGCCACCAATAGCTCCAGCCCTTGCGCTTCAGGCCTTTTGCCGCGGTGATCAGCTGGTCGCCGGTGGTCACCATCTGGCGGCGCCAGCGGCGGAGCAGAGGGGCGGAGAAGATGCCCACCAGCGCCCGCTTCACGAACACGGGGTTCACGAAGAGCGCATAGCCCACGAACAGCTTGTAGGCCAGGATGCCGAAGTACACGGTCCAGAACCACACGAAGAAGCCGGTGTCCCACGGCCCGCTGCCGGTGTCCAGCCCGGCGAAGAGCGCATCGCGCCCCACGATGAAGTACATCAAGGGGGCCATCACGGCCAGGAAGATGCCGTCCAGGAAGGAGGTGAAGGTGATGATGGTGATGCTCTTGCCGGCCTCGATGCCCTCGCGGGTGAGGATGAGGATGGCGAAGAGGAAGCCGCCGCCGATGACGCCCGGCGCCAGGGCCGAGGCGAACTCCCAGAGCATGATCACCACGAAGCTGCGCCCCCAAGTGAGCTCCCGGTCGGTGAGCAACCGGATGCGCACCATGTAGGCATAGTCGCGCACCACCACGCTGAGCGCGGCCAGCAGCATCCAGAAGGTGGTGCGCCAGGTCCAGTACACCCCGTCCAGCGCGTCCCAGTTGGCATTGCGCCAGATGAGGAAGCCGGTGAACCCGAGCCCGATGAGCACGGGAATGAGCACGCGCCGTGTGCTGAACGATCGTAGGATACGGGTCTCGTCGAGGCGCATGCGGCCCCCAAAGTACCCATGTCCCGCACAACCTGATGCATACACCTGCTGGATCCGGCCAGAAGAACCCACGCTGCGGCTTGGCGTTGTGCGGGCAAAGCCCCATCTTGGCGCCGCATCTTCTAATACGATCCATGGCGAACAAGCTCTTTGCCACCAAATCGGTGGAACAGCTCCTGAAGTCCGGCGAGGCCGAGGGTGAGCACACGCTGAAGCGCACGCTCACGGCCACGAACCTGGTGGCCCTTGGGATCGGCGCCATCATCGGCACCGGCATCTTCGTGCTCACGGGCACCGCGGCGGCCAACCATGCCGGCCCCGCGCTCACCATCTCGTTCATCGTGTCGGGCCTGGGCTGCCTCTTTGCCGGCCTGTGCTATGCCGAGTTCGCCTCCATGCTGCCCATCAGTGGCAGTGCGTATTCGTACTCCTACGCTACGCTGGGCGAGTTCCTGGCGTGGATCATCGGCTGGGACCTCATCCTGGAGTACCTCTTCGGGGCCAGCACGGTGGCCGTGGGCTGGAGCGGTTACATGGTGAGCTTCCTGGAGGGCTTCGGCATCCATCTGCCCGTTGCGCTCACCTCGGCCCCCTTCGTGCATGATGCCAGCGGCTGGCATGCCACCGGGGCCATCGTCAATCTGCCGGCGGTGGTCATCGTGGCCATCATGACCTGGCTGCTGGTGCGTGGCATCCGTGAATCGGCCCGCTTCAACAACATCATCGTGGTGGCGAAGCTGGCGGTGATCCTGCTCTTCATCTTCTTCGGCATGTGGTATGTGGACACGGCGAACTGGCTGCCCTACATCCCTGAGCGCGTCACCGAGGCCACCGGTGTGGGCCGCTTCGGCTGGCAGGGCATCCTGGCCGGCGCCGGCGTGATCTTCTTCGCCTACATCGGCTTCGATGCGGTAAGCACCGCGGCCCAGGAGGCCAAGGACCCGCAGCGCGACATGCCCAAGGGCATCCTGTACTCGCTGCTGGTCTGCACCATCCTCTACGTGGTGGTGGCGGCGGTGATGACCGGCATGGTGCACTACACCGAACTGAACGTGCCGGCCCCCATCGCCCTGGCCATTGACAGCACCGGCGGAGCACTGGCCTGGCTGGCACCGCTCATCAAGATGGGCGCCATCGCGGGCCTTAGCTCGGTGATCCTCGTGATGCTGATGGGCCAGCCACGCATCTTCTTCAGCATGAGCCGCGACGGCCTGCTGCCGCCGGTGTTCTCCAAGGTGCACCCGAAGTTCAAGACCCCGCACATCACCACCATCCTCACCGGTTCGGTGGCCGCCGTGATCGCCGGGTTGTTCCCCATCGGCCTGCTCGGTGAACTGGTGAGCATCGGCACCCTGCTCGCTTTCGTGATCGTGTGCATCGGCATCATCGTGCTGCGCCGTTCGCGCCCCGAGATGGCACGTCCCTTCCGCACGCCCTGGGTACCGCTGGTGCCCATCCTGGGTGCGGTGATCTGCCTGGTCCAGATGGCCTTCCTCCCGCCCGACACCTGGCTGCGCCTCTTCGTATGGATGGCCCTCGGTGTGCTCATCTATTTCGGCTACGGCCGCAAGCACAGCAAGCTGCAGCAGGGCCTGTAGGCCGTTCGCATGGGTCACTTCCACCGCTCCCTCGGGTTGTGGGACGCCACCATGCTCGTGGCCGGTTCCATGATCGGGTCCGGCATCTTCATCGTGAGCGCCGGCATGTTGCGCGACCTGGGTTCGCCGGCCTGGCTGCTGGTGGCCTGGGTGGTGGCGGGCCTGCTCACCGTGCTGGCGGCGCTCAGCTACGGTGAACTGGCCGGCATGATGCCCAAGGCCGGCGGGCAGTTCGTGTACCTGCAACGCGCGTATGGCAAGCTCACCGCCTTCCTCTATGGGTGGACCGCCTTCACGGTGATCACCTCGGGGATCATTGCCGCCGTGGCCGTGGCCTTCGCCAAGTTCAGCGCGGTGTTCTTCCCGGTGCTCTCCCCGGACAACATCCTGCTCGACCTCGGCCTTGTGAAGGTGAGCTCCGCCCAGGTCTATGCGGTGGCGACCATCCTGCTCCTGACGTGGTTCAACACCCGTGGTGTGGAGAGCAGCAAGACCCTCAACAGCATCTTCACCACGGCCAAGATCATCGCCGTGCTGGCGCTGGTGGTGGTGGGCCTGGCCGTGGGCTTGGGCACCGATGTGCTCTCCACCAACTTCAGCACCGGTTGGGAGGCCGCCACCCGCGGCGCCGATGGGGTGATGACCCCGCTCACCGGCGCGGCCCTGCTGAGCGCGCTGGGTGTGGCCATGGTGGGCTCGCTCTTCAGCAGTGACGGGTGGAACAGCATCACCTTCATCGCGGGTGAGGTGAAGCAACCGCAGCACAACATCCCGCGCAGCCTGCTGCTGGGCACCTTTCTGGTGACCGCGCTCTATGTGCTGGCGAACATCACCTACCTGAGCCTGCTGCCCGGGGAGGCCATCATGAACGCCGAGGCCGATCGCGTGGGCACCGCGGCCGCGCAGGTGATCATGGGACCTGCAGCCGTATCGGTCATGGCCATCCTGATCATGGTGAGCACCTTCGGCTGCATTAACGGCTACGTGCTCGTGGGGCCCCGGATGTACTACGCCATGGCCAAGGAGGGGCTCTTCCTGAAGAAGGCCGGGCACCTCAGCAGCCGCGGGGTGCCGCAATGGGCGCTCTGGGTGCAGTGCATCTGGTCGTGCGTGCTCTGCTTCAGCGGCACCTATGGCGACCTGCTGGACTACGCCACCTTCGCGTCATTGTTGTTCTACATCGTCACCATCGCCGGGATCTTCATTCTGCGGAAGCGTGAACCCGATGCCGAACGCCCGTACCGGGCCGTGGGCTATCCCTGGGTGCCCGCGCTGTACATCGTCTGCGCGCTGGCCTTCTGCCTCAATCTGCTCGTGTTCAAGCCGGCCTTCACCATCGGCAGCCTGGTGATCGTGGGCCTTGGCGCCTTGGTCTACCTCGTGACCATGCGATCGGCGAAGGCGCCACAGTGATCCATGTGAACGAAAGGGAAGGGCCTGGGTGGAACACGTGCGCACCACGTGCCGTGGGAACGGTGTTCCGGGACCCGCTCAGTTGGTGCCTTCGCGGCGCTTGATCTCGTCGCGAAGCTTGGAGGCCCGCTCGTAATCCTCGTTGTCCAGGGCCTCTTCCAGCATGGAGCGCAGCTCCTCGATGGTGGTGGCCTTCTTCTCACCGCGGGTCTTTTTGCCCTCCTCCTCGGCTTCCTCCTCGCCTTCCTCCACCTTCAGACCGGCGGCACCGAGGATGAACTCGTAGGTGTGGATGGGGCACTGGAACCGCAGGGCCAACGCGATGGCATCGCTGCTCCGCGCATCGATCTCCACTTCGTTCCCGTTCTGCTCCACCACCAGCTTGGCGTGGAAGATGCCCTCCACCAGGTCGTTGATGATGACCTCCTTCAGCTGGAAGCCGAGGGTGTCGGCCACGTTCTTGAACAGGTCGTGCGTAAGGGGGCGCGCCGGTTTGATGTTCTCCACCTGGATGGCGATGGCCTGGGCCTCCACCCCGCCGATGATGATCGGCAGGCGCCGGTCGCCATGCACCTCGCTCAGGATGAGCGCATAGGCCCCGGCATGGGTGTGACTGTAGGTGATCCTCAGGAAGCGCAGCTCGACCTTCTCCATGAAGTGGCGGACGGGCCGTGAAGATACACGAACGCCCCGATCCGGAGGGGATACGGGGCGTTCAAGGGATCAGGGGAGGTCAGCGCTCGGCGTTCAGCTTCTTGGCGGCCTCGATCAGTTTGGGCAGCACCTCGAAGGCATCGCCCACGATCCCGTAGTCGGCGGCCTTGAAGAAGGGGGCCTCGGGGTCCTTGTTGATCACGCAGATCACCTTGCTCTGGTTCACCCCGGCCAGGTGCTGGATGGCGCCGCTGATGCCGATGGCGATGTACAGGTTGGGGCGGATGGCCACACCGGTCTGCCCCACGTGCTCGTGATGCGGACGCCAGTGCATGTCGGCCACGGGGCGGCTGCAGGCGGTGGCGGCGCCCAGTTCGCGGGCCAGTTCCTCCACAGGTCCCCAGTGCTCGGGGCCCTTCATGCCACGGCCGGCGCTCACCACCAGTTCGGCCTCGGGCAGGGGGATGCCCGATCCGGCCTTGCGCAGCTCCTTCACGGTGACGCGCGCGGTGCCGAGGTCACCAGCGTATTCTTCCACGGTCGCGGTGCCTTCGCCCTTGGCGATGGCGATGGAGTTGGCCATCAGGCTCACCACCTTCACCGGGCTGGTCACCTCCATCCAGGCCTGGGCCTTGCCACTGAACACGTTCCGCTTGAAACGGCCCTCCTCAGGAAGGGCGATCGCGCCGGCCACATGACCGGCCTTCAGGCGGGCGGCCAGGCGGGGGGCCACGGCCTTGCCGGTGGCATCATGCACGCACACAATGGTGGTGGCACCCACTTTGGCGGCCACATCGGCCACCAGTGCGGTGAGTTGCTGGCTGTCCACCGTGGTGATGGACCGCGCCACGATCACCTTGGATGCGCCCTGGGCGCCAAGGTTGGCCAGTTCCGTGCTGCCGCCGAAGGTGACGGCCGTAACGGGGCCACCGGCCAGCTTGCTGGCATAGGTCACGGCCTCCTGGGCGGCCTTGGGCAGCTTCTCGCCGCGGGTGTCGATGAAGACGATGGTGCTCATGGGTATCTATGCTGTGGGGGCGCATCATGATGCGCCCTTACGGTTCGGTTGGATCAGATCACTTTCGCTTCGGTGTGCAGCAGTTCGATGAGCTTGCCGGCCTCTTCGGCGGGGATCATCTTCACGGCGCCCTTCGCGGGAGGCAGCTCGAACTTCACAGTGCCGCCCACGTTGCTGGTGGCACCAGCGGGCACCACCTGCAGGGGCTTGGTGCGGGCGGCCATGATGCCGCGCATGTTGGGGATGCGCTGTTCGGCCAGGCCTTTGGCGGCGCTCAGTACCACCGGCAGCTTCACCTCCAGCACTTCCACGCCACCGGGCACGTCGCGCTCCATGGTGGCCGTGCCGTTGGCCACGTCCAGCTTGCTTACCAGGGGCACATAGGGCAGGTCCATCAGTTCGGCCACCATGGCACCCACCTGACCGCCGTTGTGGTCGATGGTCTCCTTGCCGGCCAGCACCAGGTCGAAGCCCTTGTCCTTGGCGTAGGCGGCGATGAGCTCGGCCACCTGCAGGGCGTCGGTGGGCTGGGCGTCCACGCGCACCGCCTCGTCGGCGCCGATGGCCAGACCCTTGCGGATGGTGGCCTCGGTATCGGCACCGCCCACCGTGATGGTGGTGACGCTGCCGGCCCCGGCAGCCTCCTTCAGTTCCAAGGCCCGCACCAGTGCATACCACTCATCGTAGGGGTTCACGATGAAGGTGACGCCATTGGCATCGTACTGCGTGTTGTTGTTGGTGAAGGCGATGCGTGCCGTGGTGTCGGGCACCTGGCTGAGGAGGACGAGGATCTTCATCGGTTCGGGAACAACTGGGTTCAAGGTTCCGTTCGCCAGGCCACCGCGACGGTGGCTGTGAAAGGGGCCGCAAACTTACGGACGAGGAAGGGACCGCACACCCCGAACATGGGCCGGGTGCCCCTGGGAGCGGTCAGGGCCCGTGCCGTACCGATGGCAAAGCACTTCGGGTAGGCGCCGGGATGCGTTCCGGACCGGGTTCGCGTCCTTACTTTGTTGTGGAGAGCAATGGAACATGTGGAGCTTCATCCGTGAACGGTCGGCCCGTGTGTGGCGCTATGCCCGCCTCATCATCAAGGCTTATGGCGAGGACGATACGCTGGACCTGGGTGCGGCGTTGGCCTTTTACACCATCTTCTCCATCATGCCCATGCTGGTGGTGGTGATCGCAGTGGCCGGCTTCATGGCCGGGCCTGCCGCGGCCGAGGGGCGCCTCTTCGAGCAGCTCACCGGCTTCGTGGGGGCGGATACGGCCCGCGCGCTCCAAGGGCTGCTGGGCAATGCCTACGAGAGCGGCAAGGGCATCGTGGCCACCGTGATGGGCCTGGTCACGCTCGTTCTGGGCGCCACCGGTGTGTTCAATGCCCTGAAGGTCTCCTTGAACCGCATCTGGGACATCCAGCCCAAGCCGCGCAGCACCGTGCTCGGTCTGGTGCTGTCGCGCCTGCTATCCTTTTCGTTCGTGCTGGGCATGGGCTTCCTGATGGTGGTGAGCTTCCTGCTCAGCGCCCTGGTCACCGGCTTCGCGGGCAAGATCGCCGAGCTGCTGCCGGGCGCCGCGGGTGTGCTGGTGGTGGCGGGTTCCAACGGCGTTTCGCTGCTGATGACCGTGGCCGTGTTCGCCGCGCTGTTCAAGTACCTGCCCGATGCGCGGATCGCCTGGCGCGATGTGCTGCCCGGGGCCATCCTCACCACCCTGCTCTTCATCGTGGGCAAGTACGCCCTCACGTTCTACTTCCAGCTCTCCAACCCGGCCTCGGCCTTCGGTGCTGCGGCCAGCCTCATGTCCCTGCTGCTATGGGTGTACTACAGCTCGCAGATCTTCTTCCTCGGCGCGGAGTTCATCCATGTGTGGGCGCGGGAGCATGGGCGCGACATCCTGCCCGGCACGGAGGCGGTGAAGGTGGTGAAGAAGGAGCTGGAGGACGGGCCGGCTGCCCGGTGATCGGCACTACAACGTCGCCGTGCGCGGGCAACAGGGGGCGTCCTACCTTTGGCCCTCATTCTGAAAAGACCCATGCGTACTGTCCAGTTCCGTGAGGCCCTGTGTGAGGCCATGAGCGAAGAGATGCGGCGTGACCCGAGCGTGTTCCTCATGGGTGAGGAGGTGGCCGAGTACGATGGCGCCTACAAGGTGAGCAAGGGCATGCTGGCCGAGTTCGGGGAGAAGCGCGTGATCGACACGCCCATCGCCGAGCTGGGCTTCAGCGCCATCGGCGTGGGGGCCGCCATGAACGGCCTGCGCCCCATTGTGGAGTTCATGACCTGGAACTTCGCCATTCTGGCGGCCGACCAGATCATCAACCACGCGGCCAAGATGCTGCAGATGAGCGGCGGGCAGTTCCACGTGCCCATCGTGTTCCGCGGCGGCAACGGCAGCGCCGGCCAGCTGGCCGCCACGCACAGCCAGAGCTTCGAGGCCATGTACGCGAACATCCCCGGCCTCAAGGTGATCAGCCCCAGCAACCCCTACGATGCCAAGGGGCTGCTGAAGGCCGCCATCCGCGACAACGATCCGGTGCTCTTCATGGAGAGCGAGCGCATGTACGGCGACAAGGGCGAGATCCCCGATGGCGAGTACCTGCTGCCCATCGGGGTGGCCGACGTGAAGCGCCAGGGTACCGATGTCACCATCGTCTCCTTCAACAAGATGATGAAGGTGGCCCTGGGTGCGGCCGAGGAGCTCGCCAAGGAGGGCATCAGCGCCGAGGTGATCGACCTGCGCACCATCCGCCCGCTGGACAACGCCACGATCATCCGCAGCGTGCAGAAGACCAACCGCTTGGTGGTGGTGGACGAGAACTGGCCCTTCGGCAGCGTGGCCAGCGAGATCGCCTTCCGCGTGCAGAAGGATGCCTTCGACCATCTGGACGCCCCTGTGCTGCGCGTGTGCCAGGCCGATACGCCGCTGCCCTTCACCCCGTCGCTGATCGACGCCAGCCTGCCCAGCGTGGAGCGCGTGGTGCGCACGGTGAAGGAGGCGATGTACCTGGTGAAGTGAACATTCTTTCGTATGTGGCCTTTCGGAAAGAAGAAGCCCGCACTTGACGTTCGAGCTTTGGGGCGAATGATCTATGCAGACGAGCAACGATCGTTCGATGAGTATTTCACCCTGTATTCGACCGATAAGGATGGGTTTGTCGCGAAGTATGGAGTGGACATTATGGCGGTAAAGGGAAACCCGTCGACACTGGAACTGCTGTTCATGTTCGGCGAGCCTTTGGGACTTCTTGCCGACATCGATTGGAGAGGGGAGGAAAATTGTGGAGAGATCGAAGAGTTCATTGAGGGTAGGACGGGGAGGTCTATATCATGGAGGAATTCAGCCGTGATCAGGCGCACGGTACCGGAAGAGTCGCAGCGGAATGGTAAGTTCATTCTGAAACTATTACGCGCAATTGATTCGGATATGACCTTAGTAGGTCAGAAACTAATTTTCTTTGAAATGAGTTGGGACTCGTACGTATTTGCTTCCGTTGATCAGGCCACATTTAACTCGGTCATTTCGACTGCTCCCGGTCTTTTCCACGGTGTTGAGAGGTTGTGATCGGCTAGTCTTCGGCGAGGCGCCGTGCCAGTGGAAAACGCTGATGGAGTTGATGCAGGAGAATGAAATAGTCCGTTGGAATATTTAAATGATAGCGTATTGTAGCATCAAGAGACCTGCGCACATCCTTACCTCGGAGATCCTTGGGTTGCGCACCTCAATCGGTGAACGGCTGGTGCGGTTGTCGGTTTTCAGTTTTCTGTTGTCAGGCTGCCGATGTCTAGGGATCAGAGCAACCTGACCGCTTGGGAACGCATGCGAACATGACCGAGGACAGCACTGGACCACAGCCGCCAGATCCCGCCCAGACAGAGCGAGGCTTCCGCAAGCTCTACTGGTCCGTCGGCCTGAAGGTGTTGGCCGGGGTGGGTGTTCTTGCGCTGATCGACCTTCAGACACTGCCCTCCAAATGGTGGGCGATACCCTTTTTGCTGGTGGGTGGTTGGCTGGTGTTGGTGAACCTCAGCACGATCGTGGTGCTGGTCAAGGCACATCATCACTACCGCCATGGCCCGGAGGACACCACCCCCTTGCAGCAACAGGACCGCACCGAGCGCCAGGTCCACATCGCTTCCTATGTGGTGTTGGGCCTGACCATCCTGGTCATGGCCCCGCTTTCGCGCCACGTGGAGAACATCGTGGACAAGGCGCCCTTCTTGATGGGGATGGGCGCTGCCGGTGTAGCCATCGCGGCCTTCGTCTTGTGGATGATCAAGCGCCTGGTACCAGGGTTCTACCAGCGCAACAGTGAGGCACGGGGCGGCGCTGTGCTCGGCCTTTTCTTCAGCATCGTGGTGCTCGTGATCCTGGGTTCCGCCTGGATCGACCGATCGAGTGCCATGGGACGGGCCCGCTTGGAGCGGTACGCGGTGAAGGACACCGGGAGCAACATCAAGTCCGGCTCCAACTACGTCCACCTGTATCGGCCTGGACAGCGGTCCGAGGACTTCCGGATCAAGGTGCGAGGGAAGGAGCTGGAGGCCATCGCCGGTCGCGACAGCGTGGACCTGCTGGTGGGCCGCGGGGACCTGGGCGTGGAGCATGTGCTCGAGGTCAGGCCGTGAGCCAGTTGCCCTTCCACCGCATCACTTCCGGGTATTCGCCTATTTTTGCGCCCCTGCAACGCAAGGGGCGTTGCTTATGCTCTGAAGAACAGCACGTTAACGAACGACCAACCGAACTGAGATGGGAAGTGAACTGATGTATTACATCCCCGCGCTGGGCCTGCTGGGCCTCGTGGTGATGATCGCCAAGGCCGCCTGGGTGAACAAGCAGGATGCCGGCGATGCGAACATGCAGCAATTGGCGGGCTACATCGCCAAGGGTGCAAGCGCCTTCCTGAAGGCCGAGTGGAAGGTGCTCGGCGTGTTCGCCGCGATCTCCGCTGTGCTCCTCGCCTGGAGCGGTACGCTGGTGGCCCATAGCGATTGGTTCATCGCCGTGGCCTTTCTGATCGGTGCGTTCTTCAGCGCCTTCGCCGGCTGGATCGGCATGAACATCGCCACCAAGGCCAACGTGCGCACCACGCAGGCCGCCCGCACCAGCCTGGCGCAGGGCCTCAAGGTGAGCTTCAACGGCGGCACCGTGATGGGCCTCGGCGTGAGCGGTCTCGCTGTGCTGGGCCTCAGCGTGCTCTTTGTGTGGTTCTACCACATGTACGTGAACGGCGCTTCCGCCAATGGCGAGGAGATGATGAAGGCCCTCGAAGTGCTTGCAGGCTTCAGCCTCGGCGCTGAATCGATCGCCCTCTTCGCCCGTGTGGGTGGTGGCATCTACACCAAGGCCGCCGATGTGGGCGCCGACCTCGTGGGCAAGGTGGAGGCGGGCATCCCCGAGGATGACGTGCGCAACCCCGCCACCATCGCCGACAACGTGGGCGACAACGTGGGCGATGTGGCCGGCATGGGTGCCGACCTCTTCGGCAGCTACGTGGCCACCATCCTCAGCACCATGGTGCTCGGTCGCGAAGTGGTGAGCGCGGACAACTTCGGCGGCATGGCCCCGATCCTGCTCCCCATGCTCATCGCCGGCCTGGGCATCGTGTTCAGCATCATCGGCACGTGGTTCGTGCGCATCAACAAGGACACCGACAGCGTGATGGCCGCCTTGAACAAGGGCAACATCGGCAGCATCATCCTCACGGCCATCGCCAGCTACTTCGTCATCGGTTGGATGTTCCCCAGCAGCGTGGAGTTCATCCGTGGCGATGTGCGTCTGGTGGTGGAGAGCATCAACATCTTCTACGCCATCGTGCTCGGTCTGGTGGTGGGCTTCCTCATGAGCTACATCACCGAGTACTACACCGCCATGGGCCGCAAGCCGGTGGACAGCATCGTGCAGAAGAGCGGCACGGGCCATGCCACCAACGTGATCGGCGGCCTGGCCGTGGGCATGGAGAGCACCTTCCTGCCGATCCTCGTGTTGGCCGCAGGCATCTTCGGTGCCTTCCACCTGGCCGGTCTGTACGGTGTGGCCATCGCGGCCGCCGGCATGATGGCCACCACCGCCATGCAGCTCGCCATCGACGCCTTCGGTCCCATCGCCGACAACGCGGGCGGCATCGCCGAGATGAGCGGCCTGCCCAAGGAAGTGCGTGAGCGCACCGACATCCTCGACGCCACCGGCAACACCACCGCGGCCACGGGCAAGGGCTTTGCCATCGCTTCCGCCGCCCTCACCGCACTGGCGCTGTTCGCCGCCTACGTGGGCCTGGCCGGCATCACCGCCATCGACATCTACAAGGCCAACGTGCTCGCCATGTTGTTCGTGGGCGCCATGATCCCCTTCCTCTTCAGCAGCATGGCCATCAGCGCCGTGGGCAAGGCCGCCATGGACATGGTGAAGGAGGTGCGCCGTCAGTTCAAGGAGATCCCCGGCATCATGGAGTACAAGGCCCAGCCGGAGTATGAGAAGTGCGTGGCCATCAGCACGCAGGCCTCCATCCGCGAAATGATCCTGCCCGGTGCCCTGGCGCTGCTCAGTCCCATCATCGTGGGCTTCGCCTTCGGTCCCGAGGCCCTCGGTGGCCTGCTTGCCGGCATCACCGTGAGCGGTGTGCTCATGGGCATCTTCCAGAACAACGCCGGTGGCGCTTGGGACAATGCCAAGAAGAGCTTCGAGAAGGGCGTGCTGATCGACGGCCAGACCTACAAGAAGGGCAGCGATCCCCACAAGGCCGCTGTGACCGGTGACACCGTGGGCGACCCCTTCAAGGACACCTCGGGCCCCTCGATGAACATCCTCATCAAGCTGACCTCCATCGTGGCGCTGATCATCGCGCCGCACATCAACGAGGGAGGTGTGCACCCCGCCACGCCTGGTCATGAGCACCACGAGGGCCATGAGCACGGTGCGGTGGTTGCCCCGGCCGGTGAGCCGGTGGCCGAAGCCAGCACGCTGAACGTGGCCGACCGGTTCTGACCGGCACGCACAGCCGCCAACGAGAAAGGCCCGCGATCATCGCGGGCCTTTCTCGTTCAGGTCGGTCCGGTCAGCGCTTCTTCGCAACAGCCTTCGCCGGAGCCTTAGCCGCTTTGGCGGGGGCCTTCGGGGCCTCCTTGGCGGCGGGTTTCTTCGGCGTCTCCATGGGGAAGAGGCCGTGGATCTCCGCATCGATCTTCGAGATGATCAGGCCGAGGTCCTCCGGGTCGGTGTGGAAGCGGTTGTCCTCCACATCGATCACCAGCAGCTTGCCCTTGTCGTAGGTCTGGATCCAGGCCTCGTAGCGTTCGTTGAGACGCTTCAGGTATTCGATGCTGATGGAGTTCTCATACTCCCGTCCGCGTTCGCTGATCTGCTTCACCAGCTTGTCCACCGGCGCCTGCAGGTAGATGAGCAGGTCGGGCGGCGTGATGGCGCTGTCCATGTTCTGGAACAGGCGGAAGTAGTTCTCGAAGTCCCGCGTGGTCATCAGCCCCATCGCGTGCAGGTTGGGCGCGAAGATGTAAGCATCCTCATAGATGGTGCGGTCCTGGATCACGTTGCGTCCGCTCTTGCGGATGTCCAGCAACTGCTCGAAGCGCGAGTTGAGGAAGAAGATCTGCAGGTTGAAGCTCCACCGCTGCATGTCCTTGTAGAAGTCGAACAGGTAGGGGTTGTTGTCCACGGCCTCCTGCAGCTGGTCCCACTTGTAGTGTTTGGCCAGCAGCTGGGTGAGGGTGGTCTTGCCGGAGCCGATGTTGCCTGCGATCGCGATGTGCATGATGGATACGAATGGCGGACCGCGAAGATACCCGCACCCCGCTAAGCGAGGGCCGATGTGGAAAAGTCGTGCCCGCTCAGGGGCGCGGCAGCTCCTGGATCAGGATGCGGTCCTTCAACCGCAGGTACACATGGCCGCGCTCCACGCGCGCATCCAGCACGGGGTCGGCCGGTGGGTCGGGAATGGGCACGTCCATCACCTCGAAGGAGCGCATGTCGTACGCCTGGAGCTTCCCATCGGCGAAGAAGAAGAGCGCCTTGTCCCGCACCTCGAAGCTCGAGGCGTTCCGGATGGGGATGGTCTTCATGTAGGTGCCGAACAGATCGAACACGAGGATCCCCTCCGCAGGGTCGTTCACATACAGTCGGCTCTCGTGCTCCTGCATCCCGATTGGCTTCGGGGTGAAGCCGAGCAGTTGGTCCAGGCGGCCGGTGTTGGCCAGGGTGCGCAGCTGGGCGTCCATCCGCAACAGCGAAAGGTCGCGCTGGTCGAAGAGCCAGAAGCCGTTCTGCACGCTCATGCAGGCCAGGGTCACCTGCGGAAATCCCTGTCGGGGCAGCTCGATGATGCTGCCCTGCAGGCTCAGCGTGTTGTCCAGCACCGCCAGCACACCTTGTTCCGGGGAGAAGACCATCGGCTTCAGCGAGTAGAACGCATCGATGGTGCGGATCCGCCCGAAGGTCTTTACACTGTTGCGGAGCCAGCTGCGGCCTTGTGCGTTGTACAGCTCCAGTTCATCGTGGCGCAGCACGTACACATTGCCCAGGTCGTCCGTGGTGAAGAGGTCCGATGCCACGGGGATGGTGTACCCGGCAGGCTGCTGGGCACGCAGGACGAAGGCCCACAGGAGGGCAACGAGCAGGGGAAGGGTCCTCATGTGGCCGTTGGTTGCAGCAGCGCCTCCAGATAGGTGCGCTCGTTGGCCAGGCGTGGCACCTTGTTCTGGCCGCCCAGCTTGCCGCGCGAGCGCATCCAGCCGTGGAAGGTGCCCTTCTCCACCACATGCACCACGGGGGCGCGCAGGGCCATGTCGCCCCGGCGCTTGGCATCGTAGTCGGAATTGATCGCGCGCATGGTGTCGTCCATCACCTGCACGAACCGCGCCAGATCATCGGGCGCCCGGTCGAACTCGATCACCCATTCGTGCCCGCCACGCGCATCGGCGTCCATGTAGATCGGTGCGGCCGTGTACTCGTTCACCAGCGCGCCGGTGGCCAGGCAGGCAGCCTCCACGCCCCGGTCGGCGTTCTCCACGATGAGCTCCTCGCCGAAGGCGTTGATGAAGCTCTTCGTGCGGCCGCTCACCTGCACCCGATGGGGCTTCACGCTGGTGAAGCGCACCGTGTCGCCCGGCATGTAGCGCCACAGGCCGCCATTGGTGCTGATCACCAGCGCATACTGGCGGCCCACCTCCACCTCGTGCAGCAGCAAGGTCCGTGGCGAGGCGCTCCCGATCTCCTCCAAGGGGAGGAACTCGTAGAAGATGCCGTAGTCCAGCATCAGCAGCATGTCGTCGGCATGGCGTCGGTCCTGCACCGCGAAGAAGCCCTCGGAGGCGTTGTAGCTCTCCAAGTAGTTCATGGTGGGCGAGGGGATGAGCGCCTCGAACTGCGCGCGGTAAGGACGGAAGCTGACGCCCCCGTGCATGAAGAGTTCCAGGTTGGGCCATACCTCCAGGATGTTCGAACGGCCCGTGAGGTCCAGGATGCGCTTGAGCAGTACCAAGGTCCACGAGGGCACGCCCGCGATGCAGCGCACGTCCTCGCGCAGGGTCTCCCGCGCCATCTTCTCGATCTTCACCTCCCAGTTGTCCAGCAGGGCGGTCTCGATAACGGGTGTACGGCGCACCTCCACCCAGATCGGTAGGTTGCGGATGATGATCGCGGAGAGGTCGCCGCTGTAGGCATCGTTGCGGAACTGCTCGATGTTGCTGCTGCCGCCCACCACCAAGCTCATGCCCTGGTAGAGCTTGCTTTCCGGGAACTGCTGGTAGTGCAGCGCGATCAGGTCCTTGCCGCCCTTGTAGTGGCATTCCTCCAGGGCCTCGCGGCTCACAGGGATGAACTTGCTGCGGTCGCTGGTGGTGCCGCTGCTCTTGGCGAACCACCGGATGTCCGTGGGCCACAGCAGGTTCTGTTCCCCTTTGCGCAGCCGGGCCACATAGGGCTTGATGGCCTCGTAGTCCTGCAGAGGCACCCGGGCGCGGAACTCATCCGGATCGCGGATATCCTCGTAGCCATGACGGCGCCCCCATTCCGTGTAGCGCG
>ENA-UOUJ01000910-UOUJ01000910.1-activated-sludge-metagenome-genome-assembly--contig:-NODE-910-length-17111-cov-9.923546_pt1 | contig 17111 bp, 17 predicted proteins | sample MGYA00249839_ERZ747224 | MGnify/ENA primary metagenome ERZ747224 (study PRJEB28782, sample SAMN03220277) | activated sludge metagenome | biome: wastewater; feature: sewage sludge; material...
TCCCATGTCCACCGAATCCCTCAAGCTCGAACTGATCGAGCGCCTGCTGCGCACGAACGATGAAAGCCTGCTGAAGCAGGTGGCCGCGTTGTTCCGTTCCGCAAAAGGCGAAGTGGATGAAGATGGCCTTACGGATGAGCATTACAACATCGTGAAAGAGCGCTATGCGGAATACAAGCGCGGCGAGGGCAAGAGCTATACCTGGGAAGAGACCAAAGCGTTGATCCGCGCTGGCAAGGGCAAAAATGCATGAGCATGGAGGTGGAATGGCGGGACCGTGCCATTCATGAAACCCAGGATGCTTATGACTGGTACGAGGCGCGTTCTAAAGGCACCGGTGAGCGCTTCATCGCCGAGTTGGACGAGCACATCGCCTTCATGCAAAAGCGCCCCAAAGGTTATCCCCTATGGCGCTACCGATTTCGAAAGGTCACGATGCTCGTATTTCCGTACAAGATCATCTATCGCGTGGAAGGTGAGCGGATCATCATCTTCAGTGTATTCCACAACAAACGTGACCCGCAGCGTTGGGGCAGGCCCCATTGATCACCCAGCTCTGGCGCAACTCTACACTTGCGCCGGAGTAGTGATTGCCGGTTGGAACGAAGACGGGGCCTTCGCTCTTGCCGACGGTGGTGCTCAACGCGCAATGTTCAACCGCAGGCTGCGGCTGTGGCCTTGGCTCTGCACCTTCACCAAGTAAAGCCCATCGGCGAGGTGTCCGGTGGACAGCGTGGCCCTGTTGGTGGCCCGTATGGGTAAGGCGACCTGGTTGCCCAACAGGTCGAACAGGGTGATCACTGCGCCGGAGGGCAAACCCCAAAGTTCGGTGCGGTCCTGCGCCGGGTTGGGTGCCATCAAGATGGAAGACATGGCGGAGCCTTCGGAGGCGACCCCGCTGGTGCCGTCCTCGTAGCGCATCACCGTGGTCTTGAAGGCGTTGTTGGCGGCATCCTTGAAGCCTACGTACGGCGTGCCCGCTTGGTCCAGGGCCAGGCTGAGCGAGTTGGACATGGGTCCCGTGAAACCCATGTTGCCTACCGCCTGCCAGCTACCGGTGCTGAACTTCTTCACGGTAGAGCGAATGCCGAGGTCCGTGTCCGTGTAGGCCACATAGATCGCACCTGCGCCGTCCATGGCCATGGAGAGCTCTTCGGGGTTCTCATCACCGGATGAAACGGCCGTGCCCACCAGGGTCCAGTCCCCGCCGTCCATCTTCTTCACCTTGGCGTGGAAGTCGTCGCCCACGTCGTTGTACACGATGTAGGGCACATCGTCGGGGCTGATACAGAGATCGGTGATGCGTGCATCGTAGAGGTTGGCCAGGCTGCCCACCAGTTCCCATGCGCCGTTCACGAAGCGCTCCACCCGGCACCCGGCTGAGTTGCCGTGGTAGGCCACATACGGCACGCCCGTGCTGTTGAACGCCAGCGCGATCTGGGCCGCGTAAATGGGCGAATAGCCTTCCGCGCCCACCGGGATCCAACTGCCGCCCTCGAACTTCTTGACCGTCACGTTGTTGGAGAAGCTATTGTCCGCGAAAGCCACATACGGCACATCGCCAGGTCCGAAGGCCAGGCTGGGCTTGGCACCGCCTGCGGAGGAGGGGCCTGTGGAGCCCACCACCTCCCAACTGCTCCCGGAGAGCTTCATCACGGTGATCTTCAGGCTGTTCGCCATGTCCCGGTACGCCACGTACGGCGTGCCCGCCGCGTTGATCGCCAGCGTCGGGTCCATCACGCCGCCTGCGGAAAAGCCCGCGCTGCCCAGGATCTGCCAACTGCTACCATTGTACTTCATGGCGGTGAGCTTGCTGGCACTGGTCCAATCCGAAAAGACCATGCAGGGGGCGTTGTCCGTGCCGATGGCCATTACGGGATAGTCCACCATGCCGGCGCTGAAGGCGGGGATGCCCACGGGTTGCCATTGGGCATGGGCGGCGGGATCGCTTATGAAGAGGGCGGCAGTTAGGGCGATGGAGGTATATCGGGCGTGCATGGTAGTGAAGGTTCCGGCCTTGTATCGGACGGGCAAATGAAGAGGTTTCATCGGCGCGCCGAATCCGTAGATCACCGTATTTTCCAAAAGGTTGAATGCCACGGCCGGTCGCTCGTTGGGCAACCCGTGCGTGCGGGGCACCTGATCGCTATGACCGCTTCACCACGTAGCGCATCGCCGCCACCCCGATGCAAATTCCTCTCAGCCCACGAGCTTCACGTCCACTCAAACATCGAGCACAAATCACCCCCTCCGCATGCGCCGCAGGATCATCGTACCTGGCGATCTCCTCTTCTGGTGATGCACTGCGAGCACGTCCACGCGCTCCTCGCTGACCACATGGTAGATCAGGCGGTAGCTGCCCACGAGCAGTTCGCGCACTGTTGGGAGATTGGTTTCCGGTACCGGCTTGCCTCTGCGCGGTTGAGGCACCAGTTGGTCGGCCGCGGCGAAGAAGCGTTCCACCATGTCCTGTGCGCTGCGGGGGGAATCACGTGCGATGTACGTTGCAATGCCATCGATATCGGCGATGGCATCCGTGGTCCACTTCACTTCGACCATTTACGCAGCCGCTTGCGGGCCTCAGCCGTGGAGACCACCTCGCCATTGGCCGACTGCGCCAACCCGCGCTCGATCTTGCTCAACAACAAAATACGGTCGATCAATTCATCCACTGGCACTTGTTCCGGTAGCTCCTTCACGCTTCGCAGCAAGGCCTTGCGGGTTACGGTGTGTTCCTTTGTGCGCATGTGTCAAAGATAGCCACTTGACGGTCTGTGGAAGTGCATGGTGATCAGGGTTGAGAACGCCGCTCATACCGCATCGCCACCGCCTCTGGGCCGAACTTCTCTCGGCCGACCAGCCTCAGGTCCCCCCCATCCGGCGCTCGGCTGCGCCGAGTGCCATATTCCCTTTCGGCCTCCGGCCGTTTCCTCCATTCGCATTGATCGGCTTCACGGCGTATACACTCCCGCTTGAAGCGTATTGCATGAGCCCGCCGGAGGCGGGCCGAAGCATTGGGCACTCGGCCCAGCCGAGCGCCGGAATGAGGTTAGACGCGGCGGGGAACGTGCGCAGGATGAAGCAGCCGTAAGGCGAGCCGCTGGCGGATCGAACGATCTTCGTACCCGTGTTTACCGCTGCACATGACCCACATGCATACACTTCTCTTCGCGCCCGCACTCCTACTTTCCATCGCCAGCACCGCCCAAGGCACCTGGGCCCCGGTGGCCGATCATCCCGGCCAGTGGTATGCCCAGGCGGCTTTCAGCGTGGGCGGCAAAGGATATGTCTGCACCGGATACAATGCCAGCCAGAACACGGCCAAGCTTTGGGAGTATGATCCCGCATTGGACACGTGGACGGAGAAGGCATCGCTACCAGGCGGAGCTCGCCAGTATGCCAGCGCGTTCGCTATCGGTGACACGGGCTATGTGATGGGTGGCTGGAACAATTCCACATCCACCTTCTTCAACGATCTGTGGGCCTACCACCCGACCACCGACACATGGGAGCAGAAAGCATCCTTGCCCGCTCCACCGCGCTTTGCCGGAGTGGCCTTCAGCATGGATGGCATCGGCTACTATGGCACAGGTGCGGGCAATGCCATCTACTACAACGACTTCCACGCCTACGATCCCGTTACGGACACTTGGATGCAGAAAACGCATTTCCCCGGCAACGCACGACGATGGGCCATCGGCTTCGCTGTGGATGGCAAGGGCTACATCGGCACAGGCGAAAGCAGCGGTGTGCGATACCGAGACTTCCACGCTTTTGATCCGCTCACCGACACCTGGCAGCCACGCGCCGACCTCGGCAGTACCAACCGGCGTAATGGTTACGCCTTCGTGGTGGATGGGCATGCGTACGTGGGTGGCGGCCAGGATTTCACGCAGAACTGGAACGACTTCCACCGATACGATGTAGGTGCCGATAGCTGGCTGCCCGTGAGCGCCTTCCCGTTGAACGCCTGCAAGAACGGAGCGAGTTTCAGCACGGGCAATGCCGCCTTCATCGTGGGCGGTAACGGACAATGGCCCGTGTTGGACGAGACCTGGCGTTTTCTGCCGGACATAACAACAGGATCGATCGAGCACCACTTCAATACACACTTGCTCTTCCCCAACCCGGCACAGGACCAATTGCATCTGGATGTGCAAGGGTCGGGCAGCTACACCATTGTGAACGAGCTGGGAGCGGTGCTTACCACCGGGCCCCTGCTGCGGACCGTGGATGTGTCCATGCTTCCAAAGGGCTTGTATGTGTTGTTGGTTGAACAGCTCGAGGTGCGGACCATGCTGCGCTTCATGGTGCAACGCTGAGAACAACACCTGGCCGGGCCTTAGCTTTAGCTGCTCCAGCAGCCCCGTGGCAAAGACCCTGACCAGGCCCAATATCGCGCAGACGACCCTGAACGGCAATGGTTCCACCAGTAAGACAGCACGCCTGCCCGTGATGAAGACCTACAAGAACTTCATCGGTGGCAAGTTCCCGCACACCAAAAGCGGACGCTACTCCCAGCCGAAAGGGAGCGATGGCAAAGCGCTGGCCAACGTGTGCCGCAGCAGCCGTACGCCGTTTGGGTAGAGCAGCTCCAAGTTCTCCGCCGTGGTCACTTCCACGGCCGTGAAACCGTCCTTATCCGCAGCTCCGTCCAGCCGCTTGCGCTTGATCCAGTAGGCCAGCGTCTGCTCGTTCAGGCCGTGCTCGGCACAGTACGCTCTACGGCTCGTTCCACTTTGCTCGAGGTCGGCCACGTGGCCCAGCAACATGGCATCGGTCCCAGCGATGTACGCTTCCGCATTGCGGTGCAGGCCCTCCTCCGCGATCACCACGGTGTGGTCGTAACAGCCGTCCAAGGTGACGTTGATGGAGAAGCGGAGAGGGCGCATGATGGAGGCCAGTGCTCGTGTGGTTCCACAGTGGCCGGTCAGCGCGGCACCATTTTCAAGAGCTCCTTCAAGCGCCTATCCGTCAGCGTAGCCTGTTCACTCTTGTCGTAGATGCTCAGCAGGTACACCTCCTCACGCACGGCCACCACGCATGTGATCACACGCGCATCGCCCGACTTTCCCTTGGCTTTGGACTTGATGGCTATGCGGATCTTGTAGCAATCGCTACCGATGGGAGTTCCCATGTGCGGATGCTTGGCAAGTTCATCGCCAAGTGCGTCGATCTCCATTTTCAGTGAGCGGTACTTCTTCGCGAGTCCTTTGAGTTCCTTCACGAACTCGGGGATCGGCACGACCTCAAAGCTCATCGAGCACCTCTTTCAGCGTCTTGAGCTTCCGCTTGCCAGCGATATGCTCATCCATCTCTTTGAACGCGCGGGTAAGCCCCTTCACGAACTTCTTCTCGTTTGGCGTCATCGGCTTAATGGCCTTGGCGTGTTTGGCTGCGGGCGTTTTGGTGGTCCGCCCTGCCGGTCGTTCCACTTTGATGGGACCGCGTCGTACTTCCACACCCTCTATCTCGTGCAAGATGTCCGTGACAAGTTTTTCCTTGCTCGGATCGGTGATGCTCACATACAGCAGTCTCATCGCAGGGCTAAGTTACTGAGCCGGTGAGGAAGATCCGCATTCCGCCAAAGACTCTCCGTGCTGGTGAAGAGGTGAAGAAGTGAGGATGGGAACGGCTTCCTCACATCCTCACTTCCTCACCGCGCGATACGAACCGACCGTTTCTTTCCAGCCTTCTCAGTAGTCACACAATGACAAGGGCAGTAGGAAGTGGATGGCCCCGATCCCCTACTTCGGCTCCCACAACTCCACCTTGTTCCCCTCCGGGTCATACACCCACGCGAAGCGGCCGTAGCCCTCGTCCTGGCGTTTGGGATCGATGCGCACCCCGGCGGCCTCCAGCTTTTTCAGCAGGCCGTCCAAGTCCTGCACACGCAGGTTCAGCATGAAGGGTTGCTTGGCGTCGAAGTAATCGCTGTCGCGCTTGAACGGCGAGAACACCGTGGGCCCGGCCTCTTGCTGCCAGATAAAGCCGTGCGCCTCGTCATTGATGCCGAAGTGCTCGTAGTACCACTTGGCCAAGGTCTTGTGGTCGTTGGCGCGGAAGAAGAATCCGCCGATGCCGGTGACGTGGTTAGTCATGGGTCTAATTGGTCCATGCGAAGGTAACTGGAGACTTAGTTGGGAAAACATTGAGGTTGCGTTTTGTCCAATGGCTTCGGCCAGGTGTTTTGTGGACTTCGGATAGCGCGGTTGAACACCCCTTCCCCAACGGGATGCGGTATGATGAAAATCATAGACCAGCAACCTGCACCGGCATAGGTTGCACGATGTAACCATCCAAACATGACCAAAGCATTTACGACCCTTGCAGTTTGCACCGGCCTGTTGGCCCTGCCCTTGGCGGCCCAAAATCCGTTGGCCATTCCGCCATTGCTGGAAATGGACACCTTCGACCTCACCGTGGCGCCCGCCACGCATGAGTTTTATCCCGGGGTGGTCACCAACACTTACGGCATCAATGCACCTTACCTCGGGCCCACCTTGCTGCTGCACAAAGGCGATACGGCACACTTCCGGGTCCACAACCAGTTGAACGAGATCACCACCATGCACTGGAACGGCATGGAAGTGCCACCGGAATTTGATGGCAGCCCCCCGCGCGAGATCCAGCCAGGCGGCACGTGGGACGTGAAGTTCAAGGTGATCGACAAGGCCAGCGTGTACGTGTACCACCCGCACACCATGGACCTGATCGGCCAGCAGGTGGGCAAGGGGGCAGCGGGCCTGATGATCGTGCAGGACGATGAGGAAGCACAGCTGCCCCTGCCGCGTATCTATGGCGTGGACGACTTCCCCGTGGCCGTGCAGGACAAGCGGTTCAACCCGAATGGTCAACTGGTGTTCGGCCCTTATGGGGATTCCATCTTGGTGAACGGAACGCCCCGTCCTTACCTCGAGGTGCCAGCTCAAGTGGTGCGTTTGCGGCTGTTGAATGCAAGCACGGCGCGCTACTATGTGTTCGGCTTCGAGGATGACACGCCCTTCCACGTGATCGCCAGCGAGGGCGGATTGTTGGCGGCCCCGGAGGTGATGGACCGCTTGATGTTGTCCAGTGGCGAACGCGTGGAACTGTTGCTGGACCTCAGCGGCATGGAAGGCGACAGCCTGCTGCTGATGAGCTACGGCAGTGAACTCGCCAACACCATTCCGGGGGCCAACAACCTGTTGTGGGAACAAAGCAGCCTCAACGGCATCGATTTCCCCATCCTGCGCCTGCGCGTGGTAGCGCCCACGGCCGACCCGGTCACCGCCATCCCGGCCACCTTGGCCAATGTGCAGCCCTACCCCGAGGCATCGGCTGCGCGCACCCGGGTGAAGACCATCACCGGCATGGGCATGGTGGGCGGCATGGGCACCTTCATGATCAACGGCCAAGGCTGGGACATGCACGCCATCAATGATACCGTCTTCCTGGGCGACACCGAGATCTGGACGTACGTGAACCACAGCAACATGGCCCATCCGATGACCATGCATGGCGGCTCCTTCTACATCATGGACCGCAATGGCGCACCGCCGGCAGGATGGGAACAAGGGCCTAAATCCGTGGTGCACGTGGGGGTGGGCGACAGTGTGCGCGTGATCATGCGCTTCGCCGAGTACACCACCGATGGTTGGCCCCTGATGTACCACTGCCACAACCTGGGCCACATCAACCACATGATGTGGCAGTTCATCATTGTGGACCCCACGACGGCCCTTGGTACCGAGCCCGCCCACCAGGAAGTGGCGTTGTATCCCGTTCCGGCCATGTCCACGGTGCGTTACGAAGCACCCTTCCCCGTGGCGCACATCCGTGTGATGGACCTGCTGGGCCGCGAGGCATTGTCCATGGCCGGGCCGATGGTGCCCGAGGCTTCCCTGGACATCAGCGGGCTACCTGCCGGCCACTACTTGGTGCGCTTCGAGGGGCTGGGGCGGAATGCCGTGGCCCGGATGGTGAAGGAGTAGGGGCGGTTTTACTTGATCAACACGAAACTGCCGTTGTATTCCTTTTCCAACGGCCCGTATTCGGAGAGCCAAGCCTTGTAGGCATATACTCCCGGGACGGCGTCCTTGCCGTTCCAGCCTTGTGCGGGATCGGTGGTGCTGAACACCGTGCGTCCCCATCGGTCGAAGATGTCCAGGCGGTATTCACGGGCGCCTTTCACGCTGGGCTTCCATACCTCGTTGAGGTCGTCGCCATCGGGGCTGAACGCGGTGGGCGCAAAGAACAGGTGGTCGCCGATGAAGACGCGCACACTGTTGGTGTCCGTGCACCCCAGGCCACTGGTGACGGTAAGGAGCACGGTATACCAGCCCGCGTCGCTGAAGGTGTGCACAAAGGATGAGGTGTCGTAATGGGTGCCTTCCACCAGGAAATCCACGTGTTCCGCATCGGTGGACCGGCTCTCGATGGCCACGTCGGGAAAGAGCACGGAGGTGACCGGTGGCACGGCCGTGGCCATGGCCGTGGGCAAGGGCCATGCCGTCACTGCGCCTGGCAGGGTGAGCGTATCGGAGGCGATGCAGCCCGCATCCGTGGAGACCGTGAGTGAAACGTCGTACACGCCGGGGTCGGTGTAGGCATGCTGCGGAATGCTGTCCGAAGCGGTTCCTCCGTCACCAAACTGCCAGAGGAACTGCATCGGTGTCCACGCGGCGGACAGGTTGTTGAAGGCCGGGCTGAACGGCCTGCAACCGCTGGTATCCATGGTGAACAAGGCGCTGGGCAAGGGGAAAATGAGCACGGTGTCGGTGAACGCCGCAATACATCCGTTCTCCTCGGCGGCAATGGTAACGGCATGGCTGCCCAAGGTGGACCATCCCACGGTGATGCTGGGACTTTGCACATCGGGCGCCACCCCGGCGCCGACATCCCAATGCAGGTTGGCTGCCGGACCGAAGTTGCCTGTGGCGGTGAGGGTGGTGGGCAGTTGGTCCGTGCACAGGACGGGGGGTGCGGCAAAGCTCACCTGCAGGGGTTCGTTCACGGTCCACACATGGGTTGATGTGTCTGCGCAAGGCCAACCGGGATTGGCGACCAAGCTGATGGAATAGCTGCCGTCGGCTGGAAACGTGAAGGCCGGGTTCACCTCATTGGAGGTGTCCGCGGCCATGCCGGGCACGCCGAAGTCCCAATGATAGAAATCCGCCCCCGTACTTTGGTTTTGCAGCTGTGCATGCAGGCCGTTGCAGAAATCGTCCTGCTCGGCAAAGGCGGAGGTGATGGCTTGGGCGCAGGCCACCACCAAGAAGCGGAAATCGCGGATCACGGTGCTGATCAAGACGCCATTGCGATACTCCTTCACGCAAATGCTTACCGCGAAATTGCCGATGCTGGTGGGGTGCAGGGTTAGCAGGCCGTTGCTGCTGCCGAAGGCCATGGGCGGGCTGCTGCTCAGTTGGTTCAGCTCGGAGAAGCCCGGCGCCCAAACCACGGGCATGTACGGTGGGGCCGCCGGGGGGTTGGGCATGATGTTGAACAGGTTGTCACCTCCTTGCAACGGAGCGCAAAGCGCATAGGCCAGCGAATCGCCGTCGGGGTCCGTGGCCAATTGCTCCAGCGCCATAGTCTGGTTCAGGCATAGGACCATGGGCGGGTCATCATCGAACACCGGTGTGCTGTTGGGCCCTGAGATGCTGATATCGGGGATCTGCACCGTGCAGGTCATCCCTTGTTGACTGGGGTTGTTCAGCAGGTTTACCAAGGCGGGTGAGCGGCAGCAGCGCTGGTAGGCCAGCGTGTAGCCTCCGGTGCCGGATGGCAGGTGGATCGTGCCGGTGTAGATCCCTTGGCGCGTGCAGATGCTGGGGGGGGCTGTGAGGCAGGGGTTGTCCACCACCACGGGCATGGTGGTTTCGCTGGGCAGGATGAAGGAAACGGTGTTGATCAACACCCCGGCGCTATTGAAAATGCCGATGGCCGCCGTAAGGTCCAAGCTGGCGTTGTTGGTATTGTCCGGCCCGCAATCGCGATAGAGGCGCAGGGTCACTTGGTAATTGTCGTTGCCCAAGTACGTGTAGTACATCTCGCCGCCCAGGATGTGGGTGGCCCAACAGGGCATGGTGCAGCACAGGAACAATATGGACAGCCAAGCGGAACGCATTCACCGAAAGTGACTGCCAAGTTAGGGCTTTGGTTGTCCTGCCTGTGCCTTGAGGCAGGCCATGGCGCGAAAAGGCACGGTTCAAAGCCCTGGCGGTCAACGGACCTTGGCCAGCAGCTCCTCCACTTCCTCCGGGGAGCATTCCTCCACGTGGCCGTCCTCCATGTCGATCAGGCTCCGGATGCGCAGGCGCTCGGGATAGGCATGGGCCGTAAGGTGGTGCACCACCCGGCGGCTGCCCACCTGCTGCACCTCCGTCAGTTCGCTTTCAGATCCGATCCGGTACCAGTTCAGCCCATTCGATGATCGCCGGTAAAGCGGAAAACGGGGATGCTCCATCCACTGCTACTTTGCGCAAAGTTCGCCAAGCCCCGAACATGAGCACGGAAAAGCTTCCCTTCCTTCGCCAAGTGGCGCTGGCCTTGCTGTCCGGGTACGGCGTGGATCTTCGCGACGTGGCCGTGGTGCTGCCCAGCCAACGTGCCGGGCTATACCTGCGCAAGTGGATCGCGGAGGAGGCGGGGAAGCCCTTGTGGAGCCCGCAGGTGTTCACCTTGTCCAGCTTCATGGAAGAGCTTTCGGGCCTGCGCCCGTTGGCCACCGAGGAGCTGCTTCTGGAGGGCTACGAAGCCTACCGGAAGGTGGCGGGCGGACACCCTCAAGCGCTGGGCGACTACCTGCAATGGGCTTCCACCACGCTCGCGGACATCAGCGAGGCCGATGCCCACTTGGTGCCGCTGGACAGTTACTACCGGGACCTGCGCCACTGGGAGGAGCTCGAATGGACCTTCAATACCGAGCCGCTCAGCAAGGGCCAGCAGCGCATGGTGCGCTTCTGGGCCATGGTGGGCAAGCTCCACCTGGCCCTGAACGGGAGGTTGGCCGAAATGGGCGCCGGCACCACCGGCTTGATCGAGCGCACGGCCGTGGGCCGCATAGCCGCCAATGCCACTGCTTGGCACAAGGTGTGGTTCGCGGGCCTGAACGCCCTAACCCCCGCGCAGGAAGCGGTGTTGCAGCACTTCCATCAAGAAGGCATGGCGCAATTTGCCTGGGATGCCGACCACTACTATGTGGACGACCCCGCGCAAGAGGCGGGCCACTACCTGCGCAAGGCCATGGGCCGCTTCGGCAACGGCGTGGTGCCTCTGGCGCGCCGCTTCCGGGAGGGGGGGCGCCAATTGGACGGGCTGCGGGCGCCCAATGCCGTGGCCCAGGCGTGGGCAGCGGCGCAGGCGTTGCAGCGGATGGATGCCCATGAGCGCCCGCACACCGCCGTGGTACTGGCCGATGAAACGCTGCTGCAACCCCTGCTGGAGGCACTGCCGCGGGACATGGGCCCGTTGAACATCACCATGGGCCTGCCGGTGGCCGCCCTGGCGGTGGGCGCCCTGGTGGATGCCCTGCACCGCCTGCATGCCGGGCACAAACAGGGCACGGGCTTTCTGCATGCGGACCTGGAGCGCTTCCTGGGCCACCCGCTGTTGCGCGGCCCCTCCACGGCGGCGGCCGTGGACACGGTGCTGCAAACCGTGCGCGGGACCAATCGCATGTGGTGCGGTGCGGAATTCCTGCTGAAAGCAGCGGAGGCTTCCGGCCTGCCGCCCGGCGCAGCGGCCGTGTTCACCGCCGTAACGGATGTGCGCGCCCAAATGCCGGCGGTCACCATGGCCGCGCTGGCGTGGGCGCGGCAGGCCATGGCCCACGATGCTTTTGCCACCGAGCAGCTCTTTCAGGCATCCCTTGTGCTGCGCCGGATCCACCTGCTGCTGGAGAGGTACCAACATGAATTGGACATCAAGGCGTACGCAGCCCTGTTCCGCCGCCTGCTCCAAGCGGCACGGGTCGGCTTCTACGGCGAGCCCTTGGCGGGGGTCCAGGTGATGGGCATGCTGGAGGCGCGCGCATTGGACCACCGGCAGGTGATCGTGCTCGGGGCCGAGGAGGGAACACTGCCGTCCACCGCAGCGGGGCACACCTTCATCCCATTCGAGCTGCGCCGGGCCCACGGCATGCCGCTGCGCGAGGACGGGGATGCGGTGCAGGCGTACAACTTCATGCGCCTGGTACAGCGCTGCGACAAGGCCCTGCTGGTGTGGCCCGAAGGAGGCGAGCCCACAGGCCCCAGCCGCTTCATCCTGCAGCTGGAACACGAACTGAAGGATACCATGCCCATCCAGCTGAAGGACCTGCGGCTGCCCATGCCGCGCATGGCAACGGCGGGAGTGGTGGTGCACAAGGATGAGGCGGTGCTGGAGGCCTTGCGCAAGCGGCTGGATAAGGGATTGTCACCTTCCGCCGTGGGGGATTGGCTCAGGTGCCCGTTGGATTTCTATTTCAAACACGTGCTGGGTCTGCATGAAAGTGGGGCGGTGGACGGCCGCATTGCCCCGAACGTGCTGGGCGAGGCACTGCACAACGCCGTGGAGGCCGTTTACGCCCCGTTGGTTGGAAAGCCGCTGAAACCGGAGGAACTGGAGACCGGTGCATCGGCCATGGAAGAGTTGGTGAAGGGGGAGTTGGCCAAGCAGATGGACGGCGGGCAACTGGCACAGGGCCAGCCCCTGCTGCAGCTGCACATGGCGGTTAGGGCGGCACAGCGTTTTTTGCGCGGTGAGGCGGAAAGCCTGCGGGACGGGGCCGTGATCACAGTGGAAGCCCAGGAGGAAAGCCTGGTGCAAGGCTTGCCGGAAGCTGCTGCACGGATCGGTTCACCGGTGAACCTGAAAGGACGCTTGGACCGCGTGGACCGCTGCAATGGCACGGTGCGTGTGCTCGACCTCAAGTCGGGAAAGGTGAAGGAGAACGGTCTGAAGGTCGGGAAGCTGGCCCTCGAAGAATTTTCCGCCGACAAGCGCTACGCCGTGCAATTGCTGATGTATGCCGTACTGTACCTCGGGGCGCACCCGGAGGTGGAGACCATACAGGCCGGCCTGTTGCCCCTACAACGGGCGGCCAGCAGCGAACCCGAGCTGCTGAGCGTGGGCGGGCAGGATCTGATCACCCGGACCCAACTGCCCACAATTGAGGAGTTGTTCTCCCAGGTCGTTCAACGCATGATGGACCCGGAAGAGCCGTTCACCCACGATCCGGAGAGCAAGTATTGTCCATTCTGTCTGAAGCTCTGAACGTCCGCGTGCCGTGCCGGTACGGCCGCAGCTTCACCCGTCCGTGCTTGCAGCGCAGCACACCCGTTAAGCAACACCCGACCAAGTCGGCGGCTGGCCCTAAAAACCGAACAGGGATCCAACGTGGACCCCTGTGCGGTAAACCTGCAAGGATTAGGAACCAGATCGTAGGAAGAACCTCTGATCTGATACCAAGACGCGGAAGGAGACCAAGGGTTGCCTCCCGGCGCGAAAAAAATCAGGCGTTGAACGTATAACCCACCCCCCGGACTGATATGAAGTGCTTGGGCTTGTGAGGGTTAACTTCAAAATACTTCCGGAAGGCCACGATGAAATTATCGATGGTCCGGGTGGTGGGGAACACGTCATACCCCCACACTTTCTGCAAGATCTCCTCCCGGGACACCACCTCCCCGGCGCGTTCCGTCAGCAAACGCAGCAACAGCATTTCGCGCTGGGTCAACCGCTTTTTCAAGCCGCGTTGCCCGACGATCTCGTAGGTTTCGAAATCTACCGTGTTCGTGCCGAATTGGCACTGGGCCGGTGCAGTGGCGTTGGAGCCGGCCTCCGACCTGCCCATCAACTTTTCCACGCGCAGCAGCAGTTCTTGCAGGTCGAATGGCTTGGCCAAAAAATCGTCTCCGGCCCGCAGCCCCCTCACCCGATCGGCCGGATTGGTGCGCGCGGTGAGGAACAGCACCGGTGTACGGTCGCCCTCCAAGCGGATGGTTTCACAAATGGTGAAGCCGTCCACATCGGGCAACATCACGTCCAGCACAACACCGTCAAACCGTGCCCCGCGCAGGCGCTCCAGCGCTTCACTCCCACGCACCGCCGTGGTCACGTCGTAGCCCTCCAGCTCAAAGTTCAAACGCAGCGTGGAGCGCAGCGATTCCTCGTCCTCCACCAAAAGCAGCCGCTTCCTTCGGTTTTCCTCCATGCCCATCATCTGTTCCTTTCAACATCTGCCATGCGCCAAAGCTACTTTCGCGCCATGTTCAACGAAGAAGAGCTGGCCCAGGCCAATGCCTGGCGCAAGAACACCATGGTGGAAGGCCTCGGGATCACCTTCGTCCCCAGTGCACCGGGCACCTTCGCCGCCACCATGCCAGTGGACCACCGCACCAAGCAGGCCATGGGCCTGTTGCACGGCGGCGCCACCGCCGCCCTGGCTGAAACGCTTGGCAGCGTGGGCTCGGCCCTGCTCATCGACCGCGACAAGCATGCCGTGGTGGGCGTGGAGATCAACGCCAACCACCTTAAGGGTGCCCGCTCCGGCACCGTGACCGCCACCGGAACGGTGTTGCACAAGGGCCGCACCATGCACGTATGGGACATCCGCGTACACAATGAGGAAGGAGCGCTTGTTGCCGTGTGCAGGCTCACCAACCTCGTGATCAACAAGCCATGAGCAGCGAAAGTGTCTTGCACAACGCGTTGGCCAAGTGCCTTGAAAAGAAGCTCACCTTCGCGGCATTCCGCATTCCCGGCAAACCGGTGCAACTGTGGGCACAGCGAAACCCTGGCCTCGAAACCGTGGACGGCACCATGCTCTTGGGCCTGAACCAGGTTTTCCTGGTGGCCCCGTTCGACATCCCCGGCGGTGCGGTGCCTTTTATTCGTGCTGACATTGAACTCACCTTTGCCGAGATAGACCCGGACATCACCCGGTTGGGTGAGTGCGCGGGTACGCACGACGCGGCAATAGCAGGCCCCATGGCCACGCCCAAGGCGGATTTCATCGCTGCCGTGGAAGCCGCCAAGCGCGCCTGCCAGGCCAAGGAGCTCAACAAGGTGGTGCTGTCGCGCGTGTTGGAAGCACCCTTGCAGACCGAACGCTTGCCTATGCTGTTCATCCAAGCTGCGGCGGTCCATGAACAAGCCTTCGTGGCCATGGCCTTCACTCCGGAACACGGCCTTTGGCTCGGCGCCTCGCCGGAACGCCTGGTACAGGAGGAGCTGGACCATGTGCGCGTGGATGCCATAGCCGCCACACGCCCTGCTGATGCCGTTCCGGAGCGCCTTTCCGGCTGGGGCCCGAAGGAACTGGATGAGCAGGAACAGGTGATGACCCACGTGCACGCCACCTTCGCCCGCATGGACTTGCGCAACATCACCGTGCGCGGGCCGGAAGTGATGAAAGCCGGGCCCGTGGCCCACCTGCACACGGTGCTCGAGGCCGACCTCGGCGATTGCCTGCTCGGCGAACTGGTGCTGGCCCTGCACCCCACGCCGGCCGTGTGCGGCGCACCGACCGATGCGGCCCGTACGTTCATCCAAAAGCACGAACGGCACCAACGCGCGCTCTACACCGGCTTCTGGGGTCCGTGGAACGCCGACGGCCCCACCGAGCTTTTCGTGAACCTGCGTTGCCTGCGCGCGGGCGATGGCCGGGCGCAGCTATTTACCGGTGCGGGCATCACCGCCGGCAGCGATGCGGAAATGGAATGGGCGGAGACCGAACGCAAGGCCCAAACCTGGCTGCACCTGCTGCAAGCGCCCGCAGTGGCCCCATAGCACATGCGCACCTCGGACCATTTTGCCGCCGCCGAGCTGGCCGCACTCTGTGCAGCCAAGGGCATCGGTCACGCCGTGATCAGCCCCGGCTCGCGCAATGCGCCGCTGGTGATCGCCTTCACGGCAAGGCCGGAGATCCGGTGCTTGCAGGTGATCGATGAGCGCAGCGCCGCCTTCTTCGCCCTCGGCATCGCGCAGCAGCTGCACGCCCCCGTGGCCCTCATCTGCACCAGCGGCAGCGCCCTGCTCAACTACGCACCGGCCATCGCCGAAGCATTCTACCAGCGCATCCCCCTGCTGGTGATCAGCGCCGACCGCCCGCAGGAATGGACCGACCAGGGCGAAGGGCAGACCATCCGCCAGCGCGATGTGCTGCGACCCCACCTGCGCGCCAGCGTACAACTGCCGCGCGCCGCCGACGAACTTTCCAATTGGCACTGCAACCGCCTGGTCAACGAGGCCATCAACGCCACGCTGGTCCCGGTGGCCGGGCCCGTGCAGGTGAACGTGCCCTTCGAGGAACCGCTGTACGGCACCACCGAAGTGAACGGTGATCCGCGCATCGTGGCGCCCGTACCCGTGGAAGCCTTCCTGTTGCCCGACCGCGGCTGGCGGGCGCACCAGCTGTCTTCTTCCTTGAAGGTGATGGTGCTTGCGGGCCAAGGCCTGTGGAGCGAAGGCATGCGCGCACAGCTCCGCAAGCTCGCCGCACTGCCGCAGTTCACCGTGCTCACCGAGGCCACCTCCAACCTGGACGATCCCGCCTTCATCACCTGCATCGACCGTACCCTCGAGGGCATCCACGCAGGCAATGAGGCCGACCTGAAGCCCGATGTGCTCATCACCTTCGGCGGCGCCATCGTCAGCAAGCGCATCAAAGGACTGCTGCGCCAATGGCGGCCTGCGCAGCACTGGCACGTGGATGCCGGTGGCGCCATGGACACGTTCCAAAGCCTCACGCACCACATCGCGGTGGCGCCCCACATCTGCTTCGCCCAGTTGGAAAACCAGGTGAAGCCCAACGAAAGCCTCTACGGCGAAGCGTGGCGCATGGTGGCCCAGCGCATGCGAGAGCGGCACCAGGCCTTGCTGAAGGAAACATCCTTCTGCGACCTCACCGTGTTCGAAGCCCTGTTGGGCCATATCCCGGAAGGCAGCGACATACACCTCGCGAACAGTACCGCCGCGCGATACGCCCAGCTCTTCGACCGCACGCGCGGACTGTGCTTCTTCGGCAACCGGGGCACCAGCGGCATCGATGGCTGCACCAGTACCGCCGTGGGCGCCGCCTTCGCCTCGCAAAGGACCACCACCCTCATCACCGGCGATGTGGCCTTCTGCTACGACAGTAACGC
>ENA-UOUJ01000911-UOUJ01000911.1-activated-sludge-metagenome-genome-assembly--contig:-NODE-911-length-17104-cov-3.861927_pt1 | contig 17104 bp, 23 predicted proteins | sample MGYA00249839_ERZ747224 | MGnify/ENA primary metagenome ERZ747224 (study PRJEB28782, sample SAMN03220277) | activated sludge metagenome | biome: wastewater; feature: sewage sludge; material...
ACAACGCACTGGTGTTGAAGAGATCGAGGGTGAAGGGGTCGTCGTGCGCCATTGGAAAATCTCCTTGTGATGAGGGCGCGTGCCGTCGTCCCGCTGGCTGGCAGGCGATGGCGTTCGCATCGGTAGGATTGGAGCGGCCGGTTTCGCCGGCAGCGGAAACGCGAAGCCCGGCGCGTGGCCGGGTTATCGCGAAGTTCGCGTGGTCTCGCGACCTATGAGGTCGCTTCGGACGGAGAAGCTCGGGAAGCGGATGATTCCTTCGCGGCCTCGTTCCAGAACTCTTCAAGCACGTCGACAGTGGAGCGATAGCGGATGGCGTTGGCGGTGATGAGCATCACGCTGCCGCCAAAACCGTCCGGCCGCATTCTCGTGCAGGTATAAGACGTCGTGACCACGATCTCGTCGATCGCGGCTGAGCGGCGCACGATGTCCTGAAACATCCGGTCCCAACCGCAGTCGCTTTCCGTGAGGTCGACGTCGATGTCGTCCGGCGGGTCGTCGCCCGCTTCTGCGTCATATCGCGCGAGCAACGCACTGACATGTTTGCCGATGCTGCTTTCGCCGTGGTCGCGCGACGCGTCGCAAGCGGCGCGTAGATCGTCAACCGACAAAGTGACGATGTCGCTCGGTCCGCACCAAATATGAAAGTAGACACCGTCCTCCTCATCTTCCGCATCGAAGACGAGGCCAAGGATCAGCCGCTCCAGCGGCGTGATGTCCGCCGCGGGAATATTCGGCTGCACGACGGTCGGTGAGTGGTAGTCTGCCATGACATCCTCCCTCACGCCGCGATCGCGTCAGGCAGAGAACGCAGCTGCACCGGCAGCTTCGCCGTGATCTCCGCGTCGGTGAGCTGGTCGAGCAGCTTCAGCATCGTGCCGTTGCGACCGCCATAGACCAACACCGTGCGCTTGCCGCGAAGGTGCTCGGCCCAGCGTTCCCCGGAATAGCCGCGATAATCGTCATGCGTGCTCGACCAGATGTGCTCGAGGCGCTCCGCGCGCGTCATCGCCTTCAGCGGCCGCGATTCACGTGCGATAATCGCATCCCGCATACGCTGGGCCGAACCCTTCTCCGAGAGGTCGCAATAGCCGTGGAAGAAGCGCTTGCGGCCATCGATGAACAACGAGAAAAAGATGCTGGTGACGTCGTCCGTCATGAATTCGCGCAACGCGAACATCTCGGCACGCATCCATAGCGGCGGCAGGAGTTCGAGCATATAATCGTGCTCGCGCTCGGCAATTTCGAACCACTCGCCAGCAAACAAGTGCGAGGCCTCGCCTGCGAAATAGGCGGGCTCGCCGCGATGTCGGTTGAACATGCGGTACATCTCATGGCGCGTCGCGACGCCTTCGAAGACTTTACGGATGGTGGGCATCGGCGGCTCCTCTCGGCCTGGCCGGACGGAAGCGCGGGCGATCCACTCGAGCACCTCATCACTTCAGTCCTTCATCACACCTTCCCGGCGGCCGCCTCTCCGGTCCGGCGGGTCAGGGGCCGCGGCACGCGGGCGAAGCTTCACCCTTGACGCGCCGGCCGAGCATGCGGCAGCGCGCGCTCATTCATTTTCCTCTCCTTTCTCCCGTCTTTTCTTCCTCACTTCGTCGGCGTTTCGCTGACGATCGCGTCCCTGCATTTCAATGAGCGGATCCACGCTCGACGCAAGCCTCTTTACGCAGCCACTCATTCCAATCATCGGCCGAGGGCCGAAGTCGCTCGAACGCGCAACCCGCCTCCAGCGCAATCGCCGCGAGGCGGCGCGCGTATATCTCGCCCTGTCTGTTATTGTCGGTCGCGGCGATGAGCCTCGCGCCAGGACGCGCGCTCAGACGGTAAATCGCCGCGACCGTTAACGGCGCCCAGCCGCCGCCGGTGCTGAGATAGAGACTATCACGTCTCAAATCTTCGATCGCCGCGAGACTCATGGCGTCGATCGCGGCTTCAGTGACGCACACGCGATCGGCCTTTGCCGACCCGAGACGGAACAGAACCTTCGCGCCTCCGGTCGAAAAGCCGCGCCATTGCGGTCCGCGCTCCTCCCAGCCAGTGACCGCGCCGTCATCACTCAGATGGACCGCCCACATGCTGCCGTGAGGTCCTTCGCAAAGGCGATCCTGCGAGATCGCAGCACGCATCACGGAGTCGGGGATTGCGCGTTCGTCGCGAAGATAGCGCCAGGTCAGAGACTCATGCCACGGCTTGCGCCGTGCCCGCCAACGGTCGGCAATGCAAAGGTCGGGATTATTCGCGCGCGACGCTCGCGTCCAGACCGGCTCACTCGGCGCGAAGCCAACGAGATCGGAGACCCGTTGGAGAACGTCAGCGAAACCAATACCGTCGAGATGCTTGACAAGCGAAAACACGTCGCCCTTGGCGTCGGAGAGCGCGTCAAACCAACCCTTGCCGTCGTGAATGACAATGATGACGTCGTTGCCGCGCCGATATTTGACGGCCTTGCGGGTGCTCTCCTTTATATCGATCGCAAATCCGGCCGGCTCCAGCACGGCGGCACAGGGCACGCGATTTTTCAGCTCCTCGATGTCCTTCTTTTCCATTTCCGTATCCCGGCGCTCCCGCGCCGGACCTTTCCAGTTTGAGGTTCCTTTCCCACGCCTTGCGGGAGACACACGCGGCTGCCGCGAAGAGCGAAGGGGGCAAGGGCGCGGCTGGCAATTGGTGAATCAACGGGGGCGCGTAGCGCCATCGCCGCCTGACGCGGCGCAGCCTCCCTTGCCGCCGCCCGCTCGCAAGCGGCAAAGGAGGTGAACCCGGCTCAGTGAGCCGGGCCGACCAGGTACGGGTCGTATTCGTAAACGACGAGGACATCGGCATCGTCGAGTTCATCGCTGGGCATGATGCCGTATTCGCCATCGATTTCGAAGAGCGTGACCGGGACCATCAGGGTGCGGGCGAGCTCGAATGCGTTGGACTGGGCGAGGGCAAGATTGTGCGACATAAGTGGGCTCCATCGTTGAGCGAGGCCGATCCCCGCTCCATGGCGTCCGTTGGTCTCCTCAACCGGCCGCGATCACCGCGAAGCCGAAGGCGCAGCGGCGGCATGCTCGCATAGCCGACCCTTTATGGGTTGAACGTGGAAGGCCGGGCGGAGGAGTAGGAAAGCCATCCAAGGAGAGCGGGATCGGACTTGCGCTGAGATGGTCAGCTCCCCCGCACGCTCTTTTTCCCGATCGCGGACTTTTCGCATCGTCCTCGCGCATACAGGGCCCGCATGGTTGCCGCGCCACGATCACGCGCGTCCGCGTTGCGCCGTGTCTCGTCGTCGAGGATGGCGGCCTCTCCGCCATGAAGATGCGCCGCGCCGCTCACGTCGATGACAAGTCCATCCGGTGGATCGGCGGCGACGATCGGCGCGTAACGCTTGAGTGCCCACAACGCGAGACGATCGGCTTTCGCGACGTGATCGCAAGCATCGAAGCGCTCGAACACCATCTGAATATGGCGCTCACCAAAGCCCGTCAGGGCAGCGCCGCGGGTCCGTCGCCAAAACCGGGCAGAACCCGGCCGGCATGACATATAAGTGATCACATGGCTGAGATTTCGGAAAATGCTTCCACCAAACTGCCTGACCATGCCTCGGTCGAGGCCGTCCTGTCGCGCCTGCCGGCGGGAGCTGGCGAGACCGTTTTGGCGGCGGCATTAACTCAAGCATTCCCTGGCTTCGCTTTTTCGGCGGCGAACCTCGACGATCAGTATTGGCGCGACACGCGCTCGGTGCTGGCCGCTGACGGGACGCGGATCGCTGAGTATCGGCCGTGGATGGAAGCCGACCTCGCGAAGGACAATGGAGACATCCCGACGGTTTGGCGGCGGTTGCAGGACACCTGATCTCCGAATGGCACGGCAGTAGCGTTTATGCCTTCGCGCCGACAGGAACGGGCGCGGCGGACTACGTGCAGATTACACTTGGTCGCAAGACCAAGTGGCGCGCAGGTCCGATCGTCAACCCATCACACCGTCCTTGGGCAAAGGAGAACTGCTCGACCCGTCATGGATAACGCACGACGATATGGCTGACGACAAAGTGCTCGCGGGTCCGCTTTATCGTTTGTTGAAGCCAGTAGGCAGCAGTGTCGTGCATGTTCGCACTTTCCGTTGCGCGGTGCGCGCGGCTCGAACGTGACAAGCGGGAGGCGCGGCGACCGGACTTGGAGCGGCACGTCTGGGTCGGCTCCGATGGCACGCGGACACCGTTTCTTGACTTGCAGCCCAACTACTTCGTCGCGGCCATAACCCGGCTCTTGCAATCGGCGCTAACCATGTCGCGGATCACCTCGGCGCCGGCCAGCCCGGTAACCAGGCGATCATCCGCGTAGAGCTGTGCTTCGTCGCGTGGACCGTCCTTCCCGGATTCGTTGCTACGACCATCTGTCAGTTAAGGATTGCAGCATACACAGTGATCCTGATGTCAGACATGAAGTACGGCCTCTCCGGATCGCAACGCTTCATCCTCGATCTGGATCGTGACGTGGTCAATTCCAAATTCTTCCTTCATAATTTGGCGGGCTTCCTGCAGCACCTTGCGATCCATCGAAAGGTCTGCCACCACGAGATGGCAGCTCATGGCATCGAATCCCGACGTGATCGTCCAGATGTGCAGATCATGGATCGCCGTGACACCCAAAATGCTCGCTAGTTTCCGCTCGAGCATACCGACATCGACGTTCGGCGGCACGCCTTCCATGAGGATATGCGTGACCTGCTTCAGCAACAGCCACGTCCGGGGTACGATGAACAGGCCAATGCCGGCCCCGATGATCGGGTCGGCGAGCCGCCATCCCTTCCACATCATGAGAAGCGCCGCAACGATGACCCCGATCGAGCCGAGCATGTCGCTGAGGACTTCGAAATAGGCGCCCTTGACGTTGACGCTTTCTGAGGACCCTCCAACCAACAGGCGCATGCTGACGAGATTGACAATCAGTCCGATCGCGGCAACCACCAGCATTGGGCCGCTCAGGATTTCCGGCGGCGACAGGAATCGCTGATAAGCTTCGTACAGAATATAGACAGTCAACAGCAGCAGGACGACGGCATTGGTCAAAGCCGACAGCACCTCCATCCGTAAATAGCCGTATGTCCGCTGCGGCGTGGCCTCACGCGCCGCGAAGCGGATCGCCAACAGCGCAAGGGCCAATCCGCCGACATCGGTCAACATATGGGCGGCGTCGGCCAGAAGGGCCAAGCTACCTGTGATCAGACCACCAACGACCTCCGCGATCACGTAGGTGGCCGTCAAGGCCAAAGCCCAGCCCAATTTTTTCGCATATTGTGCGGTCGCGGTTCCCGTGCTCTCTCCACCGTGCATCTCAAGCCTCCGAAAGGCGAGCCGGACCCGGATCGGCCTCGGCATTCTGTCCTACCGCGCCTCGCAGCTTGGTTTCGAGTTCATTTAACAGAAAGAAGCTCACATCATCGACGGAGCCATGGCCCTTTGCAAAGGGCTATTCGAGCAGGCGAACCAGATACAGCGCATAGACGAACATGTAGGTGATGAAGCCGAACATGATCGCGGAGGCGGGATCGCCCTCAGTCTTCAGTAGGAGCAGCATCTCCACATCCCCACGATTGACAGCACCAGAGTCTGGACCAGCACGTGCACCGACGGGACGAATTCGACGCGCTGGATATGATAGATGCGCAGCATGGCGCGTCGAATGACATCTTGTGTGGTGCGCAGTCGCACGATGAAGTTTGCAGCCATGCCCATTTTCTCCAGACGTCCGAAGATTGGCGTCAATCGAGTAACCTCGTCCAAAGCGAGCGGGATATCCCGATGGTCCTTGGTGTGGTCCAAACCTCGGCGAAGCTTATCGATAATTCCAATAAGAATCCCGCGGCATTCTCCGAGGTTGAAGTCTGGATTATCGACGGCAAACGACGCTAAGTCTCCGTCAGTCGCCTCAATTGCGGTCCGGATATCGGCCGGAATGAGCTCCGCCTCCTTGTAGTCCGCCAGGATACTCGACAGCCGATGATGAAGATGGCGCCGCCAATGCCACTCGTCAGCAATCGGTTGAGTTCGAGGAACTCAAAACCATAATAATGGATTGCCGTCTTGATGCACCCAAGGAGCAGCACCACGACACCGACAGTAAAGAACAGTCGAAACTTCTTTCGGAAACTGATATCCGCTCCGTCGAAATGAAAGTGTTTTATGATCGATGGCACCATCTGTCCGTCATTCTTTCCTTGTTGATATTCTTACGAAACGTCCGCCGCTCCATTGGTATCGACCGTGTGCCGAGCCCCCGGTGACGTCCAAGCCAATGGTACCATCAACCTCGACCATCCTTAGATCTCGTGCATGGACGCTGAAGACGAGCCGGTGCCTGCCTCGTGACCTCAGGTATACTTCGTGAAGGCAAAAATCACCCTTGCAGAGGGTTGTTCGCACGCGGCAGGAAAACTCCTCAAAATGAAGCGAGAGGAATTGCTCCCCGTTTGTTCCGATGGTGACCGAGAAGTAGTGCGCCGCCGCCGCCCTGTTTCCGCATGCGCTGGCGCGCGCCGACAATTTGTGTTGGATCTCAGGAGGAAGGGCTTCAATATGCTCGGCCGCAAATGGATTCTCCGATGCAAAACCGCCTCGTGCATAAGCCGCCGAGGTCGCGGACAACGGCCAAGCAAACAACAGCGCGCTCGTCATCGGCATAAATCGGAACATCGCGGTGCCTTTCCCGATAGTGCCTCACTTGCATCGCGCGGACGTTCGAATACGCGCGACATCAGGTACTTTGTCGGCTCGAAGGCCGCTAGCGAGTTCGCTACGGGTTGCGAACATTAACTATTGCCGGCGCCGCATGATCGTAGCAAATCAGTCAAGTAATGGTAATCGCGCTTAAATGAGCCGTGCGGGTTATCCTTCGGCTGGCATCATAGGAGACTGCCCCGGTCGCATGCTTTCTCGCGAGATGTAATGAGGTCATTCTACAAAGATGCCGATGTGAGCCAATTGGTCTGGGATTCCAGACTTGGCGACGGATGCTCCTGCGAAAATCCGGACGTGGGACTCGGACGCCGAAAACAACTGGTTATCGTCGCCCGCCGCGCCGGTTCCGCTGGATATCTCGGCATGAACTCCTCAGGTGCCGCGGCGACCGCATTAGCCTTCATTAAAGCTTCGACGGCGAAGTTCGCAGGCCTGACAGAAGAGCCCGAACGCCGACCCTGCGTCAACTGAACAAGCGACATCAAACCCACGAAACGCCCGGTTTTTCAGCAACCATTGTTGTGCTTGCAAACGAGCAGGAAACGTTCAAAGCCCGCGGGCGAGGGAACAAGCATGCGGGAAGGCAGACTGCCCGGCCGAAGGGAAGCGCCACGGCGACACTGAGGAACGCCTCAGGCGAGCTCGGGAAGGCTCGGTACAGCCTTGACTTCCCCGGGCGGAAAGCCCACGTCAGATAGTCATGAGGCGTTCGGATTTGCAGACGCTCGCTCACGGCTGCCTTTGGCGGGCAGCGTTGGCGCGCGCTCTTGCGCTCGTGATCCTGCTAACGGCTGCCGTTCCGCTTCCTGTGTTTGCGGGCGCGGCGGCTCGCTCACCCTTTTTGGCTGCCGTCACCGTTGTAACGAGCGAGACAGGCACGGCCTCGTCCGAGCCGGGAGAAAGCGGGGTTGTTCATCACGCGCATTGCCCGTGCCACGGCGCGGCGTGCTTGTCATCACAGCTTGCTCTACCGGACGCTCCAGCTCGCGGCAAAAGCTATCTAGTTCTTACGACGTCAGAGACGCCGACCGCCCTCCACCTACTCCCGTTTGAACCACCACGCGCCTGAGATGCCGGCTTGAGGCGTTCGTAGGAACGACCTCGGTAAACCCGTTCCTCCGAAAGGGGACCAGGAGTCGGAGCTTTAGCGCGCGCCACCGAAATGGTGGCGAGCTCTGTCCGGAGCGACGCCAGTCTGCGTCGCATTGGAGAAGGTGGATGGGTATCCGCGTCATTATCATTGCTGCCGTTGCGAGTTTTGGGATCGCCGTGGGCAGCCTTGTGCCCACGGTCGCGAACGCGGTCCGCTCTATCGCGAGCTACATCTCCTTTGCGAATTTCGGGCAGCTTCAGGCGCAGGATCCCGGCAACAGTGCCGTAAAGCCGGCCGCGAGCAAGCAAGGTCACGACAGGACTGAAGGACGCCATGACGATGGAAAAGAAGCGCCAGAAGGCGTCATCAAGATGCGCCCCGAGCAGATCGAGGCCGCTAAGATCGAGGTCGCGCCGGTCGGAAAGGGCGTGCTCACTCAAAGGCTGACCGTTCCAGGGACGATCGGACCGGATACGAATCGCATTGCGCGCATTGCCGCCAAGGTCGTGGGCACGGTCTCCGAGCTCAAGAAACAGCTCGGAGACACCGTTTCCAAAGGAGAGGTGGTAGCTATCCTAGAAAGCCGCGAGGTTGCAGAAGCGAAGAGCGAGTACATTTCAGCGAAGGTCAACTTCGATCTGCAAAGCACGCTGTTCGAACGCGAGCAGGCGCTTTTCGAGAAGAAGATCAAGGCGGAGAATCAATTCCTGCGTGCTCGCATGACGTTCGCCGAGGCGCAGCTTCGCTTCGATCTCGCACGACAAAAGCTGTCGGCGCTCAACGTCGACGAAACAGGCCTGTCACGGCAGTCAACAGGACTACAGCGGTACGAAATCCGAACTCCTATCGCCGGTCGCGTGGTCGAGCGCCTTGTCGACCTCGGAGCCCCGGTGGGGGGCGAAGGGCAGGCGAAGGAACTCTACGTAATCGCCGACCTGTCCAGCGTCTGGATCGAGCTCACCATCTCCACAGTGGATCTCAACCAGATCAAGGAGGGCCAAAATCTTCGCATCTCGGCAGCTGGAGCCGGAAAATCGTCGGAAGGTCAGGTGGTTTTCATCAGTCCTATGCTGAACCAGGAGACGCGGTCGGCGCGAGTCATCGCAAGCGTTGACAACAAGGATCTCACTTGGCGACCAGGTTCCTACGTCAGCGCGCAAATCCTCGTTGACGAGCAGCCGGTCGATTTGCGCCTGCCCCGCAAAGCACTCCAGACGATCGGGGGCAAGCAGGTTGTTTTCGTTCGGACGCCTGAGGGCTTCGAGAAGCGCGAGGTCGCGCTCGGTAAAAGCGATGAAGAGGGCATCGAGGTCGTGTTCGGGCTGGATCCCGGAGAAACCGTCGCGGTCACGAACACGTTCGTCCTCAAGGCCGAGCTGGGCAAGGCGGAAGCCGAGCACGCACACTAATCCAGACAGAAGACAACGCTTATGATCAATCGTGTTCTCGGGTTCTCGGTTCGCCAGCGTTGGCTGGTCGTTCTCTTGACCCTCGCTGCCGCCGCGTTCGGTCTGTGGTCTCTTTCCAAGCTGCCGATCGACGCCGTTCCGGACATCACCAACAACCAGGTTCAAATCAACACGGTGGCGCCAGCGCTCTCGCCCTACGACATCGAAAAGCAAGTCACATATCCTTTGGAAACAGCGCTAGCGGGCATCCCGGGTCTGGAATACACGCGCTCTCTATCACGGAACGGCTTCTCCCAGGTCACCGCTGTTTTCAATGAGGGGATCGACATCTATTTCGCTCGCCAGCAAGTGAATGAGCGTCTGAGCGAGGCCAAAGCGAATCTGCCGCCGGGCGCTGAGACTCGTATGGGGCCGATCTCAACCGGCCTCGGCGAAATCTACATGTGGACCGTTCACTACAAGCCTGCTGGGGAGGTTGTACCTGTTCGGAACGGGCAAGCCGGTTGGCAGAGCGACGGAAGTTACCTGACGCCGGAGGGTCAGCGTCTCAGGACGGAAATGGAGCGTGCCGCCTATCTGCGGACAGTTCAAGACTGGATCATTCGTCCGCAGCTCAAGACCGTGCCGGGGGTCGCCGGGGTCGACGTCATCGGCGGATTCGAAAAACAATATCACGTTCAGCCGGATCCCGCGAAGCTCATTGGGCTCGGGATCTCCTTCGCTGATCTTGGCGAAGCGCTGGAGCGTAACAACACGAACCGCGGCGCGGGTTATCTCGAGCGTAACGGCGAACGTTACGTGGTTCGCTCGGCGGGTCGCCTCGAAAGCATGGAAGAGATCGGAAACATCGTGGTCACCACCCGCGGCGGCGTCCCGGTGCGCGTGAATGATGTCGCCGAGGTCAAGATCGGGCGCGAGCTCCGGACCGGCAGCGCGAGCGAGAACGGACAGGAGGTTGTGGTCGGAACTGCGCTGATGTTGATCGGCGGGAACAGCCGCACTGTGTCAGCAGCAGTCGATGCCAAAATGCAGGTCATCAACAAATCACTGCCGCCCAGCATCGAGGCGAAGACGGTTCTCAATCGCAAGCTGCTTGTCGACGCGACCGTGAATACGGTCTTGAAGAACCTGATCGAGGGTGCCGCGCTGGTGATGCTCGTCCTCTTCCTGCTGCTCGGCAATATACGGGCGGCGATCATCACCGCCCTCGTGATCCCCATCGCCATGCTCCTCACCATCACCGGCATGGTGCAGGGGAAGATCAGCGCCAACCTGATGAGCTTAGGGGCACTCGACTTCGGTCTCATCGTGGACGGGGCTGTTATTATCGCCGAGAACAGCTTGCGACACTTGGCGGAGAGACAGCACGAACTCGGGCGTCAGCTCAACTTAGAGGAGCGTCTCACCACGGTTCATCGCTCTGCCGAGGAGATGATCAAGCCTTCCGTCTATGGGCAGGCCATCATCATTTTGGTCTACGTGCCCCTTCTGACCTTCACGGGCGTGGAAGGCAAGATGTTCGAGCCGATGGCGCTGACCGTCATCATCGCTCTGGCCGCGGCCTTTGTGCTCTCATTGACATTCGTGCCGGCGCTGATCGCGATCGCAATCACGGGCCGCGTGCAAGAGAAGGAAAACATCTTCGTCCGGAGCTTGAAGGCGGTTTATCGCCCGGCGCTTGCATCGGCGATTCGACGCCCCATGCCCTTCATTCTGGGCTCGGTGCTTCTTTTCGTCGGTGCGGCCGTTCTCTTCGGCGGCCTTGGGCAGGAGTTCATCCCGACGCTGGACGAAAAGAATATCGCAATGCACGCGCTGCGGATTCCCTCGACGGCGTTGTCGCAATCACAACACATGCAGCTCCAGGTCGAACGCGCAGTGAGCCGGTTCCCGCAGGTGGCTCACGTCTTCTCCAAAACCGGAACCGCTGAAGTCGCGGCCGATCCGATGCCGCCCAACGCGTCGGATACGTTTATCATGCTGAAGCCGCAAGAGGAGTGGCCCGATCCGAGCCTCCCGAAGGACCAGCTGATCAAGCAGATCCAGAAGGTCGTCGAAGTTCTTCCCGGGAACAATTACGCGTTCACGCAGCCAATCCAGATGCGCTTCAACGAACTTCTCGCTGGGACCCGGGGCGATCTTGCCGTGAAGGTCTTCGGTGAGGAGTTCGAGACCATGCTGCCGGTCGCAAACCGGATCGCCAGCATTCTGCGTAGCGTTGAAGGCGCGCAGGACGTGAAGGTCGAGCAAGCGACCGGTCTTCCGTTTCTCGAGATCAAGGTCGACAAAGCCGAGATTGCGCGAGTTGGTTTGAGCCTATCGGCGGTCCAAGACGTCATTGGAGCCGCCATCGGTGGCCGGGAGGCGGGAGTTCTATTCGAGGGCGACCGGCGCTTCCCAGTCCTGGTCCGACTCCCGGATGCGGTGCGCGAAGACATCGAGGCCCTTAAGCACCTACCCGTGCCGATGCCGGGCTCCGGCTCGTCTGGCCGAACACCATCGGTACTGCTAGAGCAGGTCGCGAGCTTCTCTTTCTCGGAGGGACCGAACCAGATCTCTCGCGAAAATGGCAAGCGCCGCGTCGTCGTAACGGCAAACGTACGAGGACGCGACATCGCCTCTGTGGTGGCCGAAGCGCAAGCAAAGGTGGGGAGTGAGGTCCAGCTTCCGGCCGGGTACTGGATCACTTGGGGCGGACAATTCGAGAATCTTGCCGCCGCGCGTCAGCGATTATTGATCGTAGTACCAGGGTGCTTCTTTCTCATTTTCTTGCTTCTCTACTCGGCACTGGGAAGCCCGCGTGACGCCTTGCTCGTATTTAGCGCGGTGCCCTTGGCTCTGACTGGAGGTATTGCGGCGCTGTGGCTTCGCGACATGCCATTCTCCGTCTCAGCCGCCGTGGGCTTCATCGCTCTCTCAGGCGTCGCCGTTCTCAATGGCTTGGTGATGCTCACGTTTGTGAAGCAGCTAATGGATGAGGGTCGATCGAAGCGCGATGCCATCATGGAAGGGGCTCTTACGAGGTTGCGACCTGTCGCGATGACCGCGCTCGTCGCATCGCTCGGTTTTGTGCCCATGGCGCTCGCGACCGGAACAGGAGCTGAGGTGCAGAAGCCGTTGGCGACGGTCGTCATCGGCGGCTTGATCAGCGCGACTCTGCTGACGCTTCTTGTGTTGCCTGCGCTCTATGCGAGGTTCGCGTCGCGTCGGGATGCCCCAAGCTCGAGCTTCGACTTCGAACCGGTCAATGCTCCTGATCGGGCTGGTAAGCCGAATGAGGTGCGTATCGGCCACGCCCCTGAGTAAGGTCACTGATTGAGATGAGCTTACAGCAGCAGAGGTCACAACCGTCGCGGAGAACGACGGGCCAAAGCCGCTATCGTCATCGTGACGTTACGGCAGAACCACGAATGGCCCTCGGCGGGCCGGATCGCAGCGTTTCTCGTTTTAGTGGGGGTGGTCCTTGGTTTGCTGTTCGGCACCTGAAAGGTCGAGGACGTCGTAGCGCATCTTACGTGGCGGCTCTGGCGTCCGGGGCTTGCGTGCTGCTGGCGGCCGCCGCATTCGGCGGCTGGCGAAACGCAGGCCCTCCTTCGGGGATGCCGCAGCCGCAGGTCCAAAGCGATGCTCCGCGACGGCTGCCGGACGGCACCGCTTTTGCTGCCAAGCCGACGCAGCGCCTACTGGATATCCGCACGGCCACCGTCGAGCCTCAAACCGCCCGGCCAGCATTCAGCCTGATCGGCCGCATCATCGGCGATCCAAACCGCAGCAGCATTGTCCAAAGCATTTACGGCGGACGCATTGTCCCCAGCGAGGGAGCGTTGCCTCGGATCGGGCAAAAGGTCACCAAGGGGAAAACGCTTCTCCGGATCGAGCCTTATCTGCCCGTGGCGGACCGCACGACGATTTCCGAGAAGATGGGGGAAATCGAGCAGCTCATCGCGGTGGCGGAAACCAGGATCAACCGACTCCGACCGTTAGCCAAACGTGGCGCGACCCCGATGGGACAACTCAACGATCTCGAGAGCGAACTGGCAGGTTGCGCGCGCGTCGCGACACCGTGCGCGACTCGCGCGCTGGATATGAGCTTTTGCGGGCGTCATCACGGCGGCCAAGGCCGTGCCGGGCCAAGTCGTTCGGCCGCAGGATGTCTTGTTTGAGATCGCTGATCCGGAAGGTCTCTGGGTCGAAGCGCTGGCCTATGACGGGTTGATCTCACCGGTCCCATCGAGGCAACCGCGGCGGATTCGGACGGATCGGCGTTTCCGCTATCCTACCTTGGAACCAGCCGCGCCTTGAGACATACTCGACCACAAGATCATCGCCTACAGGCGAGGGCCCGATGCTCTGGTACCGGACCGCCGACCACGTGTCGAAAGCTATCGCGATGCTGCACGAGTTGTTCTACCGACCGCAGAAGGCGGACGGCGATCGCGCACCAGAAATGAAGAGCCCAATGAGCGTTTTCACCCCGGTTTCGTCCCTTATTGGCGGCGCTCTCATTGGCGGAGCGGCTGCGTGGTTTTTGATTATGAACGGTCGTATCGCCGGGATCAGCGGGGTTCTTGGCGGGATGCTTCAGCCCTCGAGGAGCGAAGTCGGCTGGCGCGTGGCTTTTATGTCCGGGATGCTGCTTGCCCCGCTTATGTTCGTGGCGGCCGGCGGCGCTTGGCCCGCCGTCGAGATCGACGCCTCGGCAGGGCTGCTTGTCATTGCCGGTCTCCTTGTCGGGTTCGGCACGCGCCTCGGCGCCGGTTGCACGAGCGGTCATGGGGTCTGCGGAATAGGGCGCGCCTCACCGCGTTCCATTGCCGCCACGCTCGCTTTCATCGCGACCGCCATGGCCACCGTATTCATCACCCGGCACCTAACAGGATCATGAGACAGTGGCCCTCATTCTCTCGTCTTTCGTGGCCGGGTTCCTTTTTGGCATGGGACTTCTCGTCTCGCAGATGGTAAATCCTGCGAAGGTGCTGGCATTTCTCGATATCTTCGGCTCGTGGGATCCTTCGCTCGTCCTGGTCATGGGCGCCGCCGTCACCGTGTCCGCGTTGGGCTATCAGGTTGCAACGCGGCGGGTCGGCCAGTTCTCGCGCCCCGACTTGAGATCCCGACCCGGCGTGACCTCGATCCCCGCCTTCTAAGTGGTGCGGCCATATTCGGCCTCGGCTGGGGCTTGGTTGGTCTTTGTCCTGGGCCAGCACTGACATTACTGCCGCTGGCTTTGCCGGAGGCTTTCATCTTCGTGGCCGCCATGCTGGTGGGAATGGTGCTTTTCCGGTTCGTGCCGGACGACTGGCCCCAATCCACCTTCCGGCGCGAAACGCGGTCGGTCGAGTGATGATGCCGGATTCAACGACGAGCCTTCTTGCTGCCTGGTCCGGCTTAATTGTCGGTCTCGTTCTGGGCCTGGTCGGCGGTGGTGGCTCGATCCTCGCGGTGCCCCTCCTTGTTCACGTCGTCGGGGTGTCCTCCCCTCATGTCGCCATTGGCACGAGTGCCCTGGCGGTCTCGGTGAGTGCGCTCAGCAATCTTGGCTCTCACTGGCGGGCCGGACACGTAAAGTGGCGCTGCGCAGCGGTGTTCGCCGGGGCGGGCGTGCTTGGCGCTGCAGCCGGCTCAACGGCGGCGAAGGCACTCGACGGTGAGAAGCTCCTCGCGCTGTTTGGAATTATCATGGTTATCGTCGGGGTGCTCATGCTTCGGGGACGGCAAGCAACCGGTGACCCGGACGTTCGCCTGTCCAATGAAACGGCCCGAGAGCTGCTGCCCCTGCTGCTCGAATTGGTTTCAGTGTCGGCCTCTTCTCGGGGTTCTTCGGGATCGGCGGCGGCTTCCTCATCGTTCGCGGCCTCATTCTCGTTACGCCGGTGAACATGCCTCTGATCTTCGCGATAGGCACATCCCTGGTGGCCGTTGCGACCTTCGACGCGGCGACGGGGGCGAGCTATGCAATCTCAGGCCTCATCGATTGGCCTCTCGCGGCGCTCTTCGTATTGGGGTGTATCGTGGACGGAGTTGCAGGCGTTTCGCTCGGCAACGCGCTGGCGGGGGGAAGCAGGCCTTGGGCCGCGTTTTTGCAATCTTGGTGATCGCCGTCGGTCTTTACATCGTATCGCGCGGCGTCATCGCGCTTACCGCCTGAGGAGGAGCACGGAAAAAAATGGCTGATCGAGCATTACCGAGGTTTTCAGGACGGCCCCTCGTCAAAGGGTTCTTCGAGAAGCGCACTTCGAGCGTTCAGTACGTTGTCGCCGACCCCGAAACCAAGAGCTGCGCGATCATCGATCCGGTGCTTGATTTCGACCCGAAGTCCGGCGCAACGGCGACGCACTCTGCCGATGCGCTGCTGAGCTGTGTCGATGATCAGGGCTTTAGGCTTCAATGGATCCTCGACACCCATCCTCATGCGGACCACTTCTCAGCGGCTGGCTATTTGAAGGACAGGACAGACGTGCCGACCGCGATCGGTGAAAAGGTCGTTGAGGTCCAGAAGCTCTGGCAGAGCATCTATAACGTTTCGGACTGCTGCCCTGCAGACGGATCCCAATGGGACCGGCTCTTGGCTGATGGCGAGCGGTTCAAGATCGGCAATATGGACGTGGAGGTGCTGTTCACCCCCGGCCACACCCCTGGCGTCCATCACCTACCTTGTCGGCGACGCTGCCTTCGTCAACGATACCATCTTCATGCCCGACGGCGGAACGGCACGCGCCGATTTCCCGGGCGGCAGTGCTCGCACGCTCTGGAAGAGCATAGAGCACATTATGACCTTGCCTGACGAGACGCGCCTATTCAGCGGCCATGATTACTGCCCCGGCGGCAGGAAGCCCGCTTGGGAAAGCACCGTGGCCCGGCAGAGGGCTGAGAACAGTCATCTCACAGAGGCAAAGACCGAAGAGGAGTTCGTTGCGCTCCGCGAAGGACGCGACCGCGAGCTGCCTATGCCCAAGCTGATCCTGCATTCACTGCAAGTGAACATCCGGGGTGGCCGACTCCCCGAACCTGAGAACAATGGCAACCGCTATCTCAAGATCCCGCTAGACGCTCTGGAAGGAGCGTCTTGCGACTGAACCAGGAGGATTACTATGGAGCAAAAGAGCGCGAAGGACCTGGTGGCGGAAGCCAGCCGGGAGGTGGAGACCCTCTCGGGCAAGGATGCCCTGAAGCTCGTTGACGATCCGGGCGTGGTGTTTGTCGACGTGCGCGAGGGCGACGAATTGCAGAAGACGGGGAAGCTGAAGGGCGCCGTGCACGTCCCGCGTGGTCTCTTGGAATTCTAGATCGACCCAACGAGCCCCAGACACAAGCCTCAGTTGGGCGGTAACAAGAAGCTGGTGCTCTATTGCGGGTCCGGCAACCGCTCGGTTCTTGGTGCAAAGACGCTGAAAAATATGGGCATCGCCAATGTTGCCGGTGGGTTTCCAGCACTTCAGCAAGCCGGCTGTCCTACCGAGCCGTGAGCCTCTACACCGATCGTGTCCTGCCGCATTTTTGACCTTTATGCGAGACAAAGAGATGCGTTTAGGTTGCAGGACTGCGTTCATTCAGCAGTACCCATAAACCTGCATAGTTGAGCAACCCAGACCACGAGCTATTGCTGCAGGCCCATTGCCCCCTTCGCTCAGCCGAGGGCCTCTTCATAATCAATCCGACGCTTGCCGCCCTGATATGCTCCGTCTGCTTTGGCTGATATAATGCCTCGCGCTTCTTTTTTATAAACCGCCGCTCCAATTGGGCGACCCATCCCCAACGGCCTCGCCGAGCGCTGACCCGTGAGGTGTCAACGGCGGAGCAAAACCAAGCCGCTGGGGCGGAGTAAAGCAGGCCAGTGTTGGGGGTTGTGCAGGCTCGCGCGCGACGCGCGCT
>ENA-UOUJ01000912-UOUJ01000912.1-activated-sludge-metagenome-genome-assembly--contig:-NODE-912-length-17093-cov-142.717220_pt1 | contig 17093 bp, 18 predicted proteins | sample MGYA00249839_ERZ747224 | MGnify/ENA primary metagenome ERZ747224 (study PRJEB28782, sample SAMN03220277) | activated sludge metagenome | biome: wastewater; feature: sewage sludge; material...
AGGAAGGCTGTTGGGAAAACAGGCACAGTTCAGTTGTGCGAGATGAGGCGTTTACTCGTGAGATTTTTGAGAATATAGAATGGCAGGCTTCAACGGTAATCTGAGTTACCGTTATTTTGTTTGTAACCGCCGCTGGCCGCATACCACGGAAAAGCGCTACTTCTTCGAACGATTCAGCCGGTCGGCCATATGCCTGCGAACACTGAAATCAGAAGTGCTGGTCGGCCTCCCGCCTGAGATTGCTGCCGGAACTCTCCACCTCCACCCCGATTGGCTTACCAGTGGCCGCTATGGAGTCATTCAGGTTTTTACCGGCTGAAGGAACTATTATCATCAGGACAAGCAGCCATGAAAAAAACATCAGCGCTGCTGTAATACCTCGCTTGAACTCCCATACACCTGACTTCCTGAAATCATCACCAGACAGTTGTTTGAAAGAAGGCCCACTGAAATCTGATTCAGGCACCCGTTTATCTTCAACCCCGGCTTCGATCAGAAAATCTGCAGATTTACCTTTCAGAACGAGCTTTATTGCTTCATTCTGCATACGCTGGTAGCGGTTACGCTCCGTGACGAGACTGTTGTAATTCTTCTTGCAGAATTTATAGAGGTATAAATACCAAAGCCATACATAAATGCCCCCCATCAGGGACAGTATGACAACAGGGCCAAGGATGCCTCCCATGGCGACAGCCGCCTGCTTCATTTTGTCTGCATTGGCCAGGCTCACCATTGCGATACCCGCAACGAATGTCCAGAGGCTGAACGTAATTCTCCACTCAACCATTTGCAGAATTTCCACACGCTTGAGATGGAGTTCCGCGATCTTCAGAAAAAAATCTTCCCGGTCCATATCATGCTCAAAAAGTAAACTGTCGCCAGTTTACCGGATATGCCGGGAATTTACTGAAACCGGGCGATTGACAGAAATCAAATAAGATTGAACAGCGACAATCCTGATACGCGGGTAAAGGTTTTCTGTGCCGCTTCGAGCAGTGCCTGCTGGCGTGTCATATCGGATATGGCCTGTGCAAAATCCAGATCCTGCAGGCGTGAGAGCGATTGCTGGTACTGAATCGCCGTATCCTCACCGATCTGCTGCAGCGCATCGACTTCCTGCAGCCGTGATCCGACCGCTGCCCGTTTAGCCAGCACATTATCCAGCGCAATATCGAGATCCTGCAAAGCGGTACTCACTGCACCACTCAGAGCAGCACCACCGGGGGTTTCCAGTTCATCAATAAAATCCTCAATAGTCTGAAACAGACTCAAGCCCCCTGGCTCAAAAATGGCATCACCCGTTTCACTGACCGGCAGCTGCCGTGAACTGGAAACCTGTATCAGCCGCTGCTCCTGATCCCCCTTGTATTCCACGCCATTAGCCGTTTGTTCGAACGGTCTGGTGTTTCCCTTAAAACCGGAGAACAGATAATTCCCCTGCTCATCCCTGGTATTTGCCAGTCCCAATAATTCATCGAAATGACCACGCAGCTCAACAGCCATCATCTTCCGTTCACTGTCGGAAAATGCCGGGTTACCGGCAGCCACCGCCATGGTGCGTACACTCTGGATCAGATTGGAAACGCTGCCGAGCGTGCTGTCAACCTGCTGGAGACTGTCGGCCGCCCGGTAGCGATTGTCAGCATATTGCGTGTTCAATGAAAGCGACTGCGCCAGTTCATGGGCACGCGCCGCGCCGATCGGATCATCCGAAGGCGTCATGATGCGTTTTCCGGTAGAAAGGTGCTGCTGCAGTCTGAATAGCGAATCCTGCTGCTGCAGCATGGATCGGGTGCCCTGGTCGTACAATGTGCTGGTGCTTACGCGCATGATAAATTCCTTTTTCTGTCAAAAAAGATCAGATTCTGAGCAGTGAATCGAACAGTGAATTACCAATTTCGATCACTTTGCTGGATGCCTGGAACATTTGCTGGTAACGCAACAGATTGGCAGCCTCCTCCTCCAGATTGACACCGGACAATGACTGTAATGCCTGATCTGTCTGATTGAGCATACTTTCCTGCGCCTTGCTGGTCACTTCCAGCTCACGCGTTTTGTTACCTACCTGACTGACCAGCCTGGCATAAGCAGACTGATAGGATGCCGTTCCACCCTGCAGGGTATTTTCCGTCTGCAGCCCAGCCAGCTTCAATGCGTTGATGTTATTCGTCACACCACCATCATTATTATCTGCCGCGGCAATCTTAGCAGGATCACTGATTGCCACCCTGATGTTTCGGGCAGCTTGGGACGGGTCAGATGGATCCGTTCCCTCAAAAAAATTTGAACCCGCCACACTTTGCAGATCAAATCCTACTTGATGCTGGGTATTGAACGTATCGGCAATTCCCCATGCAAGCTGGTCAAAACTGTTTTGCACGGAATCCAGTGTCTCACTGCGGAACGCCAGCAACCCGCCCAGGCTGCCTCCCTGCAACTGGTGTTCTGGCAGTACGATTTCTCCACCCTGCTGATCCATCGCCACCACCAGACGCTGTGGATCACTCGATGAAGGCACCGCCTTGAGTGTCATGGCGCTTGAACCCACCACCAGTGACTGACCATTGCCGATGAATACATTGTAATGGCCATTATTCTGACGCACGACGTCGACATTGATGATCCGGCTAAGATCGCGCACCAGTGCATCGCGCTGATCAAGCAGATCATTGGCCGGTTGCCCGTTGGCGGAGCTTTCCACTGCCTGGATATTCATATTCAACCCGGCAATCTGTTGTGCGAGTGAATTGATTTCAGTCACGCTGCCGGTAATCTGGCTGTTCACCCCTTCACGCATTTCCGATAAACGCTGATCCATCTGCTGAAACCGGGCTGTCAGTGCTTCAGCATTGCTCAACATCGCCTGACGGGAAGAAATGGAAGCAGGATTGGAAGCTACGTCCTGCACCGCATTGAAAAAATTATGCAGCGCCGGCGTCAGCCCGGAAGTCGTATCGGCCAGCAGGTTGTCGATCTGTTTGATCTCGTTGTAATGGCTGTCAAGCTGGCTGCTCTGGCTCTGCGCCTGCAACGACTGACTGACCAGATGCTGGTTGTAAATACGCTGCACCGTAGTAATCTGCACTCCCCGGCCAATGAATCCATCACTGTTAGCCAACGGAGTACTGGCGCTCTGGATAGCCTGTTGGCGGTTATAGCCTGGTGTTGTTGCATTGCTGATATTGTGGCTGGTCGTCAGCAACGCAACTTGAGCCGCCCGCAATCCGGAAACACCTACATTCATAATACCGTTTGCCATTTTTATCCTCGATTTTCGTGAATCATTTCTATCTGTTTACGGCAGAATTCCGACGGAATTGAGATAATTGTCATCACTATCCAGGCCATTTCCTCTTAATCCATCGTCATTACAGCACCGCGGAATACCGCATACCGACACGGCTTGCAGGAAATGTTTTTCCTCCCTCGCTCCAGTTCCGCTATATGCTCAACGCATCACTGTTGATGATCTTCAAGAGTTTCTCCGCGTAGGATGGATCAGTTGCATAACCAGCCTGCTGCAATCCCCAGGCAAACGCGGTAGCACTACGGCTTTTCAGCACGGCTGCGTAACGGGGATTGTTCTGCAGTAATTTTGCATAATCACGAAAAGCATCTTCATACGAATCGTAAGTCCTGAATTTTTCCCTGAGCTTTTGTGGTTTACCGTCCACGTATTCGGTGGTTACTGTTTCTACCACTCCCCCGCGCCAATTTCCGCTTGCCTTGATACCAAACAGGTTGAAACTTGGCTGATTATCCGCGCGGCGAATCTGATGTCTGCCCCAGCCGGTTTCCAGTGCGGCCTGCGCAATCATGAAATGCTCAGGAATCCCGGTCTCACGCGCCACCTTGCGTGCATGCGGCAACACATCCCGGACAAATTCTCTGGGATGAGCGGCGACTGACTCAGCAGAACCGATCCCTCCTGAGCTGGAAGCAATTCCCACTCTGCCTGCCGGCATTGTCGGTGAAACAGTAGAAAAGCTGGGTTTGACGGAAGACCGGTTCAGATTCGACCAGAGCTGAGAAGGCAAATCCTTTGTTTGCCCCGACGCCAGTGAAACCAGCGGCTCCCCGCTCTTTCCGGTAATGGTCGTCAATAATGATTCCGCCTGATCGATAGCATTGCCCGGCGATTGTTCCTCACCCATCGTTTTCGACAGTTGCTGCACCAGCACATCAGCCAGACCGATACCCTTCTCGGAAAGATTCTGTACCAGTTGCTGGTCGAGCATCTGCGTATAGAAACGCGACTGATCACTATCAAACAATCCGCCTTTGGGAGTTGCCTCGCGCATGCTCTTGACCATCATGTTGAGAAACAGCGCCTCAAACTGTTTCGCTGTTTGTTTCAACGCTTCCTGCGGGTCGTGCCTGGCTCGGGTACGTAATTGATCGACTGCCTGTGCATCGATGGCCAGTTGACCGGAAAGATCGGGTGAATTGATCATATAACTGTCACCATCAGAGGATTATCAAAGACACCTCTAAAAATCCGGTTATGCAGGATGAAGCGCAAGGCGCACGGAGCGCAACAACGAGACATATCAAATAGATAGGCGAGGCAGCGAGCACCACGCAACGCCGCGATTCGCCTGAAAAACCAATTCTTAGAAGTGTCCATCAGATGATTTCCAGTTCCGCCCGTAAAGATCCGGACGCCTTGAGTGCCTGCAGAATTGCCAGCAGATCCTGCGGTGTGGCGCCAATGGCATTGAGCGCTTTCACCACATCAGCCAGACTGGCCGATCCCGGCAACAGCATCAGATTGCCTTCTTCCGAACGCACCTCTATCTGCGACTGCGGCACCACAACCGTTTCTCCACGTTGTGCAAACGGCCCCGGCTGGCTGACGATCGGCTGGGTATTGATGATCACTGAAAGATTGCCGTGTGCCACTGCGCTGGATTCAAGGGTCACCATCTGATTCATGACAACCGAACCCGTGCGGGCATTAATGATGACCTTGGCTATACCCTGCGCCGGGATGACATCAAGATCTTCGATCTGTGAAATAAACGTAACGCGCTGATTGTTGTTCAAGGGTGCCCGCAGCTGAATGACACGCCCATCCAGCGCCGTAGCGGTACCATACGAAAAGCGGCTGTTGATCGTATCGACGATACGCCGGGCGGTCGTGAAGTCAGTGTCGCGCAACTCCAGGTTGATGTACTCCCCCTGGCCCAGCACGGTCGGTACGGCACGTTCCACAATAGCACCGGCACTGATCCGCCCTGCTCCCAGATGATTGATCTGGACACTGCTGCCCGCTGAACTGGCGCCTGCTCCGCCAATCACCAGGCTGCCCTGAGCCACGGCATACACCTGATTATCGATCCCTTTCAGGGGCGTCATCAGCAAGGTTCCGCCACGCAGACTCTTGGCATTTCCCATGGATGAAACAGTCACGTCGATCTGCTGTCCTGGTTTGGCAAAAGCCGGCAGCGTTGCCGTCACCATCACCGATGCCACGTTACGCAACTGCAGGTTGGTACCAGGCGGCAAGTTCACACCCAGTTGCCCCAGCATGCTGAGAATACTCTGTACGGTAAACGGCGTTTGCTGGGTCTGGTCACCCGTGCCATCCAGGCCCACCACCAGACCGTAACCGATCAACTGATTGGCACGTACCCCCTGGATATTGGCCAGATCCTTGATACGTTCAGCAGAAACCGGATGAGAAACGATCAGGCAGACCGATAACCCGAAACTCAGGATCCATTTGGATAATGTCATGATGATATGTTCCCGTTATGCTCAAAAGGGCGAAATCGACAAAAAGAAGCGTGACAGCCAGCCCATGGTTTGCACTTCATCCAGATAACCGTTGCCCCGGTATTCGATACGCGCATCGGCCACCTGTATCGACGACACAGTGTTATTGATGATGTTGATCGGGTTGATCACCCCGGAAAGCCGGATGAACTCATGCCCCTGATTGATGCCGATCTGCTTTTCTCCACTGACCAGCAGATTGCCGTTAGGCAGAATGTCCAACACCGTAACGGCGATCGTGCCGGTGAAGTTGTTATTACTGGAGCTCTCCCCCTTGCCATCAAACTTGTTGCTTGAGGTGGCTTCCAGATCGAGATCCTGAAAAATCGACTTGAACGGCAGGCCAAGAAATGACGGCACCGAAAGCCCGATCTCACCTGCACGCTGGGCGTTGCTGCCGGTTTTCTTACTTGCATTGGTCTTTTCGTTGAGCGCAACGATGATGGTATCGCCGATACTGCGGGCGCGCCGATCCTCGAACAAAGGGATATAACGTCCTCTTCCCTGGTAGTCGAACACTGCCTGATAAATCCCTCCGCTGGTCTGGCTCGGAGGAATGACCGGCAGATCGGGCGGCCGCACCGACATTGGCTGCTGTACTTTCGGCGTGGGTGTTATCGCACAACCTGAAACCACACAGACCATGACGATAAGCACGGGTAACACCAGATGACCACGATTTCTCATAAACGATTCCATGACACCTGAACACTGTCCATCCACAAACTCAGGCGCTGCACGATCCGGTGAGAATACCGAAAAGCCTGAGTCTCCCATTGATATATCCGATCGATAAAATCTGACATCAGATGGATCAAAGCTGAGTCAACCGGGCCAGCATCTGATCAGAAGTCGAGATCGATCTGGAGTTGATTTCATACGCACGCTGCGTCTGAATCATCTCGACCAGTTCTTCCACCACATTCACGTTGGAAGTTTCCACGAAGCCCTGATTCAGCAGCCCGATGCCATTGGTACCCGGAATACCGGGATTGGGCACGCCACTGCTCATGGTTTCAAGATAGAGATTCTCGCCGAAGCGCTGCAACCCGGCAGGATTGATGAAGGTGGTCAGTTGAATGTTACCCACTGGCACTGGTGAAGCCGAACCCGGCGTCAGGACGGATACTGTGCCATCCCGCCCGATCGTGATATTCAGTGTGTTCGGCGGAATGGTAATGGACGGTTGCAGCGGAAAGCCGCTCGCAGTCACCATTTGACCATCCTGATCGGACTGGAACGCACCATCACGGGTATAAGCCAGTGTGCCATCAGGCAGCAATATCTGGAAAAATCCCTCTCCCTGAATCGCCACATCACGCGTATTGCCGGTCTGCTGCAAATTCCCCTGCAAGAAGATATTCTCGGTTGCCACCGGCCGCACCCCGGTTCCCAACTGCAGGCCGGAAGGCAGGCGAGTCCGTTCGGATGACTGGGCACCCGGCTGGCGTATGGTCTGATACAGCAGATCCTCGAATACCGGGCGCATCCGTTTGAAGCCATTGGTACTGATATTGGCCAGGTTATTGGCGATCACATCCATTTTGGTCTGCTGGGCATCCAGACCCGTTTTCGATATCCACAATGAGCGAACCATATCGTTATCCTTTCAGCGTAATTAAAAATTTACCAGCAATGTCACGACATCCCGGCATCTACCCGTATCAGCCCCTCAGTGTCATGATTTCACCTGCCTGCTGGGCATTCTGCTGGGCATTTTCGAGCATCTTCATTTGCATATCGAACTGCCGCGCAAGGGTGATCATCTTCACCATTTCGCTGATTACATTGACATTGCTGCTTTCAAGCGCGCCATCGATCAGGGCCACTTTTTCACTGACAGGCGCCTGACCTCCCTCTTTCAGCCGGAACAGGCCATCCTCTCCCCGAACAAGCTGCTCTGCCGGCGGATCGACCAGCTTGATCCGTCCGACGATCGAGACAGCGGTCATTCTCGAATCTGACGGCAGCACTGAAACACTGCCATCCTTGCCAATCGCGATGCGACTGTCGGGCGGAATGGTAATGGGACCGGATTCTCCCTTGATGTTGAAACCCTGTTGCGTCTGGAGAATGCCATTGGCGTCCATTTTGAGATTGCCGTGCCGGGTATAGGCTTCTTCCCCATTTTCAAGCTGTACCGCAATCCAGCCGGAACCCTGCACCGCCACATCCAGAGGACGGTTGGTCTGCTGGATCGCACCCGGCGTGAAATCCGCACCCGTCGTAGAATCCAGCACGAATGCCCGGGTGGGCAGTGATTCCCCATAAACGGGCACTGCCCGAAAAGCATCGGTCTGGGCCCGAAAACCCGTAGTCGAAGCATTGGCCAGATTATGAGAAACCGTTGCCTGCTGCGTCATGGTGTGCAGTGCACCGGTCATCGCGGTGTAAATCAGTCTGTCCATTTTTGAATCGTCACCTAATCAGGGTTAAACAGAAAGCCATCAGATATTCATGATGGTCTGCATTACTGCATCCTGTGTCTCGATGGTCTTGGCATTGGCCTGGTACACGCGCTGCGTCATGATCAGGCTGACCAGTTCAGTCGTCAGATCGACATTGGATTCTTCCACTGCGGAAGATTGCAGTGAACCCAGCACACCTGTTTCTGGCGCCCCCACCAGCGGCAATCCGGATTCAGCTGTCTCTGCCCACTGATTGCTTCCCATCGGCTTGAGACCGTTCGGATTGGAAAAACCTGCCAGCGCAAGCTGCCCGACTGTGCGCGTGACATTATTGGTATAACTGGCTCTGACCTCACCATTATCAGAAATGCTGTACCCGGCCAGGCGACCCGAAGCGAACCCATCCTGACTCATCATATTCACCCCGAACTTGCTGCCAAACTGGGTGGAACGAGTCAGATCCAGTGAAAACTGGAGCGGTTGGATGGACGTGTCATCAAAATTCACATTGACCGTAAATGGAGTTATTGACGAATCCATTATTCCACTGGAATCAAAATTCAGCGTAGATGCACTCAATGTCACCGCACCCCCACCTGCACTTGTTACCCCCTCCACTGTGGCAAATACATCCCAAGCGGATGCGGCTGTTTTCTCGAAAGATAGACTCAATATATGTGAATTACCAAAACTATCAAATACTTCACCTGAGGTAGAAAAAGTTCTCTTATCAGGATCTGGATCTGTATGATCTACACGCGCATCCAGATTAACCCCCGTCATAAAACTAGTAGTCGGCTTAGGCGTCATATCTGCTGTAGGCAACCGTAAATTAACCGGAACATTGGGAATGATTGTGCCAGCCGCATCCGCCCCGAAACCAGTGACGTTGTAATTGCTCGCATTGACCAGAAACCCGTCCTTATCCAGATGAAACTGGCCGTTACGGGTAAAACTGATGGTGCCGTTGTTGTCCATCCGGAAAAAACCATTGCCGGTAATCGCGACATCCAGCGGGTTATTGGTAGGCGTCACATTCCCTTGATTAAACTCCTGCGCGACAGCTGCCAATTGAGTACCAATCCCGATCTGATTCCTGCCGCCTCCCAGCGCATTGGCATAAACATCAGCAAACTGCGCTTGTGATTGCTTGAATCCAACGGTGTTGGCATTGGCGATATTGTTACCGGTCACATCCAGCTTGGCTGAAGCTGCCTTTAATCCACTCAATCCGTGTTGAAAACCCATAATTCACTCTCCTGACTCAAAATATTTTTTTAACATCGTCCATGCCGACATACCCCAGCCGGCCCACTTCCAGCAAAGCGCCCTCCTTGCCGGCCGATGCGCTGCTGACTGAACCGAACGCCAGGGCCGAAGCAGATACTTCCTTGTCAGCGCGTATCGCCTTCAGTGCGAAGCTGTACTGTCCATCCGCCGCTGCGTTCCCGTTATTGGCCATACCATCCCAGACGAAAGTGCCTACACCTGCAGCCTGTGCGCCAAGATCGATTTCACGTACTGTAATACCGGCACTATCCTTGACGGTGACGGTAAGCTTGTCCACCGACTCAGCCAGCTCAAACCCGCCTATCGCCGCCTGGTTTTCCAGCTGCATATCCTTACCCGGAACCAGCACACTGCGACCGATCATGGCGGCTGCCTCAAACGAACGCCGTGCATCGGAATCCGCCACCAGTTTTTCCAGTGTGGTATTGAGTTTGTCGATACCGCTCACGGTGCTGATCTGTGCCATCTGGCTGGTCACTTCCGCGTTATCCATCGGGCTGAGCGGATCCTGATTCTGCATTTGCGTTACCAGCAGTTTGAGGAATCGCTCCTGCATATCCTCATCACCCTTGCGGGCGGTCTTGATACCGCTGCCATTCGAAGCCAGCAGCTCGGACACACTGGCACTGTCTTGTATCAGACTCATATTCCCTTCTCCTTATTGGCCAATCGATAATGTCTTTTGCAGCAATGTCTTGGTCACGTTCATCATGTCAACACCGTTCTGGTAAGAACGTGACGCTGACATCATGTTGACCATTTCATCCACCACGTTGACATTGGGCAGGGTGACATACCCTTTTTCATCCGCCATCGGATGTTTCGGATCATGAACCACCCGCATGGGTGAGGGATCATGCACGACACCTGCCACCTTGACACCTTTTGCCTTGTCCGCCGAGACATCGATCGTGCGGAACACGACCTGGCGGGAACGATAGGCTTCTCCGGTCGAACTGGTGGCACTGTCTGCATTGGCGAGGTTACTGGCCACCACATTCAGCCGCTGAGACTGAGCCGCCATGGCAGAACCGGCGACATTGAATACACTGAACAGGGACATGACTGTTAATTTCCTTCTCTGATAGCTGATAACAGGGTGCGGAACTGACCGCTAATGAATGTCAGTCCGGCGTCATACCGTATGGCGTTATCCATGAACTGCATGCGTTCGGTGTCCATATCGACGGTATTACCATCGATACTGGGTTGCTGCGGCACACGGTACTGCTTTGGTACGGAGGTGATCGACCTGAAATCTGCCATACCGATATGTCCGGGTGCTGTAGTCGCCAGAGAGGAATGTTGTACCCGCTGCGGCGATTGAACGTTTTGCATCGCTTTGGCAAAATCGAAATCTCTTGCCTTGAAACCTGGGGTATCGGCATTGGCGATATTCCCGGACAGTAATTCCTGTCTGGTTGCCCGTAATCCCAGTGCTCTCTGGTTAAAACCAACCAGATTTTCCAGTTTGCTGATCATGCTTTCCTCCTGCAAAGTAGTCACTAATCATTAAGCAGGAATCGTGCCAGGCTGAATCGACCGTTTCCTTACGGTCAATGAATCAAACTGGCACATGATCACCCTTCAATTTCCAGGTTAACCGGGGCGGGGCAGCGATACCATGCGAAACAAGCGGCAAAAATTGCCGGTGGCGGCAAAAATTGCCTGTTCTGACTATTTATCTAAAGGCCAATCACGCCGGATATGTATAAAAAGATATTATTTATCAAAATCATATGCAGCCTTCTCCTCTCTGCAACGGCAACTGCCGGTGAAGATTCATCCGCAAAAACAATATTCCGGACAGTCGATGATTTTGTACGTATGGAAACCCGATATCTGCCGGGTGAGGTCATTATCAGGATCAATCAGCAGGATTCACGCCAGACAATACGTCCGTGTAATCAGCTGCAGCCTTTTCTGCCACCCGGCGGGCGGTTATGGGGAAAGTTCTCCGTGGGAGTACGCTGTCAGGATGAAGCCAGCTGGACACTGTACGTTCCGGTTGAAATCGAAGTGATTATCCGTGTCATACATACTGCACAGCCGGTCAGCATGGGAAAACAGCTGGAGGCTCAGGATATCGTAAGCAAAGAGGTGGATCTCGTACGTATTTCCGGTGAAGCAGTCACAGATCCCGATCAGGCCATCGGCAAGGTCGCAACCACCTTTCTCGCTTCCGGACAACCCATACGCACACACCAGTTACGTGCGCCGCACATCATCTCACGCGGACAAAAAGTACGACTGACTGCAATCGGAACGGGATTTTCTGTCAGCACAGAAGGAAAAGCACTTTCCGCCGCGGCTGAGGGAGAAGTGGTGCAAGTACGCAACCCCACCGGACGCATCATCAGTGGAATAGCCCGAACGGGAGGCGTGGTGGAGATAAAGCAGTAAGCTCATACCTGTGCAGATCTTCAGCGATGCCAGAGAGTTTGCACAACATATCTCGACTTTTAGCTCCGGCATTAAGCAGATCAACCGTGCACTGCACCGTTGGGTGGCTCAGACTCACCATCCCAACGATCTTGATCATCATGAGCTTTTCAGGTACAGCCGAGCCACTTGCTTGTGCTGCTTATGAAGCTGGTCGAGCGTTTAGGTTTTTGAGCTTTTTCACATCAGCGAACAGGTCGCAAAGACATCAGAAAATTCAAATACTCTATGTTTATTCCCTATCCTTCGCTGTCAAGGAGCCTAAGAAAGCTTTGACATCTCTAACAAATCCCTTGCCAACGCCCCGGCCAAGCTGATGTTCTGCCATTTCTCGAATGGCTTCATCCAGTGTTTCAACAGATCCATCGTGGAAATAAGGACCTGTTTTAGTAACATTTCTAAGGCTGGGTACTTTAAATACTTTCTTGTCAGTTTCAAGTCCTGTGACTTCGTACCGCCCTAAATCATCTGTTTCATAAGGTTTGACAATACCTAATTTCCTGAATGAATTCCCTCCGATTGCAATACCATTGTGGCAAGTAACACAACCCATATGGATGAATTTTTTCAATCCTCTTTTTTCATTTTCTGTCAGTGCATTTTCATCACCCTTGAGAAAGTCATCGAACCGGGAGGGTGTTAGCAGCGTACGCTCAAAAGCACCAATTGCTTTACCTACATTTTTGTACTGGAACGGGTCTTTTTCATCTTTAAAGGCTTGTGGAAAAAGATCCTGATATTCATCAATTTTCTTCAATTTTCTGATAACGGCTGATTCACTGGGCATACCCATCTCAACCGGGTTCAGGATGGGCCCCAGTACCTGCTCTTCCACATCCTTGGCTCGCCCATCCCAGAACTGTGCAATATGAAGTGCTGCATTGAGGGTGGTTGGAGAATTCCTGTCACCGCGTTTTCCTTCATGGCCTGGTGACGTTGGTTCATTATCCACACCAAACTTATTGAGCTGATGGCAGGAGTTGCAAGAAATTTTGTCGTTGACTGAAAGTCGCGGATCCATATAAAGCATACGGCCGAGCCTGATCAACGTTTCGTTCTTTTTCTCGTCGATAATCGAGGCAGGCAGGGGCTCAAAAAACTGCTTGAGTGTAACTGCATCCAGATTATGGCTACCGTGATGCATACCGCCATGGTGATCCCCACCGTGCATTTTGCCTTTATGGCTCTCGGCGTATACATGCGTACTTAGAACAAGCGCCAGTAACAAGATTAGTTTCATATAGCCTCCATTAGATATAAGTCGCCAGGATCTCAGCGTCATTATTGAATAAATAAGTGGACGAACTTATGTTCTCAAGGAAAACCGCCAGAAACGGTGATCATCGCTCTTATTCAATCTGTTTCCGAGAATGACATCGCCATTATATGCTCAGGATGCATATTTATGCTTCATAAAATGATCATTTGGCAATCGTGATAGGTAGACCAAGAGATTTTGCATCAGTGATTGTCATACGAAATAAAATGTAGAGCAACTGGAAAGCATTCATATTCCAGTGAGCATTTGGCCCCGTCGTATTGACTGCATAAAAATGACCATGTGTGTATGCTGACAGCACGTTTTTGGGAGGTCGCGTGTCTGAGACGATGAATTCCAGGATATTGGGTGGATTTTCATCTTTATAAACGGGTGGCGTGCGCGGATCTTTCTCGACATGATATTCCGGTTCTTCCCCGAGTGAATGACTGAGGAAATTAAGGATCGAATGAAAACTCCTCAAACGGAAAAAACCCTTAATTGGCCACTCTCCTCCCGGATATCCCGGACGGATATCAAAAGCAATATCATTTTCAACCCATGGATTGGTTAAATCATATAAATCTGTGCGATCTTCACAACATAGTGTATTGGGGTCATAGTTAGTGATAAGTATTGGCCCCAATGTTTGTTTGCTCAGGGTATAGGTTTCATCTTCCCGGTTGTACCGGACAGCAAATTCTTTTTCCAGAGATTTAAAGCCTTCTGCTAAAACAACATCGGCAGGAACTGTCCAGCTATGATCGAATGTCAACGGCTCAGCATAAAGCTGTTTCTGATCCTGAATAGCCGAGAGGTGAAGCACTACACGACGAAACATCTCATAACCAGATCGATCCAGTGGACTGTTATGGTAGGTCATTTGATGCAAATGCCTTTGTTGCCGGAGGCGAAGACGATACTCTTGCTCCTCGGTGTGTTTAATGGCAAAGCGATGGCGATTCTTTTCTTTATTAGCTGTATCCGGAGAATTGTGATTATCCACTTGCCGCTCTGTCTCACGATAGAAGCGGCGGCGGTGATCCTGTTGGCTCCCGGTATCCTCTGGAACAGAGCGAGAAGAGATGGGCTGCTTGTGATGCTGCAGCCGGACTTCCTGAGCCATCATCCGCAGCATCATATCTACATCAAAGTGCTGGCGAAGTAACAGCGTAAGCTTGTGCTGGCTAAACGGCGTAAGAAGTCGTTGCGTAAACTCATCGCTTGCGATTGGGTTTATGCTAAAAGTAGGGTTTTCAGAAACACTGCCTCCAAATATGGGTGCCAACATGCCACCCTTGTCCCCCGTGAGTGCAGGGGTCGCTCCCGCATTTGCACTGAAATTGAAAGTAGCGGCAATCGTCGAAACCCGGGTGAAATGTAGATGCTGATGATGCTGTGCTCGGGCAATGTTCACGAGCAGCTGTTTGGCACTTGCATTGATAACCGCCTCATCGTAAGTCATTACCGCGTGGTTGAGTGTAATGGGCGACAGACAACCGGGAAGTGCAAGAAACAGGGCATACAATGGTAAGCGGCATGTTAATTGTTTCATGGGTAGTATTTGCAAACATCAGAAATGATGTGGAGTCGAAATCTTTCAAAGAACGCAGAATAATTGATTGATCTTAATTGCGTTTTAAGAACTTGCTCAAAGTGTTCTATTCGTCGAGGACTGGTCTTTCTGCGCGCACTTCCCAGCAAAGGCTTGATAGTCTCGAATTGTTCGCGACTGGTGTCGACTTGACCAGAACACCCGGGTAGCTTTTTCTCATCTCTTCAGTCTCTCATACTCCCGGAGACTTCGAACAGGCTCTTGGGAATGGGATTTTTAATCCAGCGCGTCATGTTGGCTATTTGAGCCTTGATATAGGTGTGTTCGTAATAGTATAACCGCTCCATCAGGCAAGACAGGTACAATGAAAAATATTGCATTTCCTGTTTTGAGAAATAAGGAGGCCAATATGACGATAAATAATGATCCGATGCGTGATGCAATCGTCGATACGGCAGTGGAGCTGGCTGCCCGCACATCCTGGGAAGCGGTGCGGTTGTACGATATAGCAGTCGAGCTGGCTGTTTCCCTGGATGAAATCCGAGCGTATTTCCGTGAAAAAGATGAGCTGATCGATGCCTGGTTTGACCGCGCTGACAGTCGTATGCTGCAGGAAGCCGAATCTCCCGGTTTTCTCGATCTGGCTGCGCCTGAGCGTATCCATCATCTCATCATGACCTGGCTGGATGCACTGGCGGTACAGCGCAAAGTAACCCGGCAGATGATCATGTCCAAACTGGAATTCGGGCATGTTCACATTCAGGTACCTGCTGTCATGCGTGTCAGCCGCACCGTGCAGTGGGTACGTGAAGCGGCACAGCGTGATGCCACATTCATGCGGCGGGCACTGGAGGAAAGCGCGCTGACGACCATTTATCTGATGACTTTCTTTTTCTGGATGCGGGATGCGTCAGAAAACTCGCGCCATACCCGCCAGTTTCTCAAGAGCCATTTGACCATGGCTGCCTGGTTGGGTCAGAAGATGTATGGCAGAGATCCCGAAAAGGATGCAGTACCGGGCAGACGGCAAATCCCACTGCAATTTGATTAAACCTGGAAACTGCAGTCTCGGTCGCACCCGAGTGTGCGCCTGACGCAGGAGAGAAAGATGGATCCTGTGACACATACGCTGAGCGGTGCGTTGCTGATGAGAGCCGTTACCTCTTCGCATACTCAGCATGCTCAGCAATTGCCGCTGCGGGAGCGCATCATTGCCGGAAGTTTGGCAGCCGTTTTCCCGGATAGTGATGTCATCTTGCGGCTGGTCGATACGCTGACTTATCTCAACTGGCATCAGGGGCCGACACATTCGCTCGTGATGCTGCCTTTCTGGGCATTCCTGCTGGCGCACCTGTTTTCCGGGTTTAGCGGGCGGCGCTATCCCTGGCGCTCATTCTTCGTACCGGCATGCCTGGGTATCCTGATCCATATTCTGGGCGATCTGGTGACGGCATACGGCCTGATGCTGCTGGCGCCATTTTCCACCTGGCGGTTTTCTCTGCCACTCGTGTTCGTCATCGATCCATGGTTTACTGCGATCATCCTTGCCGGACTTGTCCTGAGTGCCATTTTCCCGGCAAAACGGGTCTACGCAGTCGCTTCACTGATCGGTGTCGTGGCATATGTGGCATTTTTATGGATGCTTCATCAGGAAGCCATGCAGGCGGGAAAAGTATATGCCACTGGAAAAATGCTGGACCCGCAGGCAGTCAGTGTATTGCCTCAACCTTTATCACCTTTCAATCAGATGGTGATTATTCGTGAGGGCACCAGTCTGCATGTGGCACGCATCAACCTGAGGCGAAACGTTCTGCTCGAATGTACTGATTCAGGCAACCCGTTGTGTGATATGGCCGCAGCCTATCACCCGCTGGCGATGGCGAACTGGCGATCATACGGTTTGTATGACAACCGCTCTCCCGCGTACGCAGCGCTGTCACACGAAGCCTGGCAGCAGCCGGTTCTGGCACCGTTCCGCCAGTTCGCACAATTCCCGGTTCTGGACGGTATCGATCATTCCGCACAAAATGTCTGCGTTTGGTTTATCGATCTGCGCTTCCAGTTTCCCGGGTTGCCGCCTTCCTTCCGCTACGGTGTATGTCGTGAAACAGGAAACTCATCCTGGTATTTACAGCGTCAACGCGGTGCATTCTGGATCGATTGAAGCAGATGCTGCAGCCAGAACTCTGGGATCCGATGGCGGCAGGCTGAAGCGCGGCAAGTGGCAGGGCCAGACAAAAACTTGCCCGACGACGACGCCATCTTCACGCGTGATAACAACCGTTGCCGGACGAGGACGTAGCCCGGTGGGATTGGCGACAGCTTGTGACTCACCCGGATATCTGAACGCCGCACCACTGTC
>ENA-UOUJ01000913-UOUJ01000913.1-activated-sludge-metagenome-genome-assembly--contig:-NODE-913-length-17068-cov-10.197672_pt1 | contig 17068 bp, 15 predicted proteins | sample MGYA00249839_ERZ747224 | MGnify/ENA primary metagenome ERZ747224 (study PRJEB28782, sample SAMN03220277) | activated sludge metagenome | biome: wastewater; feature: sewage sludge; material...
CGAAACTTCAAATTCAGCCGGCAGTTGCGGACCCCAGGCCCGTTGGCCTTGTGCTACTCTACAGGTCGCGTGCAAAGGGCAAGGGATCTTCCACCGGCCCGTAATAGAGCTTCCCGTTCCTCAACCGCGCCGCCCCGGTCCATGGGTGTTCCTCCGCTTGGCCCAGCCCCTCGATGTGGTGCACCTGCCATCCATCCGCCTTAAGCCGGTCCGCAAGCATGGAACGGTGGCAGCGCCACCACAACACCTCGCTGCACATCATGCAGGTGCGTTGGCGCAGGGCCAGTCCCTTCAGTTCCTCCAGCCCTTGTTCAAAGGCCGGATCGTTCATCATATAGTCCGCATAACCGCGGAAGGCGGGATGCCGCCACACCGTGTTCGGCGAATCCTTCAACACCTTGCGCCTTCCGCCCAACGCCCGGACGTGCACATACTCAATGCCCGCCGCTGCCAGTTCCTTCGGCATCACCTCCTTGTTGAACCAAGGCACCCGCCGCGAACCCGGGTAGCTGCGCACATCCGCCAACACCTCAATACGGAATGCCTTCAGCCAAGCTAGGAACTCCTCCAAGGGATGCGTGGAGTGGCCAATGGTCCAGATCTCATGTTCCATAGCGCCTGCCAAAGCAACGCCTAAGTCCCGATAGTGTTCCGAGGGAAGTGCCGGAGGGTTTGGGGATTGTCCCGTGTCTGCTGTCCTATGCCTGACTGTCCTATGCCTGCTGTCCTATGCCTGACTGTCCTATGCCTGACTGTCCTATGACTGCTGTCCTATGACTGCTGTCCTATGACTGCTGTCCTATGCCTGCTGTCCCATGTCTGTTGTCCTATGCCTGACTGCCTTAGGTTCTATGCAGTGCGTTGGACCAAAGCGTCAAAGCATAGGACATGGCATAACAAGCACAGAACATCGTGCAGCAGCCATGGCACGGTCCAAATCTCACTTCCCGGCGCTCGGCTTCACATGGATGGCAAAGGTCTGCCGAGTGCCCGGCCAGTATCCGCCTCCGGCGGGCCCCGCCACTGCATCGCGCACAACAGCCCCTGCCCGGTGAGGGCGTGTGAAAATGAAGGACCTTGGAACCGCCGGAGGCGGCTGGAAAACCGGGCACTCGGCAGGTTGTTGAATTATTGGAGAAGCCGAGCGCCGGGGCGAGGTTCCGAGGGAAGCGCCGGAGGGTTTGGGGATTGTCCCGTGTCTGCTGTCCTATGCCTGACTGTCCTATGCCTGACTGTCCTATGCCTGCTGTCCCATGTCTGTTGTCCTATGCCTGACTGTCCTATGCCTGACTGTCCTATGCCGGCTGTCCCATGTCTGCTGTCCCATGCCTGTTGTCCTATGCCTGACTGCCTTAGGTCCTGTGCAGTGCGTTGGACCCAAGCGTCAAAGCATAGGACATAGAACAGCAAGCAGAGGACATCATCCAACAAGCATAGAACATCGTGCAGCAGCCATGGCACGGTCCAGATCTCCGGCCCCACCCTCCCCCGTACCTTCGCGCCCCGCCAGTAATTCCGGGCCTCCCCCTCATGAACTGCCTTTCCGTGGAACGCATCAGCAAGCGCTATGGCCCGCGCCTGTTGTTCGAGGATATTTCCTTCGGCCTGGAGAAGGGCCAGAAGACCGCCATCGTGGCACGCAACGGCACGGGCAAGAGCACCTTGCTGAAGTGCATCGCGGGGCTGGAGACGCCCGACACGGGCACCGTGACCTTCAACAAGGGCTTGCGCGTGGGCTACTTAGACCAGCACGTGGAAATGACCGCCAGCCGTTCCCTGGTGGATGAGATGCTGGACCGCGACGACCCCATTTCCGAGGCCATACGCACCTACGAGCACCTAGCCGCCAAGCACGCGGACGGCGACGCCTTGAACGCCGCGATCACCCGCATGACCGAGCTGGGGGCATGGGACCATGAGGCGCGCATCAAGCGGCTGCTGTTCCAATTCGGCCTGCGCGACTTGGAGCAGCCCGTGAACACGCTCAGCGGAGGGCAACAGAAACGCTTGGCCATGGCCAAGGTGCTGATCGACCTGCCCGACGTGCTGATCCTGGACGAGCCCACCAACCACCTGGACCTGCACATGATCGAGCAGCTGGAGGCCGAGCTCTCCGCCCCCAACGCCACCCTGCTGCTGGTAACCCACGACCGGTATTTCCTGGACAACGTGTGCAACGAGATCATTGAACTGGAATTCGGCGAATTCACCCGCTACAAGGGTAACTACAGCTACTACGTGGAGAAAAAGGCCGCCCTGGAAGAGGTGCGCAACGCCACCCAACAGCACCTGCGCGGACTGATGCGCAGCGAACTGGAGTGGGTGCGCAAGATGCCCCGCGCACGCGGCACCAAGAGCAAGAGCCGCCTGCAGGCCTTCGGCACCTTGAAGGACCTCGCCGGGCGCAACTTCGACCAGGAGCAGGTGCGCATTGACATCAAGAGCTCCCGCCTCGGCGGCAAGGTGATCGAGGCCCGCAACCTCACCAAAAGTTTCGGCAGCAAGAAGATCGTGGAGCACTTCAACTACTCGATCAAGGCCGGCGACCGCATCGGCATCGTGGGCCCCAACGGCATCGGCAAAAGCACCTTTGTGCAACTGCTCACCAAACAACTGGGGCCCGACGCGGGCAAGGTGTCCATTGGCGACACCGTGGTGCTGGGCTACTTCGGGCAGCAGGGCCTGCAGCTCAAGGAGGACATGCGCGTGATCGAGGTGGTGCGCGCCATTGCCGAGGAGATCCCCATGAGCAAGGGCCGCACGCTCTCCGCATCCCAACTGTTGGAACGCTTCCTCTTCGACAAGGAACAACAATACCAGTACGCCAGCACCCTCAGCGGCGGTGAACGGCGCCGGCTGCACCTGTGCACCGTGCTGATGAAGAACCCCAACGTGCTGGTGCTGGACGAGCCCACCAACGACCTCGACATCCCCACCCTCAATGCATTGGAGGACTTCCTCACCGACCTGGACATCTGCCTGCTGATCGTGAGCCACGACCGCTTCTTCATGGACAAGCTCTGCACCAAGCTGCTGGTCTTCGAGGGGGATGGCGTGGTGAAGGAGTGGGTGCACACCTACACCGAGCTGCGCGAAATGCAGCGGGACCAGGAGAAGGAGGTGAAAGCCGTGAGGGAGGTGAAAGCGGAAAAGCCGCGCACCCCGACGAACAAGTTGACGTACGGCGAGCGCATAGAGCTGAGGAAGATCGACAAAGAACTTCCGGCCTTGGAGAAAAAAAAGGAGGAAACCTTGGCCGAGATGGCCGAAAAGGCCTCGGACCACCATGCCGTGATGGAGCTTTCCATCAAGCTGGAAAAAGTGGCCAGTGAACTGGAGCGCTTGGGCGACCGGTGGTTAGTGCTGATGGAGAAGGAGGAGGATGCGTAGAGATCAGTTCGCAGGGTGAAGTTCGTAGGGCATGGTTCGTAGGGTGCACCCGCGTACCACGAACTACGGACGATATCCTCCCCCCTATTTCAAATTGTTCGCCTCCTCCGCATCCGGCTCCACACCGGGATCTTCCATGGGCCGAGCGGCCGTGTAGATGCGCCAACGGGCCAGCACCGCCTCCATGTCGGCGGGCAGCGGGCTCTGGAAGCGCATGCGTTTGCCCGTCGCGGGGTGGTCGATCTCCAACACTGCGGCGTGCAGTGCCTGGCGCGGCAGTAGGCCGAAGCAATTCTCCACGAACTGCCTGTACTTGGTGAACACGGTGCCTTTCAGCACACGATCGCCGCCATAGGCCGCATCGTTGAAAAGAGGATGGCCGATGTGCTTCATGTGCGCCCGGATCTGGTGGGTGCGGCCGGTCTCCAACTTGCACTCCGCCAGCGTCACGTACGTGAAGCGCTCCAGCACCCTCCAGTGGGTCACCGCTTGCTTCCCCTGCTCCGGGTCCACTGGCACGGACATCACTGTGCGGTCCTTCGGCGATCGGTCGAGGTTGCCCTCGATGGTGCCCTCTTCCGCATCGAAATCGCCCCACACCAGGGCTTGGTACCGGCGGTCGTTGGTGCGCTCGTAGAACTGGCGCGCCAGATGGGCCATGGCATCCTCCGTTTTGCCCACCACCATCACCCCGCTGGTGTCCTTGTCCAAGCGGTGTACCAGACCGGGACGTGGCACGGGTTGGTTGGGTGAGGAGGGCAACTTGCCGAAATGGAACAACAGGGCGTTTACCAAGGTGCCCGTCCAGTTGCCGTGCCCGGGGTGTACCACCAAGCCGGCCTGCTTGTTGATCACCACGATCTGCGCATCCTCATACAATACCTCCAAGGGGATATCCTCGGGCAGCAGTTCCACCTCGCGCACGGGCTGCGGCAGCACCAAGGTGACCACATCGCGGGGCTTCACCTTGTAGCTGGGCTTCTCCGGCTTGCCGTTCACCAATACGTTGCCGTTCCGCGAGGCGGCGGCGATGCGCGTGCGCGAGGCCCCGCCCATGCGGTCGAACAGGAATTTGTCCAAGCGCACGGGTCCTTGGCCGGGGTCGGCCACCACGCGGTGATGCTCGTAAAGCTCCTGGTCTTCGCCGTTGTCCGTTTCGGCCGGAGCGTCCCTGTCCGTTTTCATCAATGTTGCACGATCAAACGGCCCTGCCCGACGGTTTCGCCGCCCCGGCCGATGAGCCGCACCACATACAATCCTTCGGCCACGCCCTGCAACGAAAACTGCTTCCCCCAACGGTCCCAATCGCGTACCACTCGGCCCATGGGATCGATCAGCTGCACACGTGCCACCTGCGCGGTCCCTTGCTCCACCTTCACGTGGAAGACATCACCCGCAGGGTTGGGGTACAGGCTGAAGACTGCGTTCGCCCCAGGCTGCTCCCCGACCCCTGCAAAAGGGTCCACGGCGGCCACCATCACCGGGCGGATCATCCAGGAGGCTTGCTGGGCCGACTGCTGCCAGCCCTGCCCCACTTTGTAGAACATCTTGTCCTGGTTGTTGCGGTTCTTGTCCATGCCCAGGTTCATCCGCATGTCGTTGGTTTGTACCCAGCCCACATAAAAGGTTCCGTCCACGGCAATGGTGCTGTCCAAGGGATATTCCATGAAGTTGTCCGGTCCCCAGAGACGGTATTCCGGGCTGCTGAAAGAGACGTTCTGGAAGAGGACCACCTCGGGGTCGAGGCTCTTCCACACGGTGATGATGAAGGAGCCGTTTGCGGGGTTGTTCACCGGCGGCGGATCGTAGGTGAAGATGGGCGCGAAGTAGAGCCTCAGGGCCCGCAGGGAATCCTCGCCCTGGGTATCGAAACGATAGGCCTGCATGGCCCCGGCAGCGTTCAGGCTGTAGCCCGCCTCCGCCGTGCCGTCGTCGTAGGCGTAGTAGTTGCTGATCTCCTGCACATAGCGCATGGTGTCGTTGTAGGCGCAGGCATCCGGGGTGGCGTTGGTCCAGAACTTGGTGGTGACAAAAGCGGCATCCGGGCAGGCTCCGAGGTCGTACACCAACGGGTTGCCCCCACTGTTCACCGGGTGGGTGGTGTTGAACGAACTGTGGGCATTGCCGCTGATGTTGTTCCCGTATCCATTGCGCGCGGCGCTCCAGCCACAGCCCGAGCCCACCAAGTAGCCCCAGGTGATGAATTTGTCCTGCAGGTCGTTGTTGCGCTGCAGCAAGTTCACCTCGGCGGCCATGTAGCTTGCCGGGGCCTGGGTGAACTTGGCGAACGGCACCGAGGTATAGGTCTGCAGCAGGCCGGCCTCCGCGTACACGAAGGCCACGTCCTGCAGCACCGTATCGGTGGCGGTGCGGTTGCGGTCCAGGCGCACATAGTCAATGTGCCACTGGTCCACCATGCCGCCCAAGGAGGCATCGTTGCGGAAGCGCATCCGGAAATCAGCCTTCAGGAACTTGGCGTCGGTAATGGGCACCATGATCTGGCGGAACTGGTCGGGCGCTGCCGTGCCCGGGCGGCTCCATACGCGGAACCAGGTTTGCTCCTGGGGGGCGAACAGTTCCAGGTACAAGCTGTCCTCGGCATGGGCCAGTTCATCGCCACTGCGGCCGATGGGCTCGCAGAAGAAGCTCAGGTAGACGCTGTCGCTTGCCGGGAAGGCCAGGTTGATCGGCACGGAGGTAAGCTTGTCCGCCGGGCCGTTCACGTTGGGGTTGGTGGGATCATAAGGGTAGCCGGTGCGGTCCATGCCGTCCAGCGTGGCCACGCCAATGGAGGGCGGATCGATGGGGAATGAGTTGTTCACGTAGGCATCGTCATCCTCCCAGAGGATCCAAGGGCGCGGGCTGTTGTCCGGGTTGATGTAGGTGCGCGGGTCCGGGTCCACGATATACACCATCATGGAATCCTGGAGGAAGGTGGGTTCCACGGCCAGCGTGTCCGGGCCGTTTCCGCCCACGGTATCCAGAATGGTATACGGCGGCCAGAGGAACATGCTCTGCTGGGCAGGCGGGTAGCTGCTGAGGTCGCGCACAATGGCGACGATGGCCGGCAAGGTGTCGATGATGATGGTGTCCGCCCCTGTATCGATGGTGTAGCGCAAGGCCGGATCGGTGATGAAGGCCATGTCCGGTGTGCTGGCGCCGCCCACTTCAATGCGGTAGATGGTTTCCGAATAATGCACGTCCGCGTCGCCTTGCAACGCATTGCGGTGGCGCGTGCGGTCCACCGAAAAGTCGTCGATCACCGGCAAGGTTTGGCCCAGGTTCTGGTACAGGTACACCTCGTTGAGGCCACCGGCCTTTTCCTGCGCCGGTTGTGTGCCGGGCCGGGGGATGAAGCCCAGTGGTGAAATGATCTCTTGCGCAAGCATCGGGCAGGCCAGCACCACGGTCGGCAACAGGAGTGTGCAAAAGCGTACGAATGCGCTCATGGTTCGATGATTTTCAAGGCGTGGCGGCCGTGGTGTCCATGGTGAGCCATACATCCACCGCGCCGCCGGGGCTTACCAGCTCTTCCGGGCCGGGCGCAGGGAACTGGCGCACCACGCGTGCCAACGCCGTATCGCAGCCGTTATTGCCGCACCCCTGCACTTGCACCACCAAGCCCAAGTTCAACGCTGCCATGGACAACACGGCCTTCATCTCCGCGAAACCCATGCCGCGCAAGTCCGGTACCGGCACCCGCTCCCCATGCTGGCCCTGGCCCAGCACCAAGGTGATCGCCTCACCCTTGCGGATCCGGCTTTCCGGGAGGATGGGCTGGCCTTTGTACAATTGTGCCAGTACGCAATCCAGGCAGGGGTCGGGCTTGTACTGCACTTCGGCCACCTTCAGGCCCAGGATCTCCATGACGCTGATCGCTTGGCGCTTGCTCAAGTTCACCAAGGCCGGCATGTTCAGCATCTTTGGCTGGCTGGCGTTCAGCACCAAATAAACGGTGCGGTCCGGTTTCACGAACCGTCCGCTGTCCGGGTCCTGGTCTACCACGGTCCCCTTGGGAGCTTCGTCGGAATACACGGAATCGATCACCTCCGCCTGCAGCCCGATGGCCTGAAGCGCGTCGGCGGCCTCGTTGAAGGTCATCGCCTTCAGGTCGGGCACCTTCACCTTCACGTTGTGCCGCGTATAGGCGCCCATCCACACCCAAGCGCCCAGCACCAGCAAGGCGGCCAGTACAACGGGGGCCAAGATCAGGAAAAGTCGTTTTCCGCCGGTCATGCGCCATGCCGGACCCTTGGGACGGCAAGGCGCGAATATACTTCGCCAGCTACCGGCGGCATCAACATGCCGCCGTTGGCAGTTCCGCGCTTGAACCACGCTTCCGGCCCGCCGGCCCGCGATCTTTGGATCATCCAGCCAACAGCCATGCCCCTCCCCTTCATCGCCATCCTGCGCGGCGGTTACACCGGCGAATCAGTGATCAGCATGAAAAGCGCCCAAACCATGATGGACGCCATCGATCCCGCAAGGTTCGACCCGGCGTTCATTACCGTGGCCAGCGGTGCATGGACCTGCGAACGGGCCGATGGCGCAAAGCTCCCGTTCGATCGCGGCAACTTCACCGCCAATAGGGGCCATGGCCCGGAACGCTTTGATGCCGCCTTGATCGCCATCCACGGCACTCCGGGGGAAGACGGCAAGCTGCAAGGCTACTTGGACATGCTGGGCGTGCCCTACCAAACGGGCGGCGTGCTGAACATGGCGCTCACCATGAGCAAATTCAGCACCACCGGACTATTGCGCCAAATGGGCTTCCCCGTGGCCACCTCCCTGCGGCTACACGGCCGGAATGCCGGAACGGAACAACGCATCCTTAAGGAAGTGGGCCTGCCCTGCTTCGTGAAGCCCGATACCAGCGGCAGCAGCTTAGGCATCAGCAAGGTGAAAACGGAAGCCGAACTGCAGTCGGCGTTGGACAAAGCCTTCGCCGAGGACAAGATCGTGATGTGCGAGGCGTTCATCAAGGGCAGGGAGCTCACCTGCGGGGTGATCAACCTCAAAGGCCGGGTGCAGGCGCTGCCCGTTTGCGAGATCCGCACGACCCATGAATTTTTCGACTTCGATGCCAAGTATCACGCTGCCGATACGGAGGAGCTGGTACCGGCACCCATTCCGGACGAAATTGCAGCCCTGGTGCAGCAGCGTTCAACAGCCATCTACGAAGCACTGAACTGCAATGGCTTAGTGCGCATCGACCACTTTTGGCAGGAAGGCCAAGGCACCGGTAACAACGTGGTGACCATCGAGGTGAACACCGTGCCGGGCTTTACGCCGGTGAGCATTTTCCCGCGGATGTTGAAGGCTGCGGGCATTCCTGTGGCACAAGCCGTGAACGGACTGGTGGCGGGGATGCTTCAGCGCTGACGCTCCGCCAGGAAGCGCACCAGCTTCCACACGGCATGCCCCCGGTGGCTGATGGCGTTCTTGCGCACGGGGTCCAGCTCCGCGAAGGTGAGGTCGTAGCTGATGCCGTTCTCACCACGCGCAGGAATGGCGATCTTGCCGCCACTCCTGTCGAATTTCAGTGCTACATCCAGCAGTGGCGGCATACGTTTGTATTAGCTTCGCCGACTAAGGAGGAAGATCTGCTTCCTTCTTGACAACGCCCCCACACACCGAAGATTCCAAGAAGTTGTTCGAGATACCTCGGTGTATTTCTCCAGCATGCCAGGCTCCATCCATAAGAACCTTCATCCGGTTGATAAAAATCATGCTCGCGGCCCAAATTCATCATTCCCCTAACAATGCCTGCCCCCAGCAATGTATCTCCGTGATCATTCCTGTCTACAACGAGGCTCGAGGACTTGGATTGCTTCTCCAACGCTTGGAATCCGCATTGGCTGGGATCGACCATGAAGTTGTGCTGGTGAACGATGGCTCCAAGGACGATTCCTTTCAAGTCTTGAACGAACTGGTGACAGGCAAACCTCACCTCAAGGTGATCGACTTTCGTCGGAACTTCGGTCAAACGGCCGCTATCAATGCAGGGATCCAGCACGCCACGAATGACGTGCTTGTGCTGATGGACAGCGACCTGGAAAACGACCCGGCCGATATTCCGAAGCTCGTTGCGGAATTGGACAAGGGTTATGATGTGGTGAGCGGCTGGCGGCGGGACCGTTGGAAGGGACAGTTCCTTACGCGCAAATTGCCCTCCTTGCTGGCCAACAAGCTGATCAGTTCCATAAGCGGCGTGAAATTGCATGACTATGGCTGCACGCTGAAGGCTTATCGCCGGGAGGTGATCAAGGATGTCGTGCTATATGGTCAAATGCACCGTTTCATTCCCGTGTATTGCAGTTGGCAGGGCGGACGAGTAGGCGAGTTGGCCGTGAATTACAGTCCGCGCCAGTTCGGCAAAAGCAACTATGGCCTGTTCCGTACCTACAAGGTGCTGCTGGACCTGCTGCTGATCAAGTTCCTGGACCGCTACATGACCAAACCGATCCACTTTTTCGGCGGTGCCGGATTTCTTTCCTTCTTCATCGGAGGCCTGGCTGCCATGCTTGCGATCTACTTCAAGCTCAGCGGGCAGAAGGATTTCGTCGAGACCCCGCTCCCTACCCTATCGGCCATGTTCTTCACGGTGGGGGTATTGCTGATCCTGATGGGTGTGCTTGCTGAAGTGCTCATGCGTGTTTACTTCGAAAGCCAAGCCAAAACGCCCTATACCATTCGTCGAACTGTGAATGTCCAACATGCGTAAACTCAATCTCGGCAGCGGCGAATACCTGAAACCGGGCTTCGTGAACGTTGACTACTACAGCGTAAGCAAGCCTGATGTGGAACACGACCTCAGTCTCTTCCCCTATCCGTTCCAAGACAGCGAGTTCGACCACGTGGAGAGCGACCATTGCTTCGAACATTTACCCAATCCCTTCCGCGTGATGAAGGAGGTACACCGCATCGCCAAGAACAATGCGACGGTGGTGGTCCGTGTTCCACACTTCAGCCGTGGCTTCACCCACGCAGAGCACAAGGCCGGCTTTGATGTTACCTTCCCATACTACTTCCAAAAGGATTTCCAAGGCGGTTATCAGGGCGTGGAGTTCGTGACCGATGCCGTTAAGCTGCACTGGTTCGCACAACCCTACCTCAAGCGAACAGTACTATCGCCTCCCATGTTCTGGACCGCACGTGCTACAGGTGCCGTATTCTCCTTCTTCGCCAACCTGAGCCCCTTCCTATGCTCTCGCATCTGGTGCTTTTGGGTGGGCGGTTTCGAGGAAGTGGAATTCCGCATGCGTGTGAAAAAGTAGATGGCACGCACCGAGTTCAACCACGACCAGTTCAGCGAAGCGTACCCGCCTGGTATCGAACGTTCCTGGTGGCATACGGGACGTAATCGGATCATCGGACGCAGCATCGCAAGGCATCTCCCGCGTGATGCCCGGATCCTTGAGATCGGCTGCGGAACGGGGATCGTTACAGCGGCATTGCGCCGAATGGGATTCGATGTCAGCGGTGTGGACCTGGGAGAACCCAAGACGGGACTGCATGCCCTGGAGCACCTCACGCTGCGCACAAACGCCCTTGAGCTGCCTCCGGATACGCGGAGCCGATTCACAGCGATCGGCGTCTTCGATGTGATCGAACACATTGAGGACGCACCAGCCTTCATGAAAGCGATCTTCGCTGCTTTCCCCAATGTGCAGCACATCATCGTTACAGTGCCCGCACGGCAAGAATTGTGGACGAGCTTCGATGACCACTATGGGCATTTCCGCAGATATGACCTGGCCCTGCTGCGGAACGAATTCCAGCAGATCGGAGTAAGAACGCTGCATGCCGGCTACTTTTTCCACGGAGTGTACCCGGCCATTTTGTTGAACAATCTCCTACGCGGCCGCCAACGCAACATCAACTTCAAAGCACCCGGCCCGGGGCTGCCCAGTGCTGTTAACGGCATCATCGGCGCGCTGTTCAGCCTGGAGGCCATGATGCTTCCAAATAGTATTCCCGGCTCCTCGATCATCGCTGTTGCACAACGTTCCTAAGGCATGTGCGGTATCGCCGGATATCAAGGTGCCGGAAGCTACGAGGTGGCCCGGCGCATGATCGCGACCATCGCCTACCGTGGCCCGGACCTGCAGGCCGCCTCCGTGTTGGGCGATACCGGCTTGGCCCATGCCCGTCTCAGCATCATCGACCTAAGTCGGGGGGCGGACCAGCCGATGCAGGACCCCACAGGAAGATTCAGCATCGTATTCAACGGGGAGATATACAACCACAAGCCATTGCGTGAAGAACTGCTACGTGGAGGGGGCCATGTGTTCCGTACCCATAGCGATACAGAAGTATTACTGGCACTCTATGCCGAGCACGGTGAAGCCATGTTGTCCAAGCTCAATGGCATGTTCGCTTTCGCTATCCACGACTCCCAGGACGGAAGCCTTTTTTTGGCGCGCGACTGCATGGGCAAGAAGCCTCTGCACTATGCCGAGACCGCCGATGCCTTTGTCTTCGGTTCGGAACTGAAGGCCGTTCTGGCGCACCCTTCGGCACCCACTGCGCTGGACCCCATTGCGCTGGACCAGTACCTCACCTTCGAATACGTTCCCACACCGAGAAGCATCATCAAAGGAGTGCGCAAGCTCGGTGCAGGGCATAAGATGCGGGTTCAAGGAGGACGCATCCTTCATGATGAAGCCTACTGGGAGGCACGTCCCGACAAGCTGCAAATTGGCCCCAAAGAAGCTGCTGAACGCTTGGACCACGCACTGCTGAAAGCCACTGAGCGTCGACTGATGAGCGATGTACCGCTGGGCGTTTTCCTGAGCGGCGGCATAGACAGCAGCGCGATCGCCTACTATGCGCAAACATGTTCCAGCAGCAGGATCCAGACCTTCAGCGTGGGCTTCGAAGAGGCGAGCTACGATGAGAGTTCCTACGCCCGGCAAGTGGCCGATCATTTGGGTACGGAACACCACACGGAGATCCTTACCCAACACGATGGCCTGGATCTGATAGCACCGATCTACGCCAAGCTGGACGAGCCTTTTGCTGACGCTTCGCTTATCCCCACCCATCTGCTAAGCCGTAGCGCACGAAAGCATGTTACCGTCTGCTTGGGCGGTGATGGCAGCGATGAACTGCTTGCGGGCTATCCCACCTTCAAGGCCGACCTGCTCCGCCATGCCTTCTCTGCATTGCCAAAGAGTGCCATCCGCGGCTTGCAGACCATGGCAGCATGCTTGCCCGTGGACCATGGCAACATCTCATTCGACTTCAAGGTGAAGCAATTCCTGCGCGGCTTCGGATCGGCCCCTGAGCATGTGAACACACTCTGGTTAGGAGGCTTCACTCCACAGGAAAAGCGCTCGCTACTAAGCGCGGACTTGCGCGAGCAGATCGGCGAACGCTCCGGTCTTGAAGTGGTCGACGATGTACTTCGCGATACACCGTGGGCCAACAAGGGCTTGGACGAAGTAATCTATGTGTACCTGAAGACCTATTTGCTCGACGACATTCTCTTCAAAGTGGACCGCGCCAGCATGTACACCTCGCTGGAGGTACGCGCACCCTTCATGGATGTGGAAGTGGTGGAACTGATCAACAGCTTGCCGGGCCATTACAAGCGCAAGGGCACGCAAGGCAAATGGCTTTTGAAACAGGTGATGCGCGGCAAACTACCGGATGCTGTGATCGACCGCCCCAAGAAAGGCTTCGGAATCCCTTTGGGCCAATGGCTGCGGAACGAACTGAAACCTCTGTGCGAAGCACTCTTGTCCACGGAGCGTATCGCTCGCGAGGGGCTCTTCAACGCTGCGTATGTAGAGCGATTGAAACAGGATCACTTCCAAGGCCGCGCCAACAACCGAAAACTGCTTTGGACATTAATGGTGTTCCAACTCTGGTCCCAAGGAAAAGGGCCAGCATCAGCTCCCTTCAGATAGGGTAGGATGAGACGGCACATGGAGCGAGGAGCCTGAAGCATCCATGGCTTCAACAAAGCCGCCAGATCCATGCTCGTTCAAGCCTCCGTTAGTCGTGGAGGTCTGTTTTGAGATCTTCCGCATCGTAAAGCTGTAAAATAATGAAGCGGCCAAAGCAAACAGCGGATAAAACCCATAGAGATACCGAGGATCGGACATGCCCAACAGTATTGGGTGAACCAGCATAGCATACAGGCAACAAAGGCTTATGAACAGATTGAACGGCCTCCTCATCCAAAATACACTGCCAACGATAAAGAACAGGGTTCCGTACAGAGCTGCAAGAAAGATGGCCACGTACCCCAACTTCAACAACTTCTCTATTCCGGTCAAGGCATGGAATGCTTTTAGATGGAGGAATTGAACCCCAGAAGACTTGAAAACATGAGCCCGCAATCGCTTGGCCGGTGCCTGCAGGTAGACCAGAGCAATGTGTTCCTCCTTTATTGAAGCGGTGTACCTGTTCAGTTTCACGGCGATCAGGCTGTCCAAGACGTGCTTCCGTTGCTCGGATATGGACCCAAGCACCAGCTCCTTTCCATACCGCTGCAGCTCTTGCAAACTATCCACGGTGAAACTGGGCGTGTACGCTCCTTGGGGTACCATTGAGGGTTCCACTGGCCCGTAGGGCCTGTCCATGTTCATCCATGGCTGTACGGGTAATACGTAATTATGCTTCATGTCCGAGACGGCAGCGCTGAAAGAGAATGATGCCATCTGGCTCTGGCTATAAAACGGGTAGTACTTTGTCTGGGTAAGCAAGTATAATTGCCCATGCCGGTAATAGTTCCTTGCCGACCATAAGGACTGGATAATGAGAAATGGCAGAGCGAATGCTATCAGGTGCATCAACCTATTCCTCCGGTATAAAATATAGATCACGTACCCCGATAGTAAGATGAAGAGCGGAAACACCACCGGGCGGCAGAAGTAGGCCCATGTCATGAACAAGGATGACAGAGCCAATAACCACGGCATGTTCGATAATTTGAATTTCACTAAAAAATAGATAGATGCAACGACCAATGATGCACTAATCGATTCCGTCAACACGAATTTGTCATAAACACTGACCGTACATCCGATCCCATACAACACCATGCACACCACAAGCCCGAACCTGCTTTCCGTGATCATCCACACGGTCCTCATAAGGAGCATTGTTGCAAGAATGTCAACGATGATCTGGACCAGGACCAGGAGGTTCAGCGCAACCGGCTGGCTGAACAAGGCGTAGAGCGGCAAATAGATCATGCCGTATCCTGGCATCCTGTAGTCCGGTGCGTACACACCATAGTCGAGCAGATTCTCGATGGGACGGATATAAGACTGGCAGTCGCCGGAACAAAGGGCGAAACTCTCCGGCACCTCGGATACATAGGCTTGGTCAATGGTATAATAGGCAATGAACAACTTGGACAGGACAGCAATAAGATAGAACCAATAAACCGGTAGAGTTCTGAGGAAAATAAGCGCTTTGATCATGTCTCAACACTTGGGCTGACGCTTCGGAATGTCAACTGGCGGATGATTATTTTGATAACTCCCTATTGGCCGAGGCATTTTAGTCCTTGACTCCTACAGTTTCAACGTGTTCATTGGTCTACCCCCTATTGATCGGACAACGTTGATTGGCCGTGGTGAATGTAGTCGTTGAGGTGGTCGTTGAGGTGGTGGACGAGCTGCTTCAGGCGGGTTGATGGTGTATTGACATCGACTACAAACCTTCTGCGATTCCGGCTGTGGCAGCATGGTACCAGCCCAAGAACCGCCGCAGACCTTCCTTTAGGTCCATTGAAGGGGAATAGCCAATTTCACGGTTTGCAAGGCTAATATCAGACCATGTTCTGGAAACGTCACCCGGTTGTTCCGAAAGACGCTGAAGCATGGCTTTTCGGCCCATTACTGTCTCAATGCTTGCAATGAGCTCGTGCAGGGAAATGGTTGCCGAGTTCCCGAGATTATACACGGCATAATGACCTCCCAAGGTGCGGTTGATAGCCCCGGCCACCCCTTCAACAATGTCATCGACATAGGTATAGTCACGCTGCGTGCTTCCATCCCCGTATAGGGTGATGGGGCTTCCTTCACTGATAGCCTTCACAAACTTGTGGATCGCCAAGTCGGGCCGCTGCCTAGGTCCATAGACAGTAAAGAAACGGAGTACGGTCATCTTGCAGGCATGCTGGGCAGCAAATGCTTGTGCAAGGGCCTCCGCATCGAGTTTCGTCTTGGCATACGGACTGATCGGTACCAAGTGCTGTTCCGATTCCTTCCACGGCACATGGGGGCACTCTCCGTATACACTGCTGCTGCTGGCCAACACAAAATGGCTACAACCCGCTCTAGCTGCAAACTCCAGCATATTGCCCGTCCCGGTCACATTTGTCCGCTGGTATCCTGCCGGATCGGCAAGGCTAGGCCGCACACCGGCCTTTGCGGCCAGGTGAACGACCACATCGAACTTTGGGTGTGACAATGCCAGCGAGTTCAACAAGGGTGCATCGAGTATATCCCTCTCAATAAATTCAAAGGCTTCAGAACCAACCAGCGAAGCAAGGTTGGCCACTTTTCTGGCCCTCGGATAGAACGGGTCCATTGAATCCAACCCTGTGACCTTCCACCCATCCCGGATGAAGCGTTCCGAAAGGTGGCTTCCGATGAATCCAGCAGCACCGGTGATCAACATGCGGCCGGTTGCCGGGCCACTGGATGAATGGACTTTCATGGTGCTGGGTAAGGTCTTGAGTGGTGTGTCCCCCCGGGGCTAAAGTACCCATGTGCGCGACAAACTTGTCACCGGTCCGCGACCATCGTCCTACACCTTGCCTGCAAAAGAAATGACCCACCAAATGATGGCATGCCAGCGGGCGAGAAAACACCTCTACGCAGTCAGCGATTGCCGCTGGCGGCACACGCAGATGTGCGCGGACCGAGATGCCCCCTGGTTGCTCTTGGGGAACGGCAAAAGGGGGCATGGGCGCGACCGGACCATATCATCGGCGGCGTACTTCGGCCGCACAATGCGGTCCACATGGACGGTTCCCGGGGTGTGCGCCAGGGTCTCGGTGACCTACTCGCCGATCTTCTTGGCCCCATACGGAATCCCCTCGGGTTCGATTACCCGCTCTGCACGCGGCAGGTGAGCGACAATGGCCTCGCGTACCGGTTGCACCCATTCCAGCGGCGCAGTGCGCGTGTAACTGCTGGGGCCTGGTCCGCATCGACCACTTCTGGCGGGAAGAGGAACAAGGCGAACAGCGCGTGCTGACCATCGAGGTGAACACGGTGCCCGGCTTCACCCTCGTGAGCATCTTCCCCGGATGCTGGCCGCAGCAGGACTCCCCATCAGCGCCGTGGTGAACGGGATGGTTGAGGCAATTGACAATTGAGCAATTGGCCAATTGTCAATTGCCTCGTTCCCCGAGGAAGCGCACCAGCTTCCACACCGCATGGCCCCGGTGGCTGATGGCGTTCTTGCGCACGGCATCCAGCTCGGCAAAGGTCAGGTCGCTCATTTCCGGAAGAAAAACGGGATCATAGCCGAAGCCGTTTGTGCCGCGTGCTTCCCGGGTGATCGTTCCGCGCACTTCCCCCTCGAAGATGTGCTCGCCCTGCTGCTCCACCAAGGCGATCACCGTGCGAAAGCGCGCACGGCGGTCTTCTACTCCCTGCAGCTCATGCAGCAGTTTGGCCACGTTGGCCTTGTCGTCCTTCTGCGGCCC
>ENA-UOUJ01000914-UOUJ01000914.1-activated-sludge-metagenome-genome-assembly--contig:-NODE-914-length-17058-cov-4.365230_pt1 | contig 17058 bp, 13 predicted proteins | sample MGYA00249839_ERZ747224 | MGnify/ENA primary metagenome ERZ747224 (study PRJEB28782, sample SAMN03220277) | activated sludge metagenome | biome: wastewater; feature: sewage sludge; material...
GAATTAGTTTTTAAAGTCAAAACATCAAGCTGCCCCGGACGACCGGGGCAGTTTGGGTTTGAGCAGCATCAAAAGAAATAGGCCCACGAATTTTTGATGTTCAACCATATTCATTAGTTTTAGCTGAAATTTTTTCTGTACGATATGAGGTATTTATTAGCAATTGTAAGCCTGTTGATTTTGTTTACTGCTTGTAATAAAAAAGGCGAAACCACGGTAACGCGCGAAGATGAATTGCGGAGTGGTAAATGGAAAATGATTGCGGGTACGCATAGGTGGGATCCTGCAATTGGGAAAGACACAACGATACATTATTACGATTCTTTGCCTGCTTGTAAAAAGGACGATTATTTGATTTTTGCCAACAGTTTTGCAGGTACGCAAAACAGCGGCGAGAAGTGTGATCTTTCAGAGCCTGAGGCTATAGATTTTCGTTGGTATTTGGAGAATAACGGAACCAAGATTAATTTCTACAACGCGTTTCAAACTTTCCTGCATCAGGAGGCAGTTAGTGCGCCGTTTTTAACTTACGGACCGTCGGAGTTTTCCATCAGATATTTTGAGTTTGTGAAAAGTGGAATAGATTCTTTTCGCAACGACACCGTAACGTACACGTACACATTCCGAAAGCAATAACCGGTAGTTTACTTTATTAGAAACCACTGGTATATGCCGGTGGTTTTTTGTTCATCATATTTTCATCATAGGGCAAGTTGTACATTTGCAACCATCCCAATAAAACAGACGATAAGTTTATGATTCATATTACTTTCCCAGATGGCGCAGTAAGAGCATATAGCGATGGCTTTTCTGCGCTCGACATTGCAAAATCAATAAGTGAAGGGCTTGCGCGCAAGGTGCTTGCTGCTGAAGTAGATGGAGAAGTATGGGATGCAACTCGCCCTATCAACCAAGACGCTTCTTTGAAATTATTAACCTGGGATGATCGCGGTGCGAAATCCACCTTTTGGCATTCGTCAGCTCACTTGATGGCGGAGGCTTTGGAAGCACTGTTTCCGGGAACTAAGTTTGGTATTGGCCCCTCTATAGAGAACGGTTTTTATTACGATATTGACCTTGGCGACAAAACCATAAGTGAAGATGATCTGAAGAAACTGGAAGAGAAAATGAAAGAGCTGGCAAAGCAGAGCAATGCTTATCAGCGTAAAGAAGTGCCCAAAAATGAAGCGATAAATTATTTCAACGAAAAACAGGATCCTTACAAGATTGAATTACTTGAAGGCTTGACTGACGGGGAAATCACTTTTTATACCCAGGGTAGTTTTACTGATCTGTGTCGTGGTCCGCATATTCCGCACACTGGTTTTATAAAAGCAATTAAACTTACCAATATAGCCGGTGCATACTGGAGAGGGAATGAAAAAAACAAAATGCTTACACGCATTTACGGCATTACTTTCCCAAATCAAAAGGAACTGGATGAATACCTCGCCTTGCTTGAAGAAGCAAAGAAACGAGACCATCGTAAACTTGGAAAGGAGTTGGAGCTATTTACTTTTTCTGAAAAAGTAGGAAGTGGACTTCCACTGTGGTTGCCAAAGGGAGCGATGCTGCGTGAACGCTTGCAGCAGTTTTTACAAAAAGCACAAATGGCGAGTGGATATGTACCTGTTATTACGCCACATATTGGGAGCAAGCAGCTTTACATTACCTCCGGGCATTGGGAGAAATACGGCAAAGATTCTTTCCGACCGATTACCACGCCACAAGAGGGAGAGGAGTTTATGCTTAAACCCATGAATTGTCCGCACCACTGTGAGATTTATAAATCCTCCCCACGCTCTTACCGCGATCTTCCTTTGCGGCTTGCCGAGTTTGGAACCGTGTATCGTTACGAACAAAGTGGAGAGTTGCATGGATTGACTCGTGTACGCGGTTTTACTCAAGACGATGCGCATTTGTTTTGCCGTCCCGATCAGGTGTTGGAAGAATTTAAAAAAGTGATTGACCTGGTGATGTATGTATTTACTTCCCTTGATTTTGAAAACTTCACCGCACAAATTTCTTTGCGCGATAAAGACGATAGAAGCAAGTATATAGGTAGCGAAGAAAATTGGGAGATTGCAGAACGCTCCATAATTGAAGCCGCCGGGGAAAAGGGTTTAAAAACTGTAGTGGAATATGGCGAAGCTGCATTTTATGGGCCTAAGCTCGACTTTATGGTAAAAGATGCACTTGGGCGTAATTGGCAATTGGGAACCATACAAGTAGATTACAATCTTCCTGAGCGTTTTGAACTTGAATATGTAGATGCGGATAACACGCGAAAGCGCCCGGTGATGATTCATCGTGCACCATTTGGATCTATGGAACGGTTCATAGCTGTGTTGTTGGAACACTGTGGAGGCAATCTTCCACTATGGCTTTCACCTCAGCAAGTAAAAGTGTTGCCCATTAGCGATAAGTATAACGAGTATGCACAGTCGGTTGCAGATGCGTTGAATGCCGAAGATATTCGTGCGGAAATAGATGATCGTAGCGAGAAGATTGGAAGGAAAATACGGGATACGGAATTGATGAAGGTTCCGTACATGCTGATAGTTGGAGAGAAAGAAATGAATGAAAACAAAGTAGCAGTTCGCAAGCATGGTGAGGGCGATAAAGGAGCAATGGCAACGGAAGAATTTGTGAAAGAAATGAGATCAATAATTAAAGAGCAAATGAGCGGAAAGAAAGTTGCAGCGACTGCCTAAACTTTTTAAATGAGTAATAGTTTTTGATATTACAAATGCGCTATTTTTGCCGTCATTATTAATAAAAATTAATGCAGAAAAGAAGTAGAGGACCTTTCATAAGACCAAGACAAGTACAAAGAGAGCATCGTCTTAATAACGAAATAACCGCCCCGGAAGTTCGTGTGGTGGGAGAAAATATCGAACCTGGCGTTTATCCAATTGCAAAGGCGGTACAAATGGCCACCGAACTTGAAGTAGATTTAGTTGAAATTTCTCCGAATGCAGTTCCGCCTGTTTGTCGTCTCATTGACTACCAGAAATTCCTCTACGAAAAAAAGAAAAAAGACAAGGAACAAAAAGCAAAATCCAAACAATCGGAAGTAAAGGAAATTCGCTTTACGCCAAACACCGATGAGCATGATTTTGATTTTAAGTCGAAGCACGCTGAAAAGTTTTTGCAAGATGGCAATAAAGTAAAATGCTATGTTCAGTTCAAAGGTCGAGCTATAATGTTTCAGGAACGCGGAGAGTTATTGCTACTCAAGTTTGCGGAACGTCTTGCAGAAGTTGGTTCATTGGAATCCATGCCTAAAATGGAAGGAAAAAGAATGATTGCCATTTTCACGCCGAAGAAGAAAAAATAGGTCTATCCGAGATAGAGAAATTATTTTTGGAAATTTTAATCTCATTTTTATCTTTGTGTTTCAATTCGTACAAAGCAACTTAGCATAAAGAAGTTTTCATGGTGATAGGGTTTATAGGGGCTGGTCTGATCTCAGACTGGCTTTCTCTTTTTTAGTCCGCTTTGTTTTACCATTATCATCTTTGCTTATCGAAGTAATTCACAATTATTTTCTGTTACATTTTCTTTTTTTAAACAATTATATACATTTGTCTCAGTTTTCATAGTGATAGGGTTTATAGGGGCTGGCCTGTTCTCAGGCTGGCTTTTTTATTTTAACTTAGGCCCTTGTACTACATGAAATTCACTATGGGTTATCGGGTGGCGGCTTTTCTCGCCTGTTGTTTTCTCTCTTTCCATCTTCAGGCTCAGCCGTTATCAGTTTATGTAAATCTGCAAAATCAAATAATGGTTTGGGACGATGGTATGATCCGCAAGATTGACTATCTCACCCCCATATCAATGAAAACAGGTCGCACGGCAATTCCTTACCTCGACAATTCCCGGTCATTTAAAATTTACTACGGCGGTGGAGTACGCACCATAAATATTGGCTTTACCAACGAATATCATGTAACCGACAACCTTGTAGCTTTTCTAAATGCAAGGTCACTGAATGTTTTCGACAATGGAGTAGTGAAAAACTTGTCGTTGCTTGCCCAACAGTATTTTTTAGGAGATAGCATTTTGTTGTTTCACGATGGTGTTAGAAATGAATTCAAGGCTTATTACAATGGCGCAGTTTTCCCAATTGAAAATTTCCTTGCAGGCAATGCGATTGAAGCAGTGAAAGTATCGGACAATATTGCGGCTTACGACAATTATGCTAACCAATTTCGCATCTTTTTTCGGGGGAATATTATAGCGCAGGAAGATTATGCAGTAAGCAGCTTTGATGTAGGCAGAAATACGGTTGCTTACATTGATCTCAACCGTCAATTCAAAATATTTCACAACGGAAAAACGATCATTGCAGAAGATTTTCCACCTGAAAACTACACGGTGGGCGATAATGTTGTTGCGTATGTGTCGAACGACGGATATTTCAAGATCTTTTATGAGGACAGTATCCACACGATTGGCTTCTTTCGCCCACAATACAGAGTAGGAGACAACGTTGTAGCCTATCGCGACGGGGGCGGATATTTCAGGGCTTTTTATAAAGGAGATATCACTACGTTGGAAAGTTATTATCCCGACAATTTTATCGTTCAATACAACTCCCTTGCTTATGTAAACAGAGCAAACGTATTGCGATTGTTTACTGAAGGCGAAGTTTATGATGTGTCAACAATGTTCAACAATGAGGCACAATCTTCGCAGGAAAGTTGGCAGTTGTCTTACGATGTGCTTAAATATCGGGTAGGGATGAATCTGTTTAAGATTTACTACAAAGGCACAGAGTATTGAAACAATTCTCTGCTGCTACAAATAGCGTTTAACAAGCCGGAGATTGTGCGTTCTTTTTCTCAAAGATGTGCTTATAATTCCACCCTGGTCTATTCTGTCAATAACTACCCGTCCGGTAGCGCCCGTTGCGTGTAGAATATTTTGATTATCTAACAGCATACCTACGTGAATAATCTTTCCGTCTTCATTGTCGAAAAAAGCAAGATCACCACACTGCCCATGTTGGAGGAAGTCAACCATCTTTCCTTCATTTGCTTGCTGATACGCATCGCGCGGCAGCTTCTTTCCGCAAAGTTTGAAAGCCATTTGCATTAATCCCGAACAATCAATTCCTGCATTGCTTCTGCCGCCCCAGAGATAAGGTGCGTGCATAAATTTAAGTGCCGCATCTTTCAAGTTTTCGCAGGTACATGTTAGTTCAACATTCTTCAGTTTCTTTCCCTTAAACTTCCCCGTCTCGTTTCCCAAAATCAATTTGGTCTCAATTAAATCAGATCCCAGTGGCACCCACATTTCCGACTGTTCAAATACAAACTTGTCGCTGTTGCTCCCTGATATGTATTTCACTGTTTTTCTGTATTCTTTTTTGCCAATTGTGGTTAGCTGTCCGGCGCGACACCAGCCTTCGTAATTATCCCATTCAGTCCGTATTCTTGCCCAGTCGCCGTTGTCTATTTCCAGTATTTCCGCTTTTTCTCCAAACAACATTTGGCTGGTCTGTTCGGAACGATGTGAAGGTTCTTTTTTTAGAGGAAGAATAGAGACGTTGCAATAACTATAGGAAAGCACCATGAGAAAATTAAGGGCACAATTTACAATTAAATCGGAGGGCTAAGTGTGGGTGTAGTTGCATTTCCTCAAACAGATTCTTTTCTTAACTTAGCGCGCCGAACCCTTGCCGTCTTAATTTTTTCAATCATTGCAAGAGAGTCGTAAAAGGTATTTTTATCAGACTAAAAGTTACACATCGTTATGGAATCCACAATTATTGCCTCCATCATTGGGGTGGTGGCTATATTAATAGGTATATTTCTTGGTAAGCTCATATTTGCGAAAAACACTCAAAAACAAGTAGAAGAAGCAGATCATACCGCCAAAAAAATTATTGATGACGCAAAAGCACATGCCGAAACCTTAAAAGAGAAGAAAATACTTGAAGCAAAAGAGCATTTTCTTCAATTAAAAAGCGAGCATGAAAAAGAATCTTTGCTAAGAAATCAAAAGGTTGCAGAAATTGAAGGACGCTTAAAGCAGCAGCAACAAAGCTGGAATGATAAAAACGCAAGTCTGCAAAAGCAAATCAATGAGAATGACCTTTTGAGACAAAATCTTGATAAACAACTGGAAGTTGTTACTATCAAACGCACAGAGCTTGAACGTCATCAGGAAGAGCATATCCGCCGCCTCGAAAAAGTAGCAAATCTTAGTGCGGAACAAGCAAAATCAGAACTGGTAGAACTTGTAAAAGAAGAAGCCCGCACCAAAGCAATGTCTCATGTAAAAGAGATAATGGAAGAGGCTAAAGTAAATGCGACCAGAGAAGCTAAGAAAATTATCATTCAAACCATTCAACGCACTGCTGCCGAGCAAACCATTGAGAATGCAATTACTGTTTTCAATCTGGAAAGTGATGAACTGAAAGGACAAATTATTGGTCGGGAAGGTCGCAACATTCGGGCACTGGAAGCCGCAACAGGTGTTGACCTTGTGATTGATGATACCCCAGAAGCTATCGTGTTAAGTTGTTTCGATCCGCTTCGCCGCGAGGTGGCGCGCTTGTCGTTGCAACGCCTGGTGCAAGACGGTCGGATTCACCCTGCGCGCATCGAAGAGGTGGTGGAAAAAACAAGAAAGCAGCTTGAAGAGCAGGTAATGGAAATTGGTGAGCGCACTATCATTGAACTTGGTGTGCATGGGTTACACAAAGATCTGGTGCGCATGATCGGAAAGATGCGTTTCCGTTCTTCTTATGGTCAAAATCTTTTGATGCACTCAAAAGAAACTGCAAATCTCTGCGGCATCATGGCATCGGAACTCGGTCTTGGACAAAAAGTAGTTAAGCTTGCAAAACGTGCCGGTTTGCTGCATGATCTTGGTAAAGTGCCCGATGAAGAAACAGAGTTGAGCCACGCATTGCTCGGTGCAAAACTTGCAGAAAAATGCGGCGAGCATCCGGCAGTGGTGAATGCAATAGGCGCGCACCACGACGAAATGGAAATGAGCTTTATTATCTCGCCTATTATTCAGGCTTGTGATGCCATCAGTGGCGCTCGTCCGGGAGCAAGACGCGAAATGATGCAAAGCTATTTGCAACGCATCAAGGATCTTGAAACGCTCGCTATGGCTTACAAAGGTGTAGAGAAGGCATACGCAATTCAGGCAGGTCGTGAGCTTCGTGTAATAGTGGAGGCAGAGAAAGTAAGCGATGCAGACAGCGATCGTTTGTCTTTTGAGATTGCAGATAAAATTCAAAAAGAAATGCAATATCCCGGTCAAATAAAAGTGACGGTAATTCGGGAACTACGCGCGGTGAATATTGCGCGATAAAAGCAACAGTACTTTCAACAAAAGATCCTCCGCCAGGAGGATTTTTTTGTTTTACTAGCAACCTGAGTTCGGGTTAAGCGCAGAGTACTAGTTGTTGGTAGAAAGCGTTGATTAGTTTTGGAGATGTTTCTTCAATATCTTTTCTGATGGAAGGTTTCTTTGGGAAGAATGAATAAGCTGCAATTGCGCTCATCAGGTTGAGCAAAAAACCATTCAGAGATCTGTGTCCAGGTAAAAGGAAAGTATTTCTCCCTTGTCATTGATGACCAGGTGTAGTTTAAAGCCATAAAACCATCCCATGCTGCTTTTGCCTACTTCGGCTATGCCTGCAAAAGTCTTATTCCTTTTGATGCGTTTGTTATGGCAAGCCCTCAGCACTGTAGAATCAATGAAGGAGATACAAGTACATTCACCTCTGCAACAGTGGTGTAGAAAGAGCATAAAAGCTACAGTACAACGCTTATCAAAAACACGCCATTTTTGAACAACTTTCTGAACTCGTAGAATTTTACGATTCGATTTCTAACACTACAATGGGCTTTACCAGTCCTGGGACGCTTGCGCTTTTTAATTTGCATACGTATGTATTCACGTCAATTAAGGGAACACTTGAATCAATCAAGGAAATACTTGCTAAAGGACGAATAAACGATGCGTATGCTCTCCTCCGAAAGTATTACGATTCAACGGTGATAAACGTCTACACCAATTTATACCTGAAAGACCATTATGACTTTGAAAATCTTATCGTCAAGCACATCGATAATTGGCGAAAAGGAAAAGACACTATTCCTGAATATCGCGTAATATCCAAGTACATTTAAGATTCAGATCGCCTTAAACCAATAACGTTGTGGTCGCACCGTACGACCCCGTGAGTAAAGAAATGTTTCTAAATGAGTATCACATATCTCATGACCTGCAAAAAGCGATGGCAACGTACGATTCAGAACTATTCACCTTTATTCTTCTTATCCAGCAAGCAGGTCTGCCAAGTAAACAGGCAGCCATGGAACTTCGCCCATATTTAACGGAGACCGAGCCGAGTTTTGATCCGTATAAGTATCTAAGGATAGAATAAGAAAATCCCAGCTCGAAAGCTGGGATTGTTACGTTCATCATTGCGAGATGTTGACTTCGTTGCTTCCGTCTGGATTTACCATTAATATCGACGACTTTTGAAACAAAGACTGGGCATTCATAACGGAAGAAGTGGTTTGCGTTACAAATAACTTATCAAGATGCTTACTGTAAGACAAATAACCATACACTTTCGCATTGCAGGAGGAAGTTAAATGTACTAGTTGCCTCGTTTGCATATTGACTGAGTATAAGCCCTGATTGGCATAACACAATACTGTTTCCTGCCTCACAATCGGATTTCTGAAAAAGTTGTCACCTTCTAAACGTGCTAATACTTCCTTTTGTAACGTTTTGATGTTATAGATACCTAATTCCCTGTCAGCCGTGTACGCAAACAAACTATCGTTGAAGAAATAAATGTTCGTACCATATTGATATAAACCATTTAATACGGTAATGAACCCACCTGTTTCATCATAAAGTGCGCGCACATTATCTGCACGGTCAGCTATGAATTTATCATGAGTATAATTCCAGGATGGCGTATATAGGTTTCCGGTAAACGTTAACTGGATCAAACTGTCACCGTTATCTTTAATTTTCCAGATGTTTGCATCTGACAGGTTCAACAATATCCAGCCGTTGGTGCCCCAGCGGGGCGAAAAAATAATACGCCCTTGAAAAATTTCCCTTGATTTTCTAGTCACGGCATCATAAATGTAAAGGCGACACAGACCATTATTAAAAGGTCTCTTCACAAACAGGATTTCTGTGCCATTTGCAGGGTTTATGTCTGTAAAATAACTGTAGGCGCTATCATATAGATATTCCCAGCCGTGAGCTGGTCCATTAGGTATCGTGGAGCACTTACTTGCAACATCACCTTTATTACAGCTAACACAAACTATGAAGCATATAACACTCAGAATTTTCAGCATCTTTTCTATTCTTTGATCAATTTTCGTATGTTCTTCCTGTCGCCTATCTGTACGTCCACAAAATATAGCCCACTCGAAAATCCAGCGATATCCAAGCTTATAATGTCGCCGTTGACTATTTCTTTTTCCTTTTGGATTAATGCCTTCCCATACACATCTGTCAACGTTATTATCGCACGCTCATTTTTGTTCGTTGCAATTTTTACCTGTACAATATCGGTAGCAGGATTAGGATAAACGCTGAGGAAATCGTAGTTATTTTGGTCTGTTATACCGACTTTGGAAGGGTCTTTCAAATAAACTGTATAACTAACCTTTGCATTGGCAAGGTCTGCGGGATACCATGTTGGATTAACCGACTGTCCCAAAATATTATGGGTTATTTTGTACACGTAAACATCTGCAAATACACCGAGGCTTTGCTTATTGTTGGTTAACGTATGCGTCATTTGAGCGAAATGGTCGTCACCCAACCCGTTTGTACCGATACATGCGTTCTGACGTAACCAAACATCTTCAACCTGTTGACTACCGAGGTAAATGTGAGCGCCGATATGTGTGAGTTTCCATCTTTCACCAAAATAGGTGCCGGCTGCTAGGGAGCCAAAAGAGGTTGGAAGTATCACCTGTGCGGACTGGCTTACCTGTGAACTCATCGAAATGTTAGTAACTGAATGATGCTCAATTTCGTATACTGGCTTTACTAATCCCCCCATCGTTGCCCCTGCATCTATTAAGCCCCAACCTCTTTCAGGATCATATCCTGATGGACCTTTATCCAATGCATATCGTTGTATTAATGCTTCCATATCTTCTACTGCTAGATTAGCAGGGTTACTACTTGGAAAATTATGATAACTCATCATTAACGCGGCAAGTCCGGTCACATGAGGCGCAGCCGCAGATGTGCCATTAAAGCAAGAGTATTTTGGATCATTAATCGTTGAAGCACAAGAGCCGGATGTATTAACAGCTTTAGTAGTTACGGTAAGGTCATTATGACCTGGGGCAATCGCATCCATATCCCATCCGTAATTCGTCGAATAGGTATTGTTGATTCCGCTTTGAGAGTACGTTCCATTATTTCCATAAAAAAAGAAGCAGTTTTTTCATGTTGTGCAAGTTTTATGAATGTGAAGTTTTGGTAAATGCGTGATGATATATTAAAGCTAATGACAGAATTATCTCCTGAATACTGTGTTTTCACGGTGTTTTGTGAATTTTTTTTCGCCGTATATTCTGCCGTTCGCAATATTGTTACAGTCGACGCTTATTACACTCCTTACAAATTCCTTTACCAAAGTATATATTATAGCTGTAAAAAAAGGACACTTTAGTGCCCTACGGATGGGTATCTTTATGCCCTATATAGTTTACCACCCATCCCCAGCACTCCAGTCATTATCAAATTCCTCTAATGTTTTGATGATATAGGCTGGAGGTTCGTACTTATTTAGTAAATCTTGAAGCGACCAGTTTAATTGATAATGCGGTTTTGCAAGGCTTTTTGTACTGCTTCCACTTTGTTGTTTACCTGAAGTTTGCGGTAGATGTTTTCAATGTGTTTTCGAACAGTGCCGTAACTGATGAAGAGATTGGTAGCAATTTGCTCATAGCTTAGTCCTGTTTTTAGTTGCTCCAGTATTTCTCTTTCTCTTTTGGTAATGTCAAAATCAACTTTCTCTCCATGCTCATTTTTCAACAAAGGATTTCTCAGCAAATTTAAAACCTTTAGCGCTATGCCTGCAGACATTGCAGCACCGCCTTGTTTTGTTTCTTCAATGGCCTTGTACAGTTGCTCGGCTGGTTCCTCTTTCAAAATATATCCCGAAGCGCCTGCCATGATCGCCTCAAATATTTTTTCATCATCGTCAAACGTGGTGAGCATTAATACCTTAACCTGCGGATGTTTTTTCTTCAGTTCCCGTGTGCATTCAATCCCATCCATCAGAGGCATCTGTATGTCCATTAGCACTACATCGGGTATATTCTTCTCTACATTTTCTAAAAGCAAAATTCCGTTTACGGATGTGCTCAACACTTTTACAGAGTCATAAGCTTTTAACTTATCAAGGCAACTCCGCAATGCGAAACTATTATCCTCCGCTATGGCTATAAATATGTTCATTTAATATCGCAAATGTCCTCCCTATACCCTGGCCACGCAATACGCGGAACTGCGTATTTACACCAGTGGCAGTTTGATGTCAATAGTTGTCCCATGGGTTGGTAATGTGGTAATCGAAAACTCTCCTCCCAATTCTGTAGCACGCGATTGCATGCTTTGTAGTCCGTAACCTTTTTGCAGGGAATCTTTAAGGTCAAAACCACGTCCGTTGTCTTTTACCTGCACCTGAAGCGTTGCATCGTTAGCCTCAATTTGAAGCAGAATTTGAGAAGCATCTGAATGTTTTAAAATATTGTTGATTGCTTCCTGAACCATTCTAAAAAGATGAGAAGCCGCGAGCGCCTTCAATTTAAGATGTGTTGCGCCTTCTACTTTCAATTGCAAATCAATACCATTGATGTGAAGTGTTTTTGCGTAGTCGTGCAGCTTTACTGCAAACTCATCAATCGTAAATTCTTCTTTGTTGATCAGCCAAACTGTGTTTCTTAATTCGCGGATGGTATTCAGGGTAAGGATTTGTGTTTCGCGCAGCACGTCATTATTTGCAGTTGCCTGTGCCAGCGACTGAAGCGATGTGTTGATGAAGGTGAGTTGTGAGCCTATATTATCGTGTAGTTCGCGGGAGATGCGCAGTTTTTCTTCCTGCATTTGTGCAATGGATTTTGCCTGAATTAATGCGGCTTCCTGCTTTAATTTTTGTTGCCTCAATCTTGTATTCCTCACAATAAGACTAATCGAAAAAACGAGTGCGGTCACTATCAAAAACGCCGCTATGAGCAACTTGTTTTTCTTTTCAATTTGTAGCGCGTTTAGGGTGATTGCTACATTCTTTTCTGCAAGCTCTTTGTCTTTCTGTTCTGTTTCATATTGTGTTTGCAAACTGGTAATTTGTTCATGCCGTTCGGTGTTGTACATCGAGTCTTTAATCGTGCTAATCATTCTGAAATGCGATAATGCTTTTGCATAATTTCCTTGTGTCTCATACAGTATTGCACTCTCTTCCTGCGAAATCATGAAAAGTGGATTGTTCTCAATTTTTCTTGCCACCGCTATTGCTTCCTGCAACAATTTTTCTGCGGCAACATAATTTTTCAAACCACGCTGCGCCACACCCGCCGACATGCACGCATAGCCATAGCTTTCTTCATCGGTTATTTCTTTAGATAGTTCAATTGCATCTTTGCTTATTTGCAGCCCTTCGCTGTAACGCTTTAAAGAGTTCAGCGCACTCGCCATGTTGGTAAGGTTTATGAGAAGTTCTTGCTTCAGTCCTTTCAATTCGTTCATCTTTTTGGCTAAGCTCAGATAGTGAAGCGCCTTTTCATGTTGCTTCAAATTCTGGTAAGCAGCACCTATGTTTCCGTAGCATACACTTATGGTTTTTTTGTCGCCGCTTTTCAACGCTGGCGCTTCCATCTTCAGATAGTTTTGCAAAGCATTTTCATGATCGCCGTTTCGTTCATAGATCAGTGCAATATTGTTGTAAGCTCTGGCTACACTCTTATGGTTGTTTTGAGCCTGTGCATGCTTCAGTGATTTCAAATGATAGGCAATAGCTTTTTCAAAAAGGTTGAGGTTTTTGTAATTGTTGCCAATATTGGTGTAGAGTGTCGCCATCTTGGCTGAATCCTTCAAAGAACTATAGATCGCAAGTGCGCTGTCGTTGTATTGTAAAGATTGTTTGTGCAGGCTTTGTTTTTTTAGTGTTAGCGCATAGTCCTGATAGCCGTAGCCTGTAAGCATTGGCAGTTTTTCCTTTTTTGAAAGGGCAATTCCTTTTTCAAAATAACGTGCTGCGTCCTTGTAATTAAAGTTCAGTTCCTTGATGTATGCGTGATTGTAAAGCGCAATTATCTGCCCTTTGGCATATTTTAGTTTGTTGGCATCGTCCATAGCATGTTGCAGGTATTGCAAGGCCAGTGCACTGTCGTCAGCTACGGTCAAATAGCTAAGTCTGTTGAGGACATTTATGTGGAGCGTATCGTGTTGTTTAAGTGTTTTTAGTACGCTGGTAAGGCTGTCTTTTTCATTGCAAACTGCGCTAAATGCGTACAAGCCTAAAAGCAGGGTCAATGCCAATCGTTTCATTTCCGGATTATTGCAGAAAAGTACAACTTGTTTTAGTCTGAAAAGGGCATTGAATGATTTATTGTTTAGAGGTTCGCATTTATAAATACGCATTGCTGCGTATGGTATGCGCGCCATAGTCTCGATACTTTTGGGTCTTCAATTTTTAAAGACATGAAAAGACTTTTATTAACGGCTACTGCTTGTCTGGCATTAGGCACAGCCACTATTGCAAACAATATTCAGGTGAGCAATGCAAGTGTGAATGGACAAAACGCCGCTCTTGATTATTCGATGGTAAACTTCAACGTGAGCTGGGAAAATAGCTGGCGTACTTCTACCAACGAAAGCAACTACGATGGCGCCTGGGTGTTTGTAAAGTTCAGGAAGAAAAATGCGTTTGCATGGCAACATGCTACTATTAATTATGGAACGGGTGGCGCTGCAACCGCATCGGGACACACTGAGCCTTCGGGTAGTACGGTAAGAACTCCGGCCGATGGAAAAGGTGTTTGGATATACAGAAATGCCAACGGATCGGGTAACGTAAATTTTACCGGCGCGCAACTTCGCTGGAATTATGGAGTAGATGGTGTCGCTGATAACGACAGTGTAGAAATTAGAGTTTTTGCTGTTGAAATGGTTTACATACCGCAGGGTAATTTTGTTCTTGGAAGCGGGGGCACCGAAACTAATCGTTTTCGTAGAGGCGATAAGGACACTTGCTTTGCCGTTACTTCCGAGGGAACAATAACAGTAGGCATCACTGCCGCTAACTTAAGTAGCTCAAATAGTACTTCTCTCGGAACGGGAACTATACCCGCAGCTTTTCCTAAAGGCTACAATGCTTTTTGGGTAATGAAATACGAAATAAGTCAACAGCAGTACGCAGACTTTCTAAACAGTATTGATAATGCCAGCGCTACCACAAGAAATCCTTCGGGCGCTATTTACACCGGCACGCATCCGAACATTGTACCAACACAACCCGAGCAAGGTGCAGGTAGTCTGTCTGTTGTAGATGTTATGGCACTACTCGACTGGTCAGCCATTCGCCCTATGACTGAATTTGAATACGAGAAAGCATGCCGCGGGGCAAATCAAACACCTATCCCTAATGAATATCCATGGGGAAACACCACGCTCGTAAATGTAGCCTCACCTACCGATCAGGGATTGAGCACTGAAACATGGGCAACAGGTAACTGCAACTTTAGCAATGCCACACCTATGCGTTGTGGTGCTGTAGCTACTGCTACATCCAACAGACAGCAAAGCGGTGCTACGTTTTATGGTGTAATGGAAATGGGTGGAAATATTTCTGAATTAATGGTGAATGCTACCACCGCCGGGCGAACTTACACTGGCACACATGGAAACGGAAACCTAGACAACACTGCATCGCACGACGTTATTAGCTGGCCTAACTTAAGTAGTCAGATTGGAATGCGGGGAGCCGCTTACAACACGGGGAATTTTTATTCTTATCAACTGATGACATCCGACAGATACGACTATGTAAGTACCACCTATGGTTCAAGGCAACCATCTTACGGCGGTAGAGGAGTGCGCACTGCTGAGTAGTTTTTTAAATAAACATCAATTATGAAAAGAGGCTTTCTATTAAGCATACTATTATCGCTGGGCGTAAGTAGCTTCGGACAAAACAATGCTATTTTTTATGGTGGCAGTGGCGATGGATGGTCGGGCACGAGCTATGCGCAAAACTCTGTAGCTACAATGTACCAGGGCGGCGCAGGCGATGGTTGGAACAGTGGCAGCTATACTCAATCAACTACCAGTGCGTTATTCAATGGTGGTAGCGGCGATGGCTGGAATACTTCCTCTTACAGTCAGCAATCTTTAGCGACATTGTTTCAAGGTGGCAGCGGCGATGGATGGAATTATACCGCTTACCTTCAGCAAGGAAGCATACCACAGTTCTTTGGCGGCTCAGGCGATGGCTGGAATAGCAACAACTACTCCCAAACTTACGCAGACAATGCCTTCAAAGGCGGCGGTGGTGACGGCTGGGCAAGCACTTATCATCCTCTTTCTCCATTGCCCATTAGCTTTTTGCAATTCGATGCGGAAAGAAAAGATAAGATCGCTCTTCTATCCTGGGAAATGGGTGATGATGATGGTGTAGTAAAGTTTGATGTGGAAAGAAGCGCGGAGGCTGTTGTTTTTAAATACACAGGTGCAGTGGCGCAGAATTATTCCGCAAATAAAAAATATCGTTTCGATGATGTTGCACCGCTATCAGGTCATAATTACTACCGGCTGAAAGTCTGGAAAAAGGATGGCAGCTATGAATACACAGGCACAAGGCTCGTAGTGTTTGAACAGCAGAATGATGGCGACATCAAAGTATATCCCAATCCGGCATCGCAACATGTTTTTGTAGCTGTGTCTGAAAGTTGGAAAGCTGCTTCAACCGTCATCAATATTTACGATGCAACGGGAAAGCTGGTGTATCACGAACAGTTCCGCGAGGCGCAGTCTTTATTTCAAATCAATACGAGCAAACTTGCAGCGGGCAACTACTTTGTTCACGTTGCTGCCGGTAATAACACTGCCCGCAAAATGCTGATGCTGGCAAGGTAGTGCGGACAGGCCTACACACGCAATTATTTATAAAACAGAGAGACTGCACCTTCGGGTGCAGTCTTTTTTTGGGTGCATCCCAATTTTTCGCTGAAGATAAGCCCTGAAAGGGCGAAATTTATTAACGATGGGTGTAGCCCATCGGTATGAATGTATTTTTAAAAAGCGAAAATTTGGGATGCAGTCTTTTTAGTAACAGCAACTATTGCTTATCCCCCAATATTCAGCGCATATTCTACCATGTTAGCTTTCGGTGGTAGGGTATATTGCCTCAGCAGTTTCAACAGGGCAGTGCGATTCTCCACACCCAGCCGCTGATAGATGCGCACATACATTTTCTCTATAGTACTCGGGCTTTTACATAGCTTTTCACCCAGCTTTACATTTGTCAGTTCCGGGTCTTCGAGCAATGTTGTTACCAGTTTGTACTCTTCTTCGCTTAGCACTGCTCTTAGTTCACGTATGTCTTTGCGCTTCGGTTTCACATCAAGCCATTCTCCCCTTATCACTTCCAGTAGCAGTGTATTCAGGTAATAGCCCGTTTCGGCTATGGTAAGCAGTGCCACTGGCAGCGCCTCAAGTTCCTGATGGGTTACGTAGCCATTTACACCTGCACGCAGCAGGTACGTTGCACCTTCATCCTTTGCAGTTTGGCGAAATCCCAGAAGGTGTGCGTGAGGAAACACGCTTTTCATGCGTTGTAAATCGGCAAGAACGGCATCCGCCTCGCCCGATACCAGCACTACCACCGAGGGCGGTTCGTCGGGCAATTGTAGCTCTTGCAACATAGAAGTGTCTGTGCAACTGCCTGCAAAAACAAGAGGCGGCTTGAGGTAGCTGCGGATCAGGGCTGTTGCGATTGGGTCGTTGCCAGCTATGAATACAGTATGACGGATGTTT